>SXGT01143930.1_pt1 | contig 22528 bp, 24 predicted proteins | sample 3176221 | NCBI WGS metagenome assembly SXGT01 (sample SAMN11356862, study PRJNA531348) | freshwater metagenome | isolation source: freshwater sample F1-120 | place: China: Fuxian Lake, Yuxi | collected 2017-12-25
CCCGAGCCGGTCGAGCCGGCGACGAGCAGGTGGGGCATCTTGGCGAGGTTCGCGACGAGGTACCCGCCCTCGACGTCTTTGCCGACGCCGATCGTCATGGGGTGCAGCGCCTTCGCCGCCGCGCTCGACCGCAGCACGTCGCCGAGGCTCACGATCTCGCGGTCGATGTTCGGAATCTCGACGCCGATCGCGCTCTTGCCCGGAATCGGCGACAGGATGTTCACCTCGTTGCTCGCGACGGCGTACGAGATGTTCTTGGTGAGAGCCGTGAAGCGCTCCACCTTGACGCCCGGGCCGAGCTCGACCTCGTAGCGCGTAACACTGGGGCCGCGGCTGAAACCGGTGACCCGAGCATCCACCTGGAACTGCTCGAGCACTTCAGTGATGGAGGCGACGACGGCGTCGTTCGCGGCCGATTTCGACTTGGGCGGGTCGCCCGGCGCCAGGATCGAGGCCGCGGGCAGCCGGTACGGACGGCTCGACCGCGAGCTGGCGGGTGACGCGGGCGCCTCGTCGAACTCGCCCGCCGCACCCTTCTCGCTCGCGCGCGTGGTGAAGCCGGGCAGCACGGCCGGGGCGATGCCAGCGCCGGGCGCGACGTCGCCCGTGAACCGCTGCACGGCCTGCTCGGCTTTCTCGAGCTCGCGCTCGAGGTCGCCCGTGACGCTCTGCCGAACGGCCGGATCGATGACGTCGGTGGCCTGGTCGCGCTCGACGGGGCTGTCGAACGCCGCTGACTCGCGGCTCGACTTGCCCTTGCGCCACCACGGCATCGAGCTCGTGTCGTCCATGTCGAGGCCGAGGTCGGTGAGCGAGCCGAACTCGACCGTCTCGGGCTCGGCTTTCTGCTTCGGCTCACGAGGAGTCAGCTCGGCGCCGAACAGGTAGGCGTAGAGCTCTCGCAACCGGTCGCCGATGCGGTTCGGCGGCGTCTTCGTCATGATGAGCACCGAGAGCGCGGCCAGCAGCACGAGCAGCGGCACGGCGACGTAAACGGTCGCGAGCAGCAGCACTCCCCCGAGCACCCAGCCGATGATGCCGCCCGCCTGCGCGAGCGCGAGGGGCGGCAGCGCCGGCTGAGGGGCCCCGAACGCGATGTGGCAGAGCGCGCTCACACTCGCGATGAGCAGACCGAGCCCGATGCCGATGCGCGTGTTGTCGTGCACGCTCGCCGGGTGACGGAAGAGCCACGCGGCGAAGACGATCATGATGACGGGCAGCGCGAACGAGACCCGCCCGACGAGGCCGCCGAAGGTGTAGGCATTGAGCGCGACCGCGACCGGGTCGGCCATGAAGAACCACTCGACGAACGCGCCCGCGATGGCGAGCACGACGATGAAGAACGGCACGCCGTCGCGCCGCTCATCCTTCTCGAGGGTCTCGCGGCCGAGCACACGGAAAGCGGCGCCGGTGGCGTGCGCGAGGCCCATCCACGCTTTCGTCAGGATGCCCTGCTCGGGTTCAGCGGGCGGCAGCTTCTTCGTGGGCTGCGTGCGCGAGCGGCTCGTGCTCGACTTCGGGCGCGACGACGAGGCGCGCGAGCGCGACGACGATCGAGTGCCCGAAGCCATGCGCCCACGGTACCCGCGGGCACGCGGTCGGCCTGCGGTCGACACGCGTGCAGGAGCCACGACACTTTTCATGTCACTGTCTATTGACACGATTTATCGACGGGCGTACCGTCGGGCGCATGAACGCCCCCCGCGCGTACACCCTGGGTCTTCGAGCCGCTGGTGCTGAGGAGACGCGAAACGCGATCGTCGACGCCACCCTCACGATGCTGACGCAGCGTGCGATCGCCGACGTCACCCTCGAGAGCATCGCGGCGCTGGCGGGTTGTTCGGTGCGCACCGTCATACGCCGCATGGGCAGTCGCGATCGCGCCATCGATGTCGCTCTTGCAACGGTGCTCGCTGAGGCAGAAGGCGACTCGCCATCGACCTGGAGCAGTGTGGATCACGGCCTCGCAAGCATCGTCGACCACTACTCGCGCCGTGGGGCGTTGGTCTGGAGCATCCTGTCGCAGGAGGCTGCAGAGCCGCGATTCGCTGGCATCGCGCAGATCGGTCGGGCGATGCACCAGGAGGAGGCGCGTCGCATCGTTCAGTTGCACGACGAGCGGTTGGTGAACGACGAGGAACTCGTCGAATTGGTCAGCGTGGCTACCGATGTCGCGACGTGGCACGTGCTCATCACGACGCACTCGAAGACCCCCGAAGGAGCCGGCTATGCGATGCGCCGCATTGTCTGGGCGCTCCTCAACGACGAAGGGAGTCCACCGTGACGTCATTCGTACTCGCCACCGTCGACGCCGGCGGCAACGTGCCGCCGATGGCCGGAATCGCGAGAGAACTCGTGCGCCGCGGGCACACGGTCACACTTCTCTCCCACAGTCAGCAGGTGCACTCGCTGAGCAAGACCGGCGCCGACGTGATCGCTTATCCCACCGGCAGGCCGTTCATTGCAGCACAGGCACGGAGCGATCTCGCAGACTTGCGCGACATGAGCGGTCTCTTCGCCGATCGCGGCATCGCTCGAGACCTGGTGTCGACAGCCGGGTCGAAGGCGGCCGAAGTCGTGCTGGTCGACGCTCTGCTGCCGCGATCGATTCGCGAGGTTCGGCAGGCCGGTTTCCCGACCGCGGCACTCGTGCACACCTTCTGGAGCTACTGGAAGTCGATCGGCCGTGGGCCCTTCGGAATTGCGGTTGCGCTGAGAGGAACCCGCATGGTGCACGAGGTCGCACAAGCTGACGCGCTCCTCGTGACGACTCTGCCCACGCTCGACACCATCACTGATGCCGACCGCGCCCATGGTCGTGTTCATCACGTGGGGGCGGTCTGGCAGGACCACTCCGCAACGCCCGACCGCGCGGTCCAGCGAAACGCTGACCAGAAGACGATCCTGGTCAGTCTGAGCACCACCGCGTACAACGGCCAGGGGGAGCTGCTCCAGCGAATCGTCGCTGTTCTCGGGGAGCTTCCGTATCGGGTGATCGTGACCACCGGCCCCGCCATCGACCCGGCCTCACTCACCGCCCATGGCAACATCAGCGTGCAGGCGTGGGGCGATCACGGAGAATTGCTGCCTCACGTCGACCTGCTGGTCACCCACGGCGGACACAGCACTGCCGCGCGAGCTCTGTACCACGGCGTGCCCATGGTGATCATCCCTCTGCACGATGCACTCGACCAGCCTTCCATTGCGAAACGGCTCAGCGAACTGGGTGCCGCCGAGCACGTGCATCGAAAGGCAGGCCGCGAGCAGATCAGGCACGCGGTCGAGACCGTGATCAGCGACCCGAGGTACCGTGCAGCCGCGCAACGACTTCGGATCGAAGCTCGCGCAGCCGACGGAGCCACGGTGGCCGCTGACCTGCTCGAGAAGCTTGCTACGCGCTAGCTATCGCCCCCAGCCGAGCGCGCGGCGCGGCAATCCAGCGCTGTCTGGCTGATGGAGGCCTAAGCCTCAATCACGACCGGCACGATCATCGGACGACGGCGGTGCTGCGTGTTGACCCAGCGGCCGACGACGCGGCGCACGACCTGGCTGAACGCGTGACTGTCGCGCGTGCCGTTGGCTGCGGCCTCGGCGAGCGCCTTCACGATCTGCGGCTTGACGTCGTCGAAGATCGCCTCATCGGGGGCGAACCCGCGAGCGTGGATCTCGGGGCCGACGACGACCTTGCCGGTCTGAGCATCCATCGCCACGAAGATCGAGATGAAGCCCTCCTCGGCGAGGATGCGACGGTCTTTCAGATCGGCGTCGGTGATCTCGCCGACCGTCGAGCCGTCGACGTACACGAAGCCGATGTCGAGCTGGCCGACCACACTGGCGACGCCATCGCGCAGGTCGACGACCGTTCCGTTCTCACCCACGATGACGTTCTTCTCGGGCACGCCCGTCGCGATCGCGAGCTCGGCGTTGGCCACGAGGTGACGCTGCTCGCCGTGAACGGGCATGACGTTGGTCGGGTGCAGCACGTTGTAGAAGTAGAGCAGCTCGCCCGCGGAGGCGTGACCCGAGACGTGCACGCGCGACGTGCCCTTGTGCACGACCTTCGCGCCGAGCTTCATGAGCCCGTTGATGACGCGGTAGACCGCGTTCTCGTTGCCCGGGATGAGGCTCGACGCGAGAATCACGGTGTCTCCGTGGCCGATCTCTATCTGGTGCTCGAGGTTCGCCATGCGCGCGAGCACGGCCATGGGCTCGCCCTGGCTGCCGGTCGACATGTAGACGATCTTGTCGTCGGGCAGGTTCGCGGCTTTCTTGTGGTCGATGAGCAGGTCATCGGGCACGTTGAGAAAGCCGAGGTCGGCGGCGATCGTCATGTTGCGCACCATGCTGCGGCCCATGAGTGCGACCTTGCGGCCGTTCGCGTGCGCGGCATCGAGCACCTGCTGCACGCGGTGCACGTGGCTCGAGAAGCTCGCGACGATGACGCGGCGCGGCGCCCGCGCGATGACGTTCTCGAGCACGGGCCCGATGTCGCGCTCGAGGGCGGTGAACCCGGGAACATCGGCATTCGTCGAGTCACTCAGCACGAGGTCGACACCCGTCTCGCCCCAGCGTGCGATCGCGCGCAGGTCGGTGATGCGGTCGTCGAGGGGAAGCTGGTCCATCTTGAAGTCGCCCGTGTGCAGCACCGTGCCGCCCGCGGTCTGCACGACGATGGCGAGGGCATCCGGAATCGAGTGGTTCACCGCGATGAATTCGAGCGTGAACGGTCCGAGCTTCTCGACCTGGCCCTCCCGCACGAGGTGCGTGAACGGCTGAATGCGGTGCTCCTTCAGCTTCGCCTCGATGAACGCGAGCGTGAGCGACGAGCCGAGGATGGGGATGTCTTGGCGCATGCGCAGCAGGTACGGCACCGCGCCGATGTGGTCTTCGTGACCGTGCGTGAGCACCACGGCGATGATGTCGTCGAGACGATCGCGAATGGGCTCGAAGTCGGGAAGGATCAGGTCGACGCCGGGCTGGGTCTCTTCGGGGAAGAGCACTCCGCAGTCGATGATGAGCAGCTTGCCGTCGATCTCGAAGACCGTCATGTTGCGGCCGATCTCGCCGATACCGCCGAGCGGGATGATGCGCAGGGTTCCGGAGTCGAGAGCGGGAGGTGTGAAGAGTTCTGGAGACATGAAGCGCCTGACTGGTTGTCGTGCTCGGCGGGGCTCATAGCCCCCTTGTGTGGTCTAGCGGGTGGTGCCGGCCACCTTCGGCAGGGCACCGCCGGCCGCGGCGTTGCGGTCGGGCCGGAAGTTGTGGAAGTCGACGCCGACGACGTTGGTCACGAGGTCGAGCTCGTCTTCGATGACGGCGGCCTCGTGCTCTTCGGGGCCGACGAGGGGCAGCCGCACGCGCGGAGTGCCGATGCGGCCGAGGCCGTGCAGCACGTACTTCGTCGCGACCGTGCCGGGCACGTGCGTCATGACGGCGCGCACGAGCGGCTCGAGGTTCCGGTGCTCGGCGGTCGCCGTCGCGAGGTCGTTGTTGTTCACCGCGTCGACGATTGTGCGGTAGGGCCCCGGCGCGATGTTCGCCGTGACGCCGATGAGCCCGGTGCCGCCGATCGCGAGCGTCGGCAGCACGTTGGCGTCGTCGCCCGCGAAGTACATGAGGTCGGTCTGGTTGAGCACGCGGCTCACCTCGCTGAGGTCGCCCTTGGCATCTTTCACGGCGAGGATGTTCGGGTGCTTCGCCGCGCGCAGAATCGTCTCGTACATGATCGGGATGCCCGCGCGGCCCGGGATGTCGTACAGGATCACCGGCAGATCGGTGGCGTCGGCGACCATGCGGAAGTGCGTCAGCACCCCGGCCTGCGTGGGCTTGTTGTAGTACGGCGTGACGATCATGACGCCGTCGGCGCCGGCCTTCGCGCTCGCCTTGTAGAGCTCGATGGCGTGCGCGGTCTCGTTCGAGCCGCCGCCCGTGATGACGGATGCCCGCCCCGCGCTCACCGACTTGCCGACCTCGACCAGCCGGATCTTCTCGGCGTCGGTCAGGGTGCTCGTCTCACCGGTCGTGCCCGTGACGACGATGCCGTCGGCGCCCGCGGTGATGACGTCGTCGATGTGCTTCTCGACCCCGGCCCAGTCGACTTCGCCGTCAGCCAGCATGGGCGTGACGAGCGCGACGAGCACTTGACCGAAGGGGTTGGAGGCAGACACGTGCTTCAGGGTATCGCGCCAGCCCCCGGCCGCGCGCAGCGCAGCTCGCGCTCGCTAGGGCACCCTCCCGGCGCGACACATGTCTGCAAGACCGACAACGTGCACCGCCATGCCGTCGGGGCGAGCTCGTTCATGGCGCGTTGGACTGCCGTGTCGATCTCGCGGACACGTGCTCACCGCGCGCAACAATGGCTGCGACTGACGCGACCACACCGGCGGGGTCATCGAAGACCTGCCGATAGTCGAGCCGCAACACGACGTAACCGAGCGCGACGAGCGCCTCGTCGCGCCGCAGATCGGCTCGCCGGTTCGCCGGCTCGGCGTGGTGAGCCTCGCTGTCGCACTCGATCAGCAGCCGATCGCCGACAAGCAGGTCGGCGCGCTGGCCGCCCCCGAGAGGCAGGGGCGCTTGAGGTGTCGAGTGGATGCCCGCCTCGCGCAATAGCACTCGAAGCACGCTCTCAGTCCCCGACTCGGAGCGTTCGTCGACGAGCGCCGCAGCGGCCCGTGCTCTGGGTCGCCACGACGCGGCTGAGAGATGTAATTCGGCCGGGGTAAGCGGCGTGCACCGGAGGGCCGAGTCGAGCACCGCGACGGCAAACGGCAACGGCAGCTGATCGGCAACGCGCGCGACAACGCTCTCGAGAGGAGCGACTCCGAAGCGGGGCACCGTGGGCTCCCGAATCCAGTGGATGCGCGGAATGACCGAGCTCGTGCCGAGCGTCGGCACTGTGGTCGAGACGCGCACTTCGACCTGCAACGCATCACGCCCGCGAGCCGGAGGAACCAAGAGCCCGTGGTGCTCGAGCGCCGAGACTCCAGTCAGTCGGCCGCCGATCTGCGCCGCGAGAATAACGTCGACGTGAACATCCGGAAGCGCATATACGCCCTTGCGCGCGCGAATCAACACGCCGCGAGCAGAAGCGCGGGCGAGAGCGCGCTGCTCGGCCGGGGTCGCGCAGAGTTCGGCCACTGAGGCAACACCCCCGAGGGCGCGGAGGCGAGAGACAGCCGAAGTCATCGGGAGAGTGTTCTCGATTCGAGACCACCACCCTGATCGCGTCAGGTTTCGGTGAATCGAGGTGACCCGGAAGTGTGCTCGTGAGGAGTCGTGTCTGCCAGACCGACACCCGCAAGCGACTCGCCAACGAAAGCGCACGACGCGCCGTTGGGTCGGCGCTCATGTCGGCGTGGCAGACACCACCGGGCACCCCCGAGCTGAGGCGGGCAACTGCGCGTCAGGGCTAGGGGGCGACGCGGCCGTTGCCGTTGAAGGTCTCGTAGGTGAGGGGCATGAGCTCGGCGAAGTGGTTCTCCATGAGCTCGGCGACCATCTCGATCTCGCGCTGCGGGAAGGAGGGGAAGTGCGTGCCCTCGCGCTTCGTGCGCAGCGACAGGAAGTTCATGAGCGAGCGGGCGTTCATCGTCACGTACATCGAGCTGTAGATCGTCACGGGGAGGACAGCGCGGGCAACTTCGCGCGCGATGCCCGCGGCGAGCATCCGCTGGTAGGAGGCGTAGGCCGCCTCGCAGACGCCGCGCACCTCCGCGTCGACGAGGGCCGTCTGCTCGGGGGTGCCGGGCAGGAAGTCGTAGGCGCCGGGCTTGCCGACCTGCACGAGGTTGCGCTCGGGCCCTGGCACGTAGAAGACGGGGCGCAGCTCGCGGTAGCGTCCGCTTTCTTCGTTGTACGAGGCGATGCGGTGCCGCATGAACTCGCGGAAGACGAAGATCGGCGCCTGCACATAGAAGGTCATCGAGTTGTGCTCGAAGGGCGAGCCGTGGCGGTCGCGCATGAGGTAGTTGATGAGTCCGCGGTCGCGATCGGTCGCGTCGGCGCCCGCCGCGGCGGCCTCGAGCGTCTGCTCGCCCTGCGTCGATACGCGGGCGGCGAAGAGCACGTCGCTGTCATGGGCGCTGGCCCGCACGAGCTCGACGGTCACGTCGGAGCGGAACTGGATCTCGGTCGCCTCGGTCACGCTCGTCACCCTACCGGGGACGTGGTGCGGTCACAGAACGTCACACACGGGAATAGATGCAGGTTGTTTCGTATTTTCATGAGCATGGATGCTCTCACCGCCCTCTTCGTGATCGTGGCGCTCATCGCCCTCGCGACCGTGCTCGGCCTGACACTGCGTGCCCGCGGCACCCGCGTAGCGAAGGGCTGCGGTGGAGACGAGCACCAGCTGACCGTCGAGGGCGCCGAGGTGACCCTGGTGCAGCTCTCGAGCCCCGTGTGCTCGGCCTGCGTCGCGATGCGGCGCGTGGCCACCGAGCTCACCGCCGCCGATGAGACCGTGGCGCACCGCGAGATCGACGTGGTCGACGAGCCCGACGTGGCCCGGCGGCATTCGGTTTACTCGACGCCGACGACGCTCGTGCTCGACCGCGAGGGTCACGTGCGCGCCCGCTTGATCGGCGCCGTCAAGCCCGCCGACGTGCGTGCGGCCGTCGACGCCGCCCGCACCGAGCTGGTGAGCGCGTGACCGCCGCTGAGCGCGACACCGCGCAGCCCTTCGGCATCGACCCGCGCGGCCCCCGCTTCGGCGAGGCGATCACCTCGGTGCTGCTGCTCGTCGTCGTGCTGCTCGGGCTCACCGAACCGCTCGGCGCCGATCTCGTGGCACGCGCGCTGCAACCGTCGGCACTGCTGCTCACGGTGATCGTGGCGCTGTTCGCGTGGGGAGCGTTCGCGGGCATCCAGAAGCACCCCTACGGCGCCGTGTACCGCCGCCTCATCGCCCCGCGCCTCGCTCCGCCGACCGAGCGGGAGCACCCCGCGCCGCCGACCTTCGCCCAGCTCGTCGGGCTGCTGGTCACCGCGACGGGTCTGGTGCTGCACCTCGTCGGGCTTCCGGGCGCGCTCGTCGTCGCGGCGAGCGCCGCGTTCATCGCGGCATTCCTCAACGCCGCGTTCGCGTTCTGCCTCGGCTGCCAGCTCTACGTGCTGCTGGTTCGCACAGGAATCATTCGCCGCTCAGCCGCTCGCGCGTAGGCTGAAGGCCCGCAGCCCCCGCGAATCGTCAGGAGCACTGCCATGGCCGTCACCAGCGAAGCAACCACTCTGTGGATCGGAAGCCTGCTCGAAGGGTCGGGCACGACATCGCTCGACTCGTCGGATGCCGGCGAGTTTCCCGTCACCTGGGCCGCGAGGTCTGAGGGCGTCACGGGCATGACCAACCCCGAAGAGCTGCTCGGCGCCGCGCACTCGGCCTGCTACTCGATGGCGCTGTCGAACGCGCTCAGCAAGGCCGGCCACACGCCGACGAGCCTGCAGGTCACGGCCGCCGTCACGTTCGTTCCCGGCGAGGGCATCACGGGCAGCCACCTGCTCGTGAGCGCTTCGGTGCCGGGCCTGAGCGCCGACGAGTTCCAGACCTTCGCCGAGAGTGCGAAGACCGGATGCCCGGTCTCGGCCGCGCTGACCGGCACGTCGATCACGCTCGAAGCGACGCTCGCCTAGTGGCCGCGGTGACGCCGTTGCGCGTGCTCATCGGCGGCGCCTCCGGCCTTGTCGGCACCGAGCTGCAGCGGCAGTTGCGCGCCGAGGGCCACGAGGTGCTCACCCTCGTGCGGCGCGCTCCGTGCACCGAGAGCGAGTTCTCGTGGTCGCCCGATGCCCGCGTCATCGACGCCGCCGTCTTCGACACCGTCGACGTGGTCGTGAACCTGTCGGGAGCCTCGATCGCTCGTATTCCGTGGACGCGCGGCTACCAGAAGCAGATCGTCGATTCTCGCGTCAATGCGACGCGCACGCTCGCCGAGGGCATGGCTCGCGCGGGCACTCCCCCGCGCGTGTTCCTCAGCGGTTCTGCCGTGGGCTTCTACGGTGACCGCCCCGCCGTGCGGCTGACGGAGAGCGCCGACAAGGGCGAGGGCTTTCTCAGCGACGTCGTCGCGGCGTGGGAGGCCGCAGCCGGCCTCGCTCCCGAGTCGACCCGCACGGTGCTCCTGCGCACAGGACTCGTCGTCGGCAATGGCGGCGCGATGACGCCGCTGCGCCTGCTCACCTCGCTCGGTGTCGCGGCGCGCATCGGTAGCGGGGGCCAGCACTGGCCCTGGATCAGCCTCTACGACGAGGCCGCCGCCATCCGCCACCTCATGACCTCGACGCTGCGCGGCCCCGTCAATCTGGCCGGCCCGGCTCCCGCGACCGCCGACCGCTTCACCCGAGCGCTCGCCGAAGCGATGCACCGCTGGCACCTGCTCGCGATTCCCGAGCCGGTCATCGGCACGCTCATGGGTGACGCGGGTCGGGAGTTGCTGCTCGCGAGCCAGAAGCAGATTCCCGCCGCCCTGCTCGCCGACGGCTTCCGCTTCCGCCACGAGACGGTCGAGGCCGCGATCGCAGCGCTCGTCAGCCCTCCGGCTGATCAGGAGCCGTCGACCGATCGGCCCGCTCCCGCCGAATAGCCTCGCGCAGCGCCCACCGCGCACGGCGACGATCGCGCGCGGCGTCGTAGGCGAGCGCGAGCCTGAACCAGTGCGCCCACGATTCGGGATGCTGCTGCAGGGCTTCCGCGTGCCTCGAGAACGCGGTGTCAGCCGCGTCGCGCTCGACTCGTCCGCTTGCCCGCACCGGAACCGGGTCGTCCGGCAGCACGCCCTCGGCCTCGGCGCGTCGGGCTAGTCGCTCGGCCGCGAAGCCGAAGCGCACTTCGGCCACGAGCGCCCACGCCCCGATGAGGGGCAGCACGACGAGCGCCCAGCCGATCGCCTGCGCGACCGGCAACGGGTCGGCGATGAGGCGCACGGCGTAGGTGAGGACGACCCCGATGTAGAGCGCGAGCAGCGCCGCCATGCCGAGCGCGCCCCAGCGGGCACGCGTCATGCGTCGTCGTCCACGTCGATCGATCCTGAGGTCAGGCCGATGAGCGCGTCGAGCCCGACGATGAGCCCCGTCGCCTCGGCCGCGGCGCGCAGGCCGATGAGAATGCCGGCCTCGTACGAGCTCGCCGAGAGCGTCTCGTGGCTGATCGTCAGCACTTCGCCGGTGCCGCCGAAGTGCACGTCTTGGCGCGCTTGGGCACCCTGCAGCCGTAGCGAGTGGATGGGCACGCTCGCCACCTGCTGACCTCGCGCGCGCTGGTCGGTGTGCGGTGCGACGACCGGGCCGAGCTCTGCGCGCGCGTGCCCGATCAACTCGGCCGTGCGCACGGCCGTGCCCGACGGCGAATCGACCTTCGCGGCGTGGTGGGTCTCGACGATCTCGATCGACTCGAAGTAGCGTGCGGCGATGGTCGAGAGGTGCGTGGCGACCACGCTGCCGATCGAGAAATTGGGCACCACGACGACCCCGGCATCCGCGTGGGCATCGATCAGGGTGCGCAACGTGCGCAAGCGGTCTTCGTTCCATCCGCTCGTGCCCACGAGCACCTTGAGCCCGTTGCGCACGGCGTGGTCGACGACCGTGGCCGAGACGCCGGGCGCCGTGACATCGAGCACGACATCGGCGCCGAGCATCTCGCCGAGATCGCTGCGCGAGTCGAGGCGGGCGACGAGCTTGAGGTCGCTCTGGCGCTCGATGAGATCGCAGGCGGTCGACCCGAGTCGCCCGGTTGCTCCGACGACGGCGACACGAATGACCATGGCGCCATCCTACGGCGGGCCCGTGGCGCTTAGGCTGTGCCCATGGTGACCTGGCGCGAGGCGCTGCCGAGCAGTGACGCGGCGGGCGTGCTGCTCGATCAGTACTTCACGGCGCGCGCCCTCGACTTTCCGGCGGGCGCCGAGCACTACCAGCGCGCGGTCGTGAGCGATGAGCAGTTCACGCCCCCGAACGGCGTGTTCCTCATCGTCGAGGGCGAGAACCTGTCGGGCGAGCCCGCCGATGTCGGATGCGGAGCGATTCGCCGCATCGACGACGGGCCGGCCGGCCCGCGCTTCGAGATCAAGCACCTCTGGGTGCAGCCCCACACCCGTCGCCTCGGCTACGGGCGCACGCTCATGGCCGAGCTCGAGCGGCGCGCTCGAGACTTCGGCGGCCGCGAGCTCGTGCTCGACACCCACGAGAGCCTCGAGCAGGCCGCCGCGCTGTACCGGTCTCTCGGGTTCGAGCCCATCGAGCCCTACAACGAGAACCCCAACGCGACGACCTGGTTGGGTCGGGCGCTCTAGGCAAGGCTCGGAGTCACGCCGCTAGGCGAGGCTCATGAAGAGCTTCTCGAGGTCGGCGACCTCGACGGGGTCGCCCTCGCCGTCGCGCAAGCACTCCTTCATCGCCGAGGCGATGATCGCGAAGCCGGCGCGGTCGATGGCGCTGGATGCTGCGCTCAACTGCGTGACGATCTCACGGCAATCGCGGCCCTCCTCGACCATGCCGAGCACGGCGCCGAGCTGCCCTTGAGCGCGACGCAGGCGGTTGGCGATCTTCTTGGCCTCATCGGCCGGAATGCTGGTCATCGGTCATCTCCTGTCTCGTAGTCGAGCCCGCGCTGAACCCAGGCCATGGTGCCGCCCGCGACCGAGATCGCGTCGAAGCCGTTCGCGATGAGGAAGTCGGCCGCGCGCAGGCTGCGCGCACCCGAGCGGCAGATCACGTAGAGGGTTTCGTCTCTCGGCAGGGCATCCAGCTCATCGGGGATCGTGCCCAGCGGAACGAGCCGCACTCCGGGAACGTGAGCATCGATGTACTCGTCGACTTCGCGCACGTCGATCACGGTGGCTCCGCGCTCGCGCTCGAGCACGAGCTGGTCGACGGAGATCTCGTCAGCCATGGGGCTCCTTCTGGTCGGGTGGGGCAGGGCTAGCGGGTCAGAGGGCGACGGGCACCGGGGCGAGAGCCGAGGTGCCGGCCCGCCAGGTCGTGTAGCCGCCGTCGAGGTTCGCCACGGTCACACCGTACTGCCGCAGCAGCGACGCGGCGGTGTGGCCGCGCTGGCCGACCTTGCAGGTCACGATGACGCGCTCGCCGCGCAGCCGCTCGGCGTGGTCGCGCAGTTCGTCGAGCGTGATGAGCTCGCTGCCCGGAATGGCGCCGAGCGCGTTCTCGCCCTCGGTGCGCACGTCGATGAGCCGCCAGCCCTCCGCCTGCTTCTCGGCGAGCTCGTGCCACTGCACGCTCAGCTCGCCGTCGATGAGGTTGTCGTCGACATAGCCGAGCATGTTGACGGGGTCTTTCGCCGAGCCGAACTGCGGCGCGTAGGCGAGCTCGAGGTCGGCGAGGCCCCGCGCGGGAATGCCGCCGGCCATCGCCGTGGCGATGACATCGATGCGCTTCTCGGCGCCCCCGCCGACGGCCTGTGCGCCCAGAATGGCGTCGGTCTCGGCGTCGACGACGAGCTTGAGCGAGAGCTGCTCAGCGCCCGGGTAGTAGCCGGCGTGGTTGGTCGGGTGGGTGTGGATGACGCGGATCGCCCGGCCTTCGTCACGCAGTTCGCGCTCGGTGCGGCCGACGGCGGCGGCCGTGAGGCCGAACACGCCGATGACCGCGGTGCCGAGAGCCGGAACAGCGGCGTGCGGGCGGCCGGCGATAACGTCGGCAGCCAGGCGGCCGTGCCGGTTCGCGAGGCCCGCGAGCCACACGGGCGAGGGGTCGCCGTCGAAGCGCTGCTTCACGACGGCGTCGCCGACGGCGAAGATCGCGGGGTCGGAGGTGCGCTGCTCGGCGTCGACCACGATGTAGCCGCGGGCGTCGAGGTCGAGGCCCGCGTCGCGGGCGAGGCCGCTCTCAGGCCGCACGCCGACCGAGAGCACGACGAGGTCGGCGGGCAGAGTCGCCGAGCCGCCGTCGAGCACGACATGGTCGTCTTCGATGCCGCTGAGCGCGGTGCCGAGGTGCAGTTCGATGCCGTTCGCCCGCAGTCGCTGAGCGACGATGTGCGCCATCTCGACATCAAAGGGCCGCAGCACCTGGGGCAGCATCTCGACGACGGCCACCTCGAGGCCGCGGTGGCGCAGGTTCTCGGCGAGCTCGAGGCCGATGAAGCCCGCACCGGCGACGACGACACGGCGAGCATCCTGCGCCGCGGCGATGATGCGGTCCATGTCGGCGATGTCGCGCAGCACCAGGCCGCGCTCGACACCGGGAATGGGGATGCGCATCGGCGAGGCGCCGGGGCTGAGAACGAGGGCATCGTACGAGAGCACCTCGTCGGCACCCGTGACGAGGTCGCGCACGGTGACCGTGCGGACCTCGCGGTCGATCGCGATCGCCTCGGTGCGCACGCGCACGTCGAGGGCGAAGCGCGCGCCGAGCGAGGCGGGGGTCTGGAGGATCAGGGCGTCTCGGTCGGTGATCACGCCGCCCACGTGATACGGCAGGCCGCAGTTGGCGAACGAGACGTGCTCGCCGCGCTCCAGAACGATGATGCGGGCGGTCTCGTCGAGACGGCGCAGGCGGGTCGCGGTCGACATGCCGCCGGCCACGCCGCCGATGATGACGTAGGTTCGAGGAGAGATCATGCGCTCACTCTATACCCCCCGGGGTATTTTCGCATCATTGTTCGCTGACGGCGATGCGCGCTGTGCACGCGCATTCCCAGCCGTCGCGCGAGAGTCGCCCAGATCGATGTGCCAGAGTCTGCATCATGGCCCGACCCGCTCTCGTGACGCGCGCTCGCGGGCGCATTCTCACGATGTTCTCGGGCGACCCGAACGGAACGCCCGACTGGGTCACGGCGCTCGAGACCGGTGATGATGCGGGCTACTTCGGCCCGGGTTCAGCCGTCTGGGAGGTGCACAGCGGCCTTCCGACGGTCGTCGCCGGCATCCGCGCCCTGCTCATGCAGACGCTGCACCCCGGCGCCATGGCGGGCGTGCACGATCACTCCCGCTACCGCGAGGACCCGCTGGGACGCCTGGCCGGCACCGTGCGCTGGGTGCTCACGACGACCTTCGCCGATCGCGCCCAGGCCGAGGCGGCCTGCGCGTGGGTCTCGCGACTGCACCACCGCGTCACGGGCGACTACCTCGGCGCAGACGGAACCACGATCGCCTACTCGGCCAGCGACCCCGACCTCGTCGCCTGGGTGCACTGCGTCTTCGCTGATGCGTTCATCGGCAGCCACGAGACGTGGGGAGGCGACGTGCCGGGCGGGTCGGATCAGTACGTTCGCGAGTGGGCGATCGCCGGTGAGCTGATGGGGATGCCCGCACCGCCCCGCAGCCGCGCCGAACTCGATGCGGCGATCGCCGCCTACCTGCCCGTGCTGCGCCGCGACGAGCGCGTCGACGAGGCCGTGCGCTGGTTGCGACGGCCGCCGCTCGGTGCCGGAGTCGGGCCCGCCTACCGCGTTCTCTTCGCGGGAGCGGTGGCATCGCTGCCCGATCAGTACCGCGAGCTGCTCGGGCTGAAACGGCCGCGCTGGCCCGCGATCGCGCTCACCGGTTTCGCCCTCGCGGTGATGGGGCGCTTGCTCGGCTCAGAGTCGTCGAGCCTCGCGTACACACGGCGGCGACTCGAGCGGCTCGCTGCTCAGCAGCCCGCCGCGCCGTCGCGCGACGCCTAGAACGGTTGCTCGACCGGCAGCCCTGTGCGCAACTCTGCAGGAAGGTGCCCCAGGTCGTTGTGCGTCACGAGCACCGGAGGCTTCGCCGATCGCACGCGGATGATCGTCAATCCGCAGTTCGCCTGATTGATGCCCATCCAGCGCCACGACGCGGCACCGAACACCTCCCGTACGAACCAGGCGATGACGAAGTTGTGCGTGATGAGCAGCTCGTGGCGGTCGTCGCGAGACGGCGACAGCCACTCGGCCGTCGCGTCGGCCATCTGAGCTTCGCCCGCGGCGATCTCCTCGGGCGTCACGCCGCCGAAGAAGGGCTCGAAGGCGTGCGGCATGTCGGGCGAGGGTCCGGCCGGAATGCAGTCCATCAGCAGCGCAGAGGGCTGCGGCTCGATCGAGGGCATGAGCTGCGTCATCGAGAGGGCGGTCTCGACCGCTCTCTGCAGAGGCGACGTGTGCACGCTCGCGAACGGCACTCCGCTCAATCGCTCGGCGATCGCGCGGGCTTGACGCTGGCCGCGCCCGCTGAGGGGGCCGTCGGGAAGCCCGTGCTCCGCATCCTGCTGCTCACCATGACGCACCAGATACACATACCGAGACACGACCCACGCTCCTCACCGAACCCCGTCGAGCATAGGCCATGCCTTCGAACGGCTCGGAGACACGACGAATCATCACGGGGACAGACAACTCTGTCTGTCCCCTCTATGATCGGTAGTGCGGCGACGGTGGATGCTCTGCTCATCTCGACGCACAAACGCCGCCACCCTGTCTGGAGCTTGACCCGTGCTGACCGCTCACCCCGCCGACACGACCCGACCTGAACCGCCCGCGAAGGCGCGCATTCTGCAGGCCGCGACCGCGCTCTTCGCCGCCGAGGGCATTCGCGCCGTCGGGGTCGACAAGCTGATTCAGCAGTCGTCGGTCACGAAAGCGACCTTCTACAAGCACTTCGGCTCGAAGAACCGATTGATCAGCGCGTACCTGACGTCAGCATCCGTCGCTGCCCTCGCTGCGCTCGACGCCCGCATCGCAGCGCAGGCCGACGGCCGCGACGCGCTCGCCGCCATCGCCGACGAGGTGCGCGACGCCCTGCATGCCGACGACTTCAGAGGGTCGCTCTTCGTCAACGCCGCCGCCGAGTTCCCTGACCCGCGAGACCCCGCTCGGCACGTCATCGCCGACCATCACGAGGCGATCGCCGAGCGGTTCACACGACTGCTGCAGTCGATCGAGCACCCGCTCGCGGGCGAGGCAGCAGACGAGCTCATGCTCGCGTACGTCGGGGCCTTCGCCTGGGGGCACGTCGGCGACCCGATCGGCGCATCGGTCGCGTTCCGACGCAGCGTCGAGCGCGTTGTCGCCGATGCCACCTCGCTCACGCGCTGAGCGAGCTGCTCGCCGGTCAGGCGACGATCACTCGCTCACGCGGTCGAGCTCGGTCAACTGATGGCGTGAGAGCGGCGTGAAGGGTGCCGCCATGATCGCCTCCAACTGCTGCGGGTCGCTGACGGACACGACAGGGGCGACGACGCGCGGCCTGCTCAGCAGCCACGACAGGGCGACCGTCGCGACCGAGCTCGAGGTCTCGTCCGCGAGACGGTCGAGAGCGGCGAGCACCCGCAGGCCCCTGCGGGTCAGGTACTCGGCCACCTCGTCTCCGCGGCGATGGCGGTCGAGGTCGGCGCGCGACCGGTACTTGCCGCTGAGGAAGCCTGCGGCGAGCGCGAACCGCGGCAGCACCCCGAGATCGAGTTGTGCGGCGATGCGGGCCAGGTCGTTCTCGTACTCTGCGCGGTGCATGAGGTTGTAGTGCTTCTGCACCGCCACCATGTGGGCCACGCCGAGCTGCCCCGCAGCGATGCGCGCTTCGAAGAGCCGGTTCGCCGTGTGGTCGCTGCCCCCGAAGTAGCGCACATGGCCTGCCCGGATCAGTTCGTCGACGGCGAGCAGCGTCTCGTCGAACGACACGCTCGGGTCGTCGACGTGCAAGTACAGCAGGTCGATGCGGTCGACCCGCAGTCGGCGCAACGAGGCCTCGACCGCCGCGCGCACCGCGGGCGCCGACAGCCCTGGATGGTCGGGCCCCTTGCCGACCTTCGTGGCGATCGTGAGCGCATCGCGATTGCCCCGCTCGCGCATCCAATTGCCGATCATGATCTCGCTGCGCCCGCCCGCGTAGGCATCTGCGGTGTCGATGAACGAGCCCTGCAGCTCGACGAAGCGGTCGAGGATGGCGGTAGTCGTCGGCCCGTCGGCTGTCCAGCCGAACACCGTGCCGCTCAGGGCGATCGGGTAGACCTCGAGGTCGCTCGGGCCGACGCGCCGCGTCACGGGTATCGGACCGGTCTGCACCGCAGACGCGGCCGACTCGACGTGGCCTTCGGGGTCGATCACGGTGCGAACGTCTCTCTCGAGACCCCTGCGCGGGGTCGGGCGGTGGTTGCCGTGAGGATATCGCGCAGGTGAGGGGTTCTCTGCGACCGGCGCGCGATCGTTACGGTGCTGTGCTGCGGGGCGCGCACCGCCTTAACGCCCTCGGCGTGGCCGTGCCCGGAGGCACGACCACGCCGAGGTGTCGATCAGGTGCGGGGACGAGTTCTAGACGCCCTGAACCTTCTTGATCTGAGCCGACTCTTCGACGCTGCTCTGCTTGGCAGCGCGCACGGCGATGAGGCCGAAGCCCACCTTGTTGAGCACGTCGGCGATCACGTAGATGATCGCGGCGATACCGATGGCCAGGGCCGCGTCGCTTCCGCTGAGCTCGAGGAACTCCTGGGTCGCCGTGCCGATGGGGTAGATGGCCCAGCCGGCGATGACGAACCACTTCATGATGCCGACGGCGCGCTTGACGTGCGCAGGAGCACCATCGCCGATCTTCAGCGTGTAGACCACGTAGACGATGTAGAGCCACGCGAGCGACGACACGACGAAGAACACGACGTTGCCGATCGAGCCCGGCTCGCCGATCTCACCGAGGTAGCCGGTGACGATCATGACGATGTCGGCGATGATGAGCTTCGTCAGCATGCCCTTCTTGAGCGCACCCGCGATGGCCACGATGAGCGCGAACTCCACGAGCAGCAGCGGCGTGGTCAGAAGCCAGTCGATGTACCGCAGGGGCAGGGTCGCGTCGACGTCGGCCGCCGTGATCTCGCCGCCCGGGAACTTGACGACGTCTTTCATGACGTAGTACATGATCGCGGCGATGAACGTGATGACCGCGGCGTAGGTCGCCACCGAGCGCAGCTCGGGCTTCAGGTCATTGCGCTCGAGGTAGAACCACAGGGTGCCGGCCGCCATGGCGACGAAGCCGAGCATGAAAAACGCTTGGACGATCTGGAAGTCCACAATTCTCCTTCGAATCGTGCCAGCAGAGCGCACAACGCGCAGAGCCGACAAGGGGGGTGATGTCGATGAACGAGTGTTCTTCGGCAGCCACAGGGATCGGGACCAGCGGTGTCGGATTAACCATGACTGTACGTCGGCCTCCCTCCTCCCACCCGGAAATTCGCTGGAAGTGACTGGGGACTCGCTGAGTGTTTCACTCGGTCATGCCTTGCGGGATGGCTGAACGATCGTTTAGGATACTGAACATGCGTTCACCCTCGCCCGATCTGACGACGCGTGCCCGCATTCGGGATGCTGCGCTCGCCCTCTTCGGAGCGAACGGGTACAGCGCGACCTCGGTGCGCGCGATCGCCGAGCGCGCCGGCGTGAGCGCGGCCCTCGTCATGCACCATTTCGGCTCGAAAGAGGCTCTGCGCGCCGAATGCGACGCCCACATCGTCGACGAGGTCATCGGACGCAAAGAGCAGCTCGCGACCGACAGCGACCTGTCGTCGACGATGCGGCGATGGCTCGCCGACGTCGATCTGTATCGGGCGAGCCTCGACTACCTCGCTCGCATGATCACCGACGGCACCGACGCCGGCGCCCGACTGTTCGACGACCTCGTCGACCGCACCGCCTCGATGATCGATGCGGAGGTTGCAGCGGGCCGCATGCGATCGTCGAGCGACCCGCGCATGACCGCGGTCATCGTGGCTGCACACGGCCTGGTTCCGCTGCTGCTCGAGAGCCAACTGGGCCGCGCGCTCGGCGAACCCGGTCTGACGCCGGCGCTCGTCGCCCGCATGACGCTGCCGACGCTCGAGCTGTACACCCACGGCCTCTACCAGACGACGGATGTTCTCGACGCGGCCACGGCCGCGCTCGCGGGCCGGCCCGACACGACGCGCGGCCCCCGGTCTGACAAAGGTGCAGGCGACCCGAATCAAGACCCCGATCCGCCTCCCGCTCGAGCATCCGACAACTGACCCGCGCCCCCAGGCGCGACACTTCGACGAAAGGAACCGGGGATGACCCCCGTCATTGAGACACGCGCGCTCACAAAGCGCTATGGACGCCGCACGGCGCTGCACGGCATCGATCTGACGATCGAGCCTGGCCGCGTCTTCGGCGTCATCGGCCCCACCGGGGCCGGCAAGACCACGACCATGCGGGTGCTGCTCGACATCATCCGCGCGACGAGCGGCGACGTTCGGGTGCTGGGCCACGACCCGCGCACGGGCGGGCCCGCACTGCGGCGACGCATCGGCTATCTGCCGGGCGAATTGGCGCTCGCCGGCCGCGCGACCGCGCGCAGCCTGCTGCACCACTACGCCGAGCTCAACGGCGGCATCGAGCACGGTCGCATCGATGAGCTCGCCGACCGGCTGGGCCTCGAGCTCGGGCGCCCGGTGCGCTCGCTCAGCAAGGGCAACAAGCAGAAGGTCGGCCTGGTGCAGGCCTTCGCGCACCGCCCCGACCTGCTCGTGCTCGATGAGCCGACGAGCGGTCTCGACCCGCTCGTGCAGCAGGAGTTCTTGACGATGGTGCGCGAAGCGCGTGAGGCGGGCCAGACGGTCTTCCTCAGCTCGCACGTCATCAGCGAGATTCAGCAGGCCGCCGACGACGTCGCGGTACTGAGGTCAGGGCGCATCGTCGACGTCAGCACCGTCGAGCGCTTGCGCGCAGCCGCGCGGCGATCGGTGCGCATCACGGTGCGCGCCGACGACCGCGATGCCCTGCTCGCCCGGCTCAGCTCGGTGTCGCGGCTCGACGACGTCACCGTGACAGAGGTCGACGGCACGGCCATGGTGCACGGCATGCTCGGCGACGGCGTCGCGCCTTTCGTCGCGGCGGTCGCCGCGAGCGACCTGCTCGATCTGGTCGTGCAAGAGCCCGACCTCGAGAGCGCCGTGCTCGGCTTCTATGGGCCGAGCGCAGAGCAGGAGGAGCAGTCATGAGTGCCACGATGCAGAGCTCGCGCACCGCGGTGCGCGCACGCCCGCTCCCCCTGCTGCGGCGTCAACTCGCCGAGACCTGGCGAGGCCTCATCGGCTGGAGCCTGGGTCTCGCCGGTGTCGTCGGCATGTACCTGCCGCTCTACTCGACGATCGGCGGCAACCCCGAGTTTCTCGCGATCATCGAGAGCCTGCCGCCCGAGCTCGTGGCGGCACTCAGCTACGACCAGATCACGACCGGTGCCGGCTATACGCAGGGCACCGTGCACGGCCTCATCGGCTTCGTGCTCGTGACGATCGCGGCTGTGGGGTGGGGTTCGTCGATCATCGCGGGCGATGAAGAGCGCGGCACCCTCGAGCTCGTGCTCGCACACGGTGTCGGGCGCACACAGGTCGTGCTCGAGCGGTTCGCCGCGATCGCGCTCAAGCTCATCGCCCTCGCGGTGCTGCTGGGCCTCATGGTGCTCGGACTCAACGAGCCGGCCGCGCTCGAGCTGTCGCTCGAGGGCATCGTCGCGGGGTCGATGGCGCTGCTCGGCGTGGGTCTGCTGACTGCCGCCGTCGGCACCATGACAGGCGCCATCATCGGTCGCCGGAGCATCGCGGTCGGCGCCGCTGCCGGGGTCGCCGTGCTCGGCTACGCGCTCAATGCGCTCGGCAACCAGAACCCCGACCTCGAGTGGATGCACGTGCTCTCGCCCTACTTCTGGGCGTATGGCGCTGCACCGCTCGCCGACGGGTTCGACCCGCTCATGGGGCTGCTCTACGCAGTCTCTGCGGTGGCACTGACGGTCGCGGTCATCGCGTTCCGTCGCCGGGATGTGGCGGTCTAGCCACAGCTCGCGCACCAGCGGGACGAACAACGGATGCCCGCCCTCAGATCGAGGGCGGGCATCCGGTCGTTCAGAACGCGGTCGGGCTGCTAGCCGTCTTCGCCCTCGGCGTCGACCGCGACGGGAGCGTCGCCGCCCTCGCCCTCAGCCAGCACGGGTGCGAGCGAGAGCTTGCCGCGGTCGTCGGTCTTCGTGATCTCGACGAGGATCTTCTGGCCCACGGCGAGCACGTCTTCGACGTTCTCGACACGCTTGCCGCCGGCGAGCTTGCGCACCTCGCTGATGTGCAGCAGACCGTCTTTGCCGGGCATGAGCGAGACGAACGCACCGAAGGCGGCGATCTTGACGACCGTGCCCAGGTACTGCTCGCCGACCTCGGGGTTGATCGGGTTGGCGATCGCGTTGACCTGCAGGCGGGCCGCCTCGGCCGAGGCGCCATCGACCGCACCGATGTAGACGGTGCCGTCCTCCTCGATCGAGATCTGCGCGCCGGTCTCGTCCTGAATCGAGTTGATCGTCTTGCCCTTCGGGCCGATCAGCTCACCGATCTTGTCGACGGGGATCTGCACGCTGATGACGCGAGGCGCGGTGGGCGCCATCTCGTCGGGCGCGTCGATCGCCTGGTTCATGACTGCGAGGATCGCCATACGGGCGTCCTTCGCCTGGCCGAGCGCCTGCTGCAGCACCGACGACGGATGCCCTACGGGTACAACGACGGCCGCAGCGTCACCGAACTTGACGCAGACGCGGTGATTGAATCGCTCGCGCAGGCCGCCACGCTGATCGAACCACTC
>SXGT01274751.1_pt1 | contig 22527 bp, 23 predicted proteins | sample 3176221 | NCBI WGS metagenome assembly SXGT01 (sample SAMN11356862, study PRJNA531348) | freshwater metagenome | isolation source: freshwater sample F1-120 | place: China: Fuxian Lake, Yuxi | collected 2017-12-25
AAGCCGATACCGCGTTTGCGAATCTCCTGCAGGAGGGCGATGACCTCAAGAACATCGCGCATCACCATGCTTTCGGTGATTTCCAGTTCCAGCAGATGGGCCGGCAGACCGCTGGCTGCCAGCACGCGGTCGACCAGTTGCGGCACCCGGCCATACTGAAACTGGCGCGCCGAGAGATTGACAGCGACGGAAATTTCCCGGTCGAGCCGCTGATTGAGGGCATGGATGTCGCGACAGGCGGTTTCAAGTATCCATTCGCCGAGCGGCAGAATAAGCGCGGTTTCTTCGGCAATCGGGATGAACTCTGCGGGCGGGGCCATGCGCCCGTCTTCGCGCCGCCAGCGCACCAGCGCTTCCACGCCGGAAATCTGGCCGGTGGCAAGATCGACCTTGGGCTGGTAGGCGAGCATGAACCCACCGTTGCTGAGTGCCTTGCGCATCTCGCTTTCCAGCAGGAAGCGATTGCTGGAAAGCTGGTTCATCGTTTCCGAAAAGAAGCGGAAGGCGTTGCCGCCGGCTTCGCGGGCATCCTCAAGCGCTTTTTCAACGCAGTTCATCATGCCGTCGAGCGTTTTGGCGTTGTGCGGCCAGATGGCGATGCCAATCGAGGCGGAGAGAAACAGTTCTTGGCCGTCGATGAGATACGGCTGCTGGAAGGATTCGAGCAGGCGGCGTGTGGCGACGGCGGCGTTTTCGGGCACGATCAGGTCGGCGAGGATGAAGGTGAATTGGTCGCCACTAAAACGGGAAATGGTATCGGCCGAGCGTTCTTCGCTCTCGCTGTCGCGGGCGATCAGATCGGTTTTGCGGATGCTGTCGGCGAGCCGGACGGCAGCCGCCTGCAACAGTCGGTCGCCGGCGAGATAGCCGAGGCTTTCGTTAACTTTGCGGAAGCGGTCAAGATTGAGCAGCACCAGGCCAACACAGCGTTTGTGGCGTTCGGCGACGCTGAACTCGTGCTCCAGTCGGTTGTGAAACAGCACCTTGTTAGCCAGTCCGGTGAGCGAGTCGTAGTGCATGCGTCGTTCGAGTTCGCTTTCGAGCGCCTTTTGCCCGCTCAAATCTTCGAACATGGCGACGTAATTCGCCACGGCGCCGGTCTCGTCGAGCAGACGGCTGATATTCAGATATTTTGGGTAAGCCTCGCCGTTGCGACGCCGATCCCAGATTTCGCCTTCCCAATAGTTGTCGCGCGTCAGGTTGGCCCACATTCCTGCGTAGAAGGCAGCGTCGTGGCGATCCGATTTGCCGATGCGCGGCGTGTTGCCGATGGCTTCCTCGCGCGAGAAACCGGTCATCGTCACGTAGGCGTCGTTGACCTCGCAGATGATGTTGTTCGCATCGGTAATCACCACGGCCTGATTACAACGCGCCATGACTTGCCGCAGGATATTCAGCTCGGCCGCCGGGTCAGGTCGTGCGGGATCGTTGCGGGACATATGAGGGCCGGAGAGGAGAGGTGGCAGGGTTATGGCGTCAGCCCCAGCCCCTCATCAACGCCAAGGTGCAGGTTCATGCTCTGCACTGCCGCGCCTGAGGCGCCTTTACCGAGGTTGTCGAGTCGCGCCACCACCAGCATGCGTTCCTCGCTGCCGAAGACGAAGAGGTCGACACAGTTCGTGTCGTTGCTGCCCTCGACATTGAAGAAGCCGCCGTCGGTGTTGCTGTCGATGCCGGTCGGCGCGACGCGGATGAAGCGTTCGCCGGCATAGTATTCGGCCAGCAGTTGCTGCAAGTCGCCCGGTGTCACGCGTTTCGTAAATTGGGCCGGGTGCAGGAACACGGTGACGGCCAGGCCCTTGTAGTAGGGACCGACGATCGGCTGGAAAATCGGCGTTTGCGTCAGCCCCGTGTAATAGCCCATTTCCGGCAGGTGTTTGTGGATCAGCGTCAGCGCATAGGGGCGCGGCGCGTCGATGCGCTGTGGGCTCTGGTAGTGCTCGATCATCTTCTTGCCGCCGCCGGAATAGCCGGTGATCGAGTTGCAGGCCAGTTGCGTGTCGGCCGGCAGCAGGCCGGCGGCGACGAGCGGTTTCACCGCGAGGATGAAGCCGGTGGCGTGGCAGCCGGGGTTGGAGATGCGCTTGGCGGCGCGAATCTTGTCGCGCTGCCCCTTGGCGAGTTCGGGCAGGCCGAAGGTCCAGTCCGCGTTCACGCGGTGCGCGGTCGAGGCGTCGATCAGGCAGGTTTTCGGGTTATCCACCAGCGCCGCCGATTCCTTGGCGGCCTCATCGGGCAGGCACAGGAAGGTGATGTCGGAGGCGTTGATCAGGCGCTTGCGTTCGGCAAGGTCCTTGCGCTTGTCGGCATCGATCTTGATGAGTTCGACATCGCTGCGCTGCGCCAGCAATTCGTTGATCTGCAGGCCGGTAGTGCCTTCCTGGCCATCGACAAAAACGGAGTAAGTCATGATCGCTTCCTGATGTGCAAAGTTGGATAGCGGGATTTTCGCCGATTTATTCACCATGAAACGTCGGTTTGCGTTTTTCCTTGAAGGCCTGCAGTCCTTCCGCATAGTCCTGGCTGTTGTAGACGACGCGGCGCAGACCCTGAATCCGTTCAAAATCTTCAGGCGACATGGTGTGCGCACCGGCGAGGATGCGTAGTTGCTCCTTCATCACCGCAATCGACAGCGGGGCGTTGCCGACAATCCGTTGTGCGATCGCATAGGTGTGGTTTTCCAGTTCGTTGGCGGCTACCACATGGTTGATCACGCCCAGATCGCGCAGGCGTTCGGCGGGAATCGGGTCGGCGGTGAACAGCATCTCCTTTGCCAGTCGCAGGTTGGCGGCGTTGAGGAAGGTCAGCAGGCCGGTGATGTTGTAGGGCACGCTGTGTTTGGCCGGGGTGGCGGCAAACACGGCCCCCGAGGCGGCGATGACGAGGTCGCAGGCGAACACGGTTTCGCAGGCACCGCCCCAGACGCTGCCTTCGACCATGGCGATGACCGGGCCGGGGAAGGATTCGATCTCGCGAATCAACTTGCGCAGGGGATCGCGCCAGCCGAGCGGGTCGAAGCCGGCGGCGGGCAGTTCGTCGATGTCGTGGCCGGCGGACCAGACCTTGCTGCCGGGCTTGGCCCGCAGGATGACGCAACGCACATTGGCGGCCACGAACTGGGCCAGGGCAGCAGAAAATTCATCGACCATCTGCTCGCACAGGGCATTGCGCTTGTCTTCACGGTTCAGCGTGAGGGTGCCGATGCGGTCGGTTTGTTCAATGATGAGCATGAAGGTGGGCCGGAAAATAAAAACGGCACGGCAGGATGCCGTGCCGTCAGCGCCGATATTTTAGTTACTTGGCGATGCCGTGGGCGTAGCAGAGGCCGCCGGTGATTTCCAGCGTGGTGGCGTTGATCGCTTCGTTTTCGACGCAATGGCCGATCAGTTTGGCGATCTCTTCCGGCTCGACCAGGCGACCCAGATGCACGTCGGCGACGATGGCCTTCAGGGCATCCTGGTTCATGCCGGTGAGCATTGGTGTCGCGGTGTAGCCTGGTGCGATGCCGACGCAGCGCACGTTCTTGATACCGCGCATCATAAACTCGCCGATGATGATCTTCGGCATCAGCGCATCGGCCACCTTGGTCGAGGAATAGTTGAGCTGGCCGACCTGACCAGCCTTGTTGACCGACGAGATGGTGACCAAGAGGCCCGGCCAGCCGCCATTGACCATCGCCTCGGCAGAATCGCGCAGGGTCAGGAAGGTGCCGGTGAGGTTGACGTCGAGCACCGGTTGCCACTTGTCGAGGCCCAGCTTGCGCGAGACCTTGCCGGTTTCCTTGTCGAGCGTCAGCATCGTGCCATCCTTGATGATGCCGGCGGAAGCCACCGCCACATTCAACTGGCCGAAGGCGGCCAGCGTCGCCTGGATGAACTTGGCCGTATCGGCCTCGCTCGTTACGTTGGCCTGGATGCCGATCGCTTCGGCGCCCATGGCCTTGACATCGGCGACGACGCGGTCGATGTTCTTCTGCACCATATCGACCACGGCGACCTTGGCACCCTGACGGGCGAAATATTTGACGACCTGTTCGCCGATGCCATTGCCGCCACCGGTGACGAGAACCACACTACCTTTGATTTCCATGACTTGATTCCTTTCTGAGTTACTGCGGGCAGGACACGCTGTCCTTGTCCCAGTAGATGAAGTTCGGGTGGGTGACATCCGGGCCGACGATCTTCAGGTCGCCGATCATCGTCGCATGGGCGACGTCGGGGCCGACGATCTTGACGCCCACCGGGTAGATTGCCTTGACCAGCGCGAAGGCGCGGGCCTGTGCGTCGTTGGCGGCGACGCCCGGAAACAGACCAGTGCCGACCACCGCATCGCCACCGTTCGGCAGCTTGCGGACGATGTCCCAGGCCTGGCCGGAAGGCGCGACGGCGAACGCCATGTCGTTGTAAGTGAATTGATCCATGACGATCTCCTTAGAGTTTGCGCAGCACCGTCACGCAGTTGGTCACCGCCGAACCGCCGACGTTGAAAGCGACGCCGATATCCGCTTTCTTCGCGGCAACGCCGATCGGCTCGCCGATCAGTTGCTTGTGCAAGAGCACATGCATCGAGGCACCGGTGGCACCGACCGGATGGCCCTTCGACTTGAGGCCGCCGGAGAGGTTGACGGCGATTTTGTCGTCGCGCGTGAAACGGCCGTCGAGATACTCGTGGCCAGCGCGGCCGTCGGCGGCGAAGCCGAGCGCTTCGGTCGACAGGATCTGGTTGATGGTGAAGCAGTCATGCACTTCGCACAGGTCGACGTCGCTCGCCTTGATGCCGGCTTCCTTGTAAGCCTTGGCAGCGGCGTCCTTGCCGCCCATCAGCTCGTACATGTTGGGACGCACGTTTTCAGCCAGACGCTCGACCGAATGGCCGATGCCGGCGATTTCGGAAGCGCGCGCCTTGTTGCTGACATTGCTGGTGGCGGTAATGACCATGGCCGCCGCGCCGTCGGAAACCAGCGAGCAGTCATGCAGGCGCAGTGGGGCGGCGATCATCATGTTCTTGCACTTGCCGCGGGCGTCGAGTTCATTCAGCGTCATGATTTCCGCGACGGACTGCGGGCCGCTGCGGTTGTGGGCCAGCGGATTCTCGGCACCGTTCTTGTAGCACAGTGCGCCGGCCGTCCACAGCATCTTCTCCAGGTCTTCGTTGCTGATCTTGTACTGCGCCTGATAGCCCTTGGCGTATTGGGCGAACAGCATCGGGAACGACCAGCCCAGCGCACCTTCGCTCGGCCAATGCGAGCAGCAGGCCAGCACATGGGTCATCTGTGGGGTGGGCAGCAGGTTCATCTTCTCGACGCCGATCACCAGCACGTTCTTGGCGCGGCCGGCTTCGACGGCGTAGATCGCGTCGTACAGCGCGACCGACGACGAAGCGCAGGCGCACTCGGTGCGGGTCATCGGCTTGAAGCGCAGCGCCGGGTCGATTTCGGCAGCGAGCGGGGCGACGTGTTCCTGGTTGATGAAGGACCCCGGCGAACAGGATCCGACGTAGATGGCGTCGATGTCCTTGGCCTCCAGGCCGGCATCGGCGATGGCGCCGCGGCCGGCTTCGATCAGCAGGTCGTAATAGGTTTTGGTATCGGTGACGAGGCCGGTGGCCTTGTCTTTTTTGACGAAGGCGCCAAACGCAGTGTTGTAGGCGCCAATGATGCTGGCTTTGCTCATGTTTATGCACTCCCTATTTTGGTGACTGAGCTTGCGCGGAAAAATACCGGCAAGTGGTGCTTATGGTGCGCTGCACATAATACGGGATGATGACAGTGCGGTGGATGCCGTCCTGTCAGCGCCGACTTTTCACTTCACTATGGGGTTTCAGCGCTGGCGTCGAGTTTTTGGGGCGCATTGCGCGGGATCAGCATGCCATCGCTGACCGCACTCAAGGCCGGCGGGCCAGCGTTGTCAAGACGCCAGATTTGTGCCAGCTGGCTGCCGGCAACCGGTTTCCAGCCTTGCGGGGTGAAGTCGTAGGCCCAATCCGCCTGGCCTGCCTGGCGCACGATGGCATGGTAGTGGTCATCCATATCCCAGCGCGTAATCGTGATGCGCACGGTGCCCGTGCCGGGCTTTGTGCTGTCGTAGGCGCGCAAAGCATTCAGAATGTTCGGCACGGCACGCCGTTCCACCAGCCCAATGATGCCCAGGAGAGCTGCAATCATCAGCGGGATGGGGTGCCATAAAAACAAACTCAGCAAAACGAGCACTACCGCCATACCGACCATCCAGTGATGCAGATGGCGTCCGATGCCTGATCGCGTGGCCGTTCTCAGCAGTGTTAATTGCGCTTCAGGCGTGAGGTGTTTCATGTTTGGCCAACAGTGCATCGGCTCGGCGCAGACGGTCAGCCAGAACCTGCATGACGTCGATGGCGAAGTAGGGCGCTTCCGAGACCAGGTACTTGAAGCGTCTGGCGCTCAGTTCGGCGAACCGACAATCGGTGAGGGCGAGGATCGAGGCACTGCGTTGCTCATGGGGGTGGATGATGCCCATTTCGCCGACAATGGTGCCAACGCCTGCTGCCTCGACCAGCTTGTCACCAACCAGAATGTTGGCTTTGCCGGCAATCAGGACATACATGACTTCCTTGCTGGCATCGCCCTCACGAAAGAGATGGTTGCCGGCAGCAACGTCGACAAAGGTGGGTTCGTGGCGGAATAGATCAAACATCAGGGACATGGCAGGCTCCAGAACGGCGTGGTATGGGTAGTCTAGGCTGGCGGTAGTGAAGATTTGGTGACGGTTTGATGAAACTTGAAAGGGCAATGCAAACTTGGGCATTCTGCCTATCGTAGGCAAATTGAGTTGCAGGTTCATGAACCTGAAATATCAGCCAGTAAGAATGTGTTCCTATGCCCGAAAGTGATATGGCGCGAGCCGTCCCCACAGGTTGTGATAGTTGCCAGCAGGAGTTGGCTGAACTGCTGGCGGCCACCGCCCGTGGTAAACATGCCGATGGTGGGCTGATGGCGCGTTTTCGCCCGGTGGCCAATCTTGACGCGGGCGGTATTTTTGGTCATCTGGCCAGCATTCACAGCCCTCCTGAGCGATTTCTGAATTCTGCCGCCCGGTTATTGCGCGTGGCGCGTCGGCAGGGCCGTCTGGATGAGTTCTATCGACTGTATTTCCGGTTGGTCCTCGATCAGTTTGTCCTCAATCAGGGTGATGGGTGCTTGCTCTTGCCGCTGGGAGAGGGGCCGGCCATCCTCGGGGCGGCATGCACGGAGATGCTCGCCCAGGCGCTGCGCAAATCGACGCTGTCTGCCGATCAGTTGGTGACGATCCATGCCGGCTTGGGCGGTCTGGAGGGTGTGGCTCAGGAGAATGTGATCGGCGTGGTGGCAGCGATGCGTGGCATGGGGGTGCGGGTGGCGGCTGGAACCTTGCATTGCCCCTGTTCCGAGGGCTTGCTGTGGGCTGAGCAGGCGCCCGAATTTGTCATGGTCGAAGAGGGCGTACTGGATGTTTTCGAGCCTAATATCCTGCAAGTCAGCCGCCTGGGCGAGTTGATTCGCCAGCAGGCTGCGGCCGGGCGGCGGATCGTGGCCACCGAGGTGGATTCGCTGGTGCTGCTGAAGGTCTTGCAAGGCATCGGCGTGAGTCTGGTGAGTGGCCATTTCATCGGCAAGCCGGTGGCTGTACCCACCCGGACGATTTCGGCGGCTGCCCACAAATTCATCGCCGAGAAAGTTTCGGGCCATACGGAGCGCTCGCCCCAGGGCGGGCACATCCTTGAAAAAATGCTTCAGGGCATACCGCCGGTGGCGCCCGATGTGTTGGCCGATGAGGTGTTCAATATCTTCGAGCACAATCCGGATTTGCGCGCCATCGCCGTGGTCAAGCAGGACACACCGATCGGATTGATTTCACGCTATGACATGATCGATAACATGGCGCGGCCCTACCGGCATGAGTTGTATGGGCGCAAGCCCTGCACGCGCTTTATGGATGAGGGTCCCCTGATTGTGGAAATGCGTCTGCCGCTGTCGGAATTGTCGGAAATCCTGGTGTGCGCTCATCCGCGTCACCTGATTAGCGGCTTCATCATTACCGATGGCGGTCACTACCTGGGCATGGGCTCGGTGCAGGATTTGGTGCGCGAAGTGACGGCAATGCAGATGGAGGCGGCGAAGTACGCCAACCCGCTCAGCCAGTTGCCGGGCAATGTGCCGATCAACCAGCATATCGACAACCTGCTGGCGGCGCGCGAGCCATTTATCATTGCCTACTGCGATCTCGATCATTTCAAGCCGTTCAATGATGTCTATGGTTATGCGCGCGGCGACGACGTGATTCAACTGACCGCGCGGGTGCTGGCCGAAGCCTGCGACCCGGAAAAGGATTTCATCGGCCACATTGGCGGCGACGATTTCGTGCTGGTGCTGCGCAGCGCGGACTGGCAGGAACGTTGCGAACGGGTATTACGCTTGTTCGGCGAGGAAATCCTCGGCTTCTTTTCGCGTGACGATATTGAGCGCGGCGGTTATGTCACCGAGAACCGCAAGGGGAATATGGAGTTCCATGCCCTGGTGTCACTGTCGATTGGTGTGGTCGAGGCCAGTCCGGGTGTGTTCCGTTCGCATCTGGAAATCTCGGTGGTGGCTGCCGAAGTGAAAAAGAAAGCCAAGGGCATCAAAGGCAACAGCCTTTACGCCAACCGCCGCGTGTATTGATGCACGACGAAACCTGGCAATGGCACAGCCAGAGTGGCCGGCTGCTGACGCTGCGGCCAATTGCAGCGGATGACCGGGCGCGCTATGCGGCTTATGTCGCGAGGCTGTCCTATGGCACCCGCTACTTTCGCTATGGCCATGGCAATCTGCGCCTGACCGACGCAGAACTCGATCTGGTGTGCCGGATTGATCCGACCGAGGGGCGCCGCTATGTGGTCGTTACGACCGAAAACGGCGAGGACGTCATCGTGGCGACGGGATGCTATTTCCGGAATGCTGATAGGGGGTCTTGCGATATGTCGATCGTGGTGGCGGATGCCTGGCAGGGCACGCACATTGCGCACCGATTGATGAAGATTTTGATCGAGCGCGCCATTGCGGATGGTTTGCAACACATGGTGGCAGAAGTCATGGCCACGAACCTGAAAATGCTGCGTTTCACCCAGCGTCATGGTTTTACCCTGGTTCCGGGAACAGAAGCCGGCGCGGTCAAGTTGCAAAGGCCGTTGCTGCAATCTTCCAGTAACCGTGGCGTAATAGAATCTGCCGATTAACCATATCGCTTCTGTTCGATGGCCTTGCCGAGTCCTGGGTATTCCCTCCTGCGTACGCTGATGGCGGCGTTGTGCCTGACGCTGGCACTGAGTGCCTGTTCACCCCGTCAGTTGATTATCGATGGCGTGGCGAATGAACTGGCCAGCCAGGGAGCGGCACCCGAGGACGATCTGGAACTGGCCCGCGAAGCGAGTGCCTTCTATCTCAAACTGTCCGAATCCATGCTGCGCTCCTCGCCCGACAATCGCCCGCTCGCGGCGGCTGTGACGGCGGGCTTTACGCAATATGCGTTCGCTTTTGTGGCCTTCGAGGCCGAGCAGGTCGAGAGCCGCGATGCCCGCAAGGCCAAGGCCTTACGCGACCGGGCAGCACGACTCTATGCACGGGCGCAGCGGCATGGACTGAGCGCACTTGAGCGACGTTACCCTGGATTGCTACAGACACTGAGTACGCGCGACCCGGCCGACTGGCCACGCCTGTCGACCGATGAGGTCGGGTTGGCGTATTGGACGGCAGCGGCCTGGGGCAGTTGGATTGCCTTGTCCAAACATGATCCGGAAATTGTGGCCAATCTGCCGCAGGTGATTCATCTTGCCCGGCTGACCTGGCAGAGCGATCCCGACTGGGGGCAAGGGGCACTGGCCAGCCTGATGGGTAGTCTCGAACTGTCGCGTCCTGGCGGTTCGCGTGCTGCGGCGCTACGCTATTTCGACCGGGCCATTGTGCTGGCTGGCGAGCAATCGGCCGGCCCGTGGGTGGCCAAGGCCGAAGCCATTGCCCTGGCTGCGGGAGATAAAGAAGGCTTCAAGCAACTGCTGCAGCGGGCGATTACGATTGCCACGCGCACGCACAATTTGCAAAACGAGGCCATGCTGGCACGCGCCCGCTGGCTGTTGGCGAACGCCGACGAACTTTTCTGAATTTTTAAAGGAAGTCACTCATGCCAACATTTCTGCGCACCCTCGTGGCGACCCTCTCGCTGTGCCTGACCGCCAATGCGGCTGTGATGGCGGCCAGCCCGCAACTGCGCCTGGGCACGCTGGCGCCAAAGAACTCGGTCTATCACCAGCAGCTGATGGAACTCGGCGAGGCCTGGCGGGCGGCTCAGGGTGGCGATGCCAAATACCGCGTCTATCCCGATGGCAGTCAGGGCGGCGAAACCGACATGGCACGGCGTATGCGCATTGGTCAGTTGCAGGGTGCCTTGCTGTCGGTTGTCGGCCTGCGCGAGATCGAGCCGTCGATTGCGGCCTTGCAGACCATGCCCTTGCTGTTCAAGAGTTGGGAGGAGGTCGACTACGTGCGCGAAAAGATGCGTGCCGGCATGGAGAAAAAATTTCTCGACAAGGGCTTCGTCGTGCTGGCCTGGGGCGATGCCGGCTGGGTACGCTTCTTCTCGAAGGAACCGGCATTCCGTCCGGATGACTTCAGGAAGATGAAGTTCTTCGCCTGGGGCGCCGAGGCCGAGCAGCAGGAGATCATGAAGAGCCTCGGCTATACGCCGGTGCCGCTCGAAACCAGCGACATTCTGCCGGCGATCCAGACCGGCATGATCAACGCCGTGCCGTCGACACCCTATTTTGCGCTGGCGAGCCAGGTTTATATGACTGCGCCCAACATGTTGGAAATTAACTGGGCGCCCATTGTCGGCGCGCTGGTGGTGACCCAGAAAGCCTGGGCCGAGATGTCGCCAGCCGCTCAGCAGGCGCTACGTCAGTCAGGCGAAAAGGCCGGCATGCACATGCGTACGCAGGCGCGGCGCGAAGTGGATGAGTCGGTGGCGGCGATGGCCAAACGCGGTCTGGCCATCAATCGCCCAAACCCGGAGCAAATGAAGGAATGGCAGGCGCTGGCCGATGCGCTGTATCCGCGCATTCGCGGGGCCATGGTGCCGGTGGAAACCTTTGATGAAGTGATGCTGCACCTGAAGGCCTTCCGCAGCGGCAAGAAGTGATGAGCCTCCCCCTGCTGCGACGGGTACTCAATCTCGACACCTGGATCGCTTCGGCGGCCCTGGCGTTGATGACGCTGATTCCGCTGCTCGAAATTGTTCTGCGTCCGTTGCTGGGTAAGGGGGTCGAGAACGCCCCGGTGCTGGTGCAGCACCTCGGGTTGGTGCTGGCCATGCTGGGGGCCGTGGCGGCCGAGCGGCATGGTCACTTGTCGACGCTGGGCGGCGGGCTGGGGGCCTTTGGTGGCGCGCGGCTGGAGCGGGTCATCCTGCACTTTGCCAAGGGTAGCGCCGCGCTGATTTGTGGTGCTTTGGCTTTGGCAAGCTGGCGTTTTGTCGCCAGCGAGATGGAGGCGGCGCATGCGCTGGCCTATGGCATCCCGGTCTGGTGGGTGCAGGCGGTGATGCCGGCCGGTTTCCTGTTGCTGGGCGGACGGCTGGGGTCGCGCTGTGCTGAACCGATTGCCCTGCGTTTGCTGCTGAGTGTGTTGCTACCAGGGCTGGGCTTTCTGTTGGCCGCCGAATTTGATGGCACAGCGGTGCTGTTGTGGCCTATCGTCCTCTGGCTGCTGGTGGCGCTGCTGGCAGGTGCACCGATTTTTACGATACTTGGAGCTCTGGCGCTCGGTCTGTTCTGGCAGGAGGGCCAGCCGCTGGCCTCGGTGCCGCTGTCTCACTATCAAATTACCGTCAATCCTTCCCTGCCGGCCTTGCCGCTATTTACCCTGGCCGGGCTGATCTTTGCCCGAACCGGCGCGGCACAACGCCTTGGCGCGGTCTTTATGGCGGCCTTCGGCGAAGGCGTTATCGGCACCGTGGCGGCGGCGGCCGTGCTGTGTTCCTGTTTCACGGCTTTTACTGGTGGCAGCGGTGTGACCATTCTCGCGCTGGGCGGTTTGTTGCTGCCGCTGTTGCGCAATGCCGGTTACCCGGAGCAGCGCGGCATCGGGCTGGTTACCAGTGCCAGTGCGCTGGGGGTTTTGCTGGCGCCTTCCGTGCCCCTGATCATGTACGCGATCATCGCCCGTGTGCCGATCAACACCATGTTTCTCGCCGGGTTGGTGCCGGCGGCCGTGATGGTGGCCTTCCTGCTGGTGATCGGTGGCTATTTGCGACGGTCTGGCATCACCGTTGCAAAAGTCGGCGCTGGCGGGACGGCAACGAGCCTGCGCAGCGCGCTGTGGGCCGCCAAGTGGGAGATTTTTGCGCCGGTCGTCGCGATTGCCTCACTGGTCAGTGGTCTGGCCACCCCGACCGAAAGTGCCGCATTGACGGCTGCCTATGCAATTCTGACGCAGGCATTGGCACACCGCGAACTGGATGCCCGTCTGCTCGGCAAGGCATTGGCGGATTGCGCCCAGATCATCGGCGGGGTGATGCTGATCCTCGGCATGGCGCTGGGCCTGACCAACTATCTGGTCGATGCCGGCATTCCCGATGCGGCCATCGAGTGGGTGCAAAGCGTCATCCCGAACAAGTTCGTCTTCCTGCTGGTACTCAATATCTTCCTGTTCGTCGCTGGCGCCCTGATGGAGATTTTCGCCGCCATTGTCGTGCTGGTGCCCTTGCTGCTGCCGGTGGCGATGAGCTATGGCATCGATCCGGTGCACTTCGGCATCATCTTCCTGGCCAATATGGAAATGGGTTTCCTGTGCCCGCCGGCCGGCATGAATATCTATTTTGCCGCGGCGATGTTCCGCAAGCCGATCCGCTATGTGGCCGCTTCGGTCTTGCCCGCCTTGCTGGCGATCTTCCTCGGCACGCTGCTGATTTCCTGGCTACCGATACTGGCGACCGGACTGCCGGCGCTGCTGGCCCGATGACCTTCAGCGCAGATAAACTGGTGATCTTGGATGCGGATTACACGCTGGTTGATGCCTTTCAAGCGATGCCCGTGATGTGACCTGCGGCGTCTAGTCCGGCATTAGTACCAAGTAGCGCTCGTCTGGCCAGTATTGCTCCCTGAGTGCCTTGTCGCGTAGCGTGGTCTCGTAGCTGTCGAGGGCGCGTTCCCAGTTCAGGTGGGCAATGCTTGCCGGTCCGGCATTGCGCCAGCGGGGATGGTCGGGCAAGTCGCGTGCTAGGGCTTCGGCAGCGGCGATGAAACCGGCATCATCGCCGCGGTCGACGCGTTGGCCATTGATGCCGTTCTTGATCAGGCTGCTGGCGGCCGCGTAGTCGAAGGCAACGACCGGCAGGCCGCTGGCGAGGGCCTCGCTGACGACATTGCCGAAGGTTTCGGTCAGGCTGGGGAACAGAAACAGGTCGGCGCTGGCGTAATGGCGGGCTAACTCGACATCGTGCTTGGTGCCGACGAAGCGCACCTCGGGGTGGCGGCGCATCAGGGCCTCGCGGATTGGACCATTGCCGACGCAGACCATGCGCGCCTTGGGTTGGTTAGCCCGAATGCGTTCGAAGGCCTCGATCGCCAAGCCAAGATTCTTTTCCGGTGCGATGCGGCTGACGATCATGACGACCAAATCCTCCTCACCTGCGCCCCATTCGCTGCGCAAGACGGGATCGCGTCGCCCCGGATGGAACAACTGGACATCCACGCCGCGTGGCAGCACGCCGACCTCGCGGAAGCCATGTTGTTGCAGTTCTGCCGCCAGCGCGGCTGTGGGCACCAGCGTCGTCGCCGTGCGGTTATGGAACCAGCGCAGATAGCGCGCGATGCTGCCCTGTAGCCAGCCGATGCCATAGTGACGGCTGTAGCTATGGAAATTGGTGTGGAAGGTTGAGATCGCCGGAATGCCGAGCTTGCGGGCGGCATTCAGGGCGGCAAAACCCAAGGGGCCTTCGGTGGCGATATGCACGACATCCGGTGTTTGCTGGCGCCAGTGCTGCCAGAGGCTGCCGGTCACCGGCAGGCCAAAGCGCAACTCGGGATAGCCAGGAATCGGCAGGCCCGGCGTCAGCAACTGGCCATCAGCTTGCAGGCCGGTGCGTTCATGCTTTTGGCGTGGGCGCACAATCCGCAGACGGTGGCCGCGGGCCGCCAGGCCGGTGGCCAGCTTACCGAGCGTCATGGCGACGCCATTCACTTCAGGCGGGTAGGTTTCTGTGACCAGGCTGATGTGCAGGGGAGTTTTTGTATTCATGCAGCCACCCGAATGGGGATGACTTGTCCCGCTTGCGAACGCCACTCGATCAGTTCGAGATGGCCATCAGGATGTTCGACAATCGCTGTGCAGCTATCGACCCAGTCGCCGCAGTTGATGTAGGAGATGCCATCAACCGCGCGGATTGTCGCGCTGTGGATATGCCCGCAGACGATACCGTCGAGGCCGCGTTCGCGGACGGTATGGATGACGGCATCTTCGAAATCGAAGATGAAGGAGACGGCACTTTTCACCTTGCGCTTGGCGAAACCGGCCAACGACCAGTAACCCGAGATGCGCAGGGTGCGGCGCACCCACGAGATCCAGGCATTGATTCGCACGAGGGTGTTGTAGGCGATGTCGCCGAGCACGGCCACCCAGCGGTGGTGGCGCGTGACCTGATCGAACTCGTCGCCGTGGATCAGCAGCAGGCGTTTGCCATCGGCTGTTTCATGTACGTATTCGGCGGCGACTTCGATGTCGCCGAAGGAGGTGCCGACGAATTCGCGCAGGGCTTCGTCATGGTTGCCGGGCACCAGCACGACCTTTTCGCCATGCCGGGCGCGACGCAGGACTTTTTGCACCACGGTGTTCTGTGCTGGCGTCCAGTGGATGGCGCGGTTCATTGCCCAGAAGTCGATGATGTCGCCGAGCAGGAAGAGGTGCTCGGCTTCGTATTCGCGCAGGAAGGTCAGCAGACTGTCGGCCTGGCAACCGCGCGTGCCGAGGTGGATGTCCGAGAGAAAGATGCTGCGTACTTTCATGGCGGCCATGTTGCCGGCCGGGGGCTACGCAGGTGTGACGCTTAGATGAAGAATCTGTGAAAGCGCATTAACCGACCAGGACCGGCGCTTCAGTCCACCAGCACATTGTGAGCAGGGAGATCAGCACGGCCGCGCTACCGATTAAGCACTTTGCGGAACGGTCACCGTTAGATTGGCGAAGTAGCCGCGAAAGAACCCGGCATCGCGGCTTAGCAAGCGGTCGCATTGGCGTGTCGCGTGGGCTCCGATCAAAAAATCCGCCATTATCCGCTCGCGCTTGCCGCCCGCGCGGCGGTAGGCTTGCCATATTTCGCCGCCCAGGGTGGCCGTTTCGGCGGAAAACTCCGCATAGCCGACGCCGAGGGAGGTCAGCGTTTGCCGAAACGTCGGCTCATCCTCGAACGCCGCGCGCACCTCCGCCCAGACCACGGGGCAGACCTGCAAGGCCCCTTCGCGCAGACATTGCCGCAACGCGTCGGCGGATGCTTGGCCGAAAAGCGGGTCGTCGAAAAAGATGTCCAGCAGGATGCTCGTGTCGAGCGCCGTAATCATGCCTCGCCCCGCAAGGCGGCAAGAAATTCATCGCTCCGGCGTTCTCGCCCGAGGCAACCGCGCACCGCCTCGACCGGATCGCTCGTCACTTCCTTCACTGCTACCAGGCGGCCTTGCTCCAAGGTGAAATCCAGTACCGCACCCGGCCGGATGCCCAGTCCTTCGCGCAAGGCTTGAGGAATGGTGACTTGGCCGCGCTCCGAAACGATTGCCCGCATACATATCTCCAAAATAAGAAAGTAAAGATATGAATTCATACTCTACGCTTCCGATCATAGCAGGCGGGCTGAATGATTGCAGCGGCAGACGGGTACGTTCAGCCCATCAGCACCAGGGCCCAAACGACCGCGACGTTCACGAGGGCAATCAACACCGCAGCGCTGCCGATGTCCTTGGCGCGTTTGGCGAGTAGGTGGCGTTCCAGTGAAACGCGGTCAACCACGGCTTCGACGGCCGAGTTGAGCAGTTCGACGACCAGCACCAGCAACACGCTGCCGACCATCAGGGCTTTGCCGATACCGCTGGCCGGCATGAAGAAGGCGGCGGGAATCAGGAACAGGGCAAGCAAGGCTTCCTGACGAAAGGCATCTTCATGGCGGTAGGCGGCCTTGAGTCCATCAATCGAGTAATGCAGGGCATTCCAGACGCGCTTGAGGCCGGTCTTGCCCTTGAACGGGCTTTCGGTGTGAGGGGTATTCATCGGTTGCGAATCTTACGTCAGGGCCGCGGGCGTCGCGACGAGTGAGCGATAGACCTCGGCCATGCGCTGGGCGCAGGCCTCGGTCGTCCACTCGTCGGCAAAGGCAATCGCCTCGGTGGCCATCTGTTGGCGTTGCGCCGGATCATTGGCCAAACTGGCTAGGGCCTGGCCGAAAGCTTCAACGGTCTGAGGGGAGGGGAGGGCGCCTCGCCTGGGTTCAACGATTTCACGGGTGCCGAGGTAGGCAAAGGCCAGCACCGGCACGCCGGCGGCCATGGCTTCGAGCAGTACCAGCCCCTGGGTTTCGGTGCGTGAGGCGAAGGCGAAGATGTCGGCCGCGGCATAACACGCGGGAAGCTCGGTCTGGCGGTCGAGATAACCGACAAAGAAGACCTTTTCGCCGATACCGAGCTTCTCGGCCTGGCGTTTCAGAGCGGGCAAGGCCGGGCCTTCGCCCGCGATGGTCATGACCAGTTGCGGGCAGTCCTGCAAGGCATGGGGCATGGCGTCGAGCAGGAAATCGATGTTCTTTTCATGGGCGGCGCGGCCGACGAACAGTGCCATTGGGACGTCGTCAGGAATGCCGTAACGCTGGCGGAATGAAGATGAAATGTCGGCACTGGCGGGACGGCGAAAGTGCGCGACGGGAATACCGGTCGGCACACGGTGCATCGGGGCCGTCACGCCATAGGCGGTCAGGGTGTCCTGCATGGCGCGTGACGGCACGATCACGGCATCGAGCGCATTGCACTGGCGCTGGGCGAGCTGCCGGGCCATGCTGCGGAGAATGCCCTTGGGCACGATCGGCACATAGTTGTGGAGGTATTCCTCGAAGTGCGTGTGATAGGTGGCGACACACGGCAGGCGCTGGCTACGTGCGAACTTGAGGCCGGCATAGTGGGCGGCAAAGGGGGTTTGTACATGCACCAGATCGTAGTCGTTGCTGGCGGCCTGGTGCAGGGCCTGCTTTAGCGGCCCCTGGTACATCAGGCGGTCTTCGGGGTCGAAGGGCACGCGCTGCGAGGGGACACGGATGACCTGATCGTCGGGTGGATACGGCGCCGGATAGTGAGGTGCAAGGACGTGGACATCGACATCCAGGTCGGCAAGCGCGTGGCGGAAGGATTTGATCGACGTCGAGACGCCGTTGATCCGGGGGAAGTAGACGTCGGAGATAATGAGGATGCGCATGGCCGGCATGATCGCCCGCCAGCATTGCACCCATATTTCAGTCGAACAATTACATGAACTGGGTGCCGAGCCACCAGAAGAAGGCGGCGATCAATCCGCTGGCCGGGATGGTGAGTACCCATGCAACCGCGAGGTTGATCGAGATGTCCCAACGCACCCGCTTCATGTTGTGGGCGGCGCCTGCACCGGCAATCGCCCCGGTGATGGTGTGCGTGGTCGATACCGGAATGCCGGCCAAGGTCGCGAGGCCGAGGCTGAAGGCACCGCCCATCGAGGCGCAGGAGCCGCTGACCGAGTTGAGCTTGGTAATGCGGGTGCCCATGGTCTTGACGATCCGCCAGCCCCCCAGGTAAGTGCCCCAGGCGATCGCGAAATAGCAGGAATAGATGACCCAGTTGGGCAGGGTGTCGACATCGGTGGTGGCCGCGCCGGCACTGATCAACAGCAGCCAGATGATGCCAATGGTCTTTTGGGCATCATTGCCGCCATGTGCCAGGCTGTAGGCGCCGGAAGCAAAAATCTGCGTGTATTTGAACCAGCGCCCGACTTGAGATGGCGTTTTGTTTCGGACTAGCCAGGCCACCAGCACCATCAGAAGTCCGCCCATCAGGAAGCCGAAGAGCGGCGACAGAATGATGAAGATCAGGGTTTTGCCAAAGCCGCTCCAGACGATTGGGGCGAAACTGCCGGCCTTGGTCAGGGTGGCGCCCACCAGTCCGCCGATCAGGGCATGCGAGGAGGATGAGGGAATGCCGTAGTCCCAGGTGATGATGTTCCAGGCGAGCGCGCCACACAAGGCACCGAAAATTACGTAGTAGTCGACGAAGCTGGGATCGACGGTGCCCTTGCCGATGGTGGCCGCCACCTTGAGTTGAAAGACCCATAGGGCCGCGAAATTGAAAAAGGCGGCAAACAGCACTGCCTGCTTGGGGGTCATGACACCGGTGGCAACGATGGTGGCAATCGAATTGGCCCCATCGTGAAAGCCGTTCATGAAATCGAATGCCAGGCCGACAAAAATCAAGACGCCCAGAATCCAGATACTGATGGTCAAACCTTCCATGGTATGCAGTACCTGTCAGGAGTTTTCGATGAGAATTTCTTCGATCGTGCGAGCGACTTCCTGGCAGTGATCGAGGACATGCTCCTGTAGGTTGTAGAACTCCTTCATGCGAATGGCTTTCCACATTTGACTTTCGTCGGCAAACAGGCGGGTCATGGCTTTCCTGAAAACCTTGTCGGCCTTGGATTCCAGCACATCGATTTCGCGGCAAATATTGATGGCCTCCTGGGCGCGTTCCTTGTCGCCCAGGGTGATGATGACCCGGTTCAGGCGCAGACAGGCATCGGCGGCGAGGGCGGCCAGTTCGCGTGATTCCGGGGTCGAGTCCTCAATGTGATACATGCCCACGGCGTTGGCGACATCCTGCAGTGCGCCCAGAATGTGGTCGATTTCCAGTGTCAGTGTGTGGATTTCGTCGCGGCTGAAGGGCGTAATGAAGGATTTGTGGAGCAGGGTGATCATGTTTGCCTTGATCATGTCACCGCTACCTTCGTTGAGGGCAACTTCTTTGACCAGGGCGTCCAGATCATTCGAGTTGGTGCCAAGGGCATTCACGAGGCGCAGTGTCGCGTTGGCGGCAGCAACGACACGGTCGGAGTGGGCGGTGAGGAGGTCGAAGAACTCCTTGCGCTGGGGCATCATGCTGCTGAACATGGGTGATCCTTTGGACGGTCGAGATCGAATGTGACAAAAATGTTTCAATAATGTTACGCCTGTCGCGAATATCGCATTGTTGGATTTGTCACAGGGCTGTCACATTCATCGGCTATCTTCTCCGGCGTTAAACAGACCTCGTTACAAAATAGGAGATATTTCATGAAGTTAAGTCAATTGATGTCCGCTTCTTTGATGGCGATTACCATGTCGGCTGCCCCCAGCGTTTTTGCCCAAGCCACCGTCAAGATCGACGGTTCCTCAACGGTGTTCCCGATTACTGAAGCGGTTGCCGAAGAGTTCCAGAAGGCTAAGAAGGGCGCCGTGCGCGTGACCGTCGGTATTTCCGGTACGGGCGGCGGCTTCAAGAAGTTCTGCCGTGGCGAGATCGATATTTCCGATGCGTCGCGTCCGATTACCAAGTCGGAAATGGAAGCTTGTGCCAAGGCCGGCATCAAGTACGTTGAAATGCCGGTGGCTTTTGATGCGCTGACGGTTGTGATTCACCCCAGCAACACCTGGGCGGCAAACCTGAAGCCCGAGCAACTCAAGATGATGTGGGAACCGGGTGCACAGGGCAAGATCAACAATTGGAAGCAAGTTGATCCCAGCTTCCCCGATCTGCCGCTCAAGTTGTATGGCCCGGGTGCTGACTCCGGCACTTTTGAGTACTTCACTGAAGCGACGGTTGGCAAGGCCAAGTCCTCGCGTGGTGACTTTACTGCCTCAGAAGACGACAACGTGCTGGTTCAGGGCGTGTCGCGCGATAAGGGTGGTCTGGGCTACTTCGGTTTTGCCTACTACATCGAGAACCAGAGCAAGCTGAAGGCTGCAAATATCTGGAACGGCAAGGCGTTTGTCGGTCCCTCCGCAGTTGCGGTTGAAGATGGTTCGTACGTGCCGCTGGCGCGTCCGATTTTCATCTACGCCAATGCGGATTCGCTGAAGAAGCCGGAAGTCAAGGAGTTCATCGAGTTCTACATGCAGCATGGTGCCAAGCTCACCAAGGAAGTTAAGTACGTGCCGCTGCCCGCTGCCATTTATAAGGCCAACGTGGATCACATGAACAAGATGAAAGTGGGCACCGTGTTTGGCGGTGTGAACGAGGTTGGTGTCAAGATCAACGAACTCGTTACGCGTGAAACGAAGCTGTAATCTTTGCGCGATATAAATTGATCGCCTCTCTCTGTTACTGGCAGGGAGGGGTGGTTGCCGCCAGTCGGCTTAGTGGATCTAAAATCACGAAGTTAGAATAATTATGAGTGCTGCTCTCATCATGTCTGCAAATACGGTTCCGGTGGTTAGTGAGCGACTGAGAAGGAAGGCTTCTCGTCACATGAAAGAGCGCGTTATTGAGTCGCTCCTTTTTGGGGCTGCCTTGGTGTCGGTGCTGACGACGCTGGCAATTGTTTACGTTTTATTTACCGAGTCGCTCAAGTTCTTTGAGCATGTGCCACTCAAGGATTTCTTGTTTGACACCCAATGGACACCGCTCTTCGATGATGCGCACTTTGGAATTATGGTGCTGCTGTCGGGCACGATTACCAGTTCGGCGGTTGCATTAGCGGTTGCGATTCCGCTGGGCACCATCATCGCCATTTATCTTTCCGAATTTGCACCGTTCAAGGTGCGTGAAATCGCCAAGCCTTTTCTGGAGTTGCTCGGCGGCGTGCCGACCATCATCTACGGCTATTTTGCCTTGGTGTTTGTAACGCCGATCCTGCAGAAAATCTTCCCAGGCTTGCCTGGCTTCAACTTGTTGTCAGCGGGTCTGGTTATGGGCGTGATGATCATTCCCTACGTTGCGTCGCTTTCCGAGGATGCCATGCGTGCCGTGCCGATGGCGCTGCGCGAGGGCTCCTATGCCATGGGCGCAACGCGTTTGCAAACCGCTTTGCGCGTGGTCGTGCCTGCCGCGACCTCCGGTATCGCGTCGGCCTACATTCTTGGCATTTCGCGTGCGGTGGGGGAGACGATGATTCTGGCGGTTGCTGCCGGTATGCAGCCAAATCTGACCTTCGATCCGACCGAGTCCGGGGCGACGATTACCTCCTTTATCGTTCAAGTGGCCTTGGGTGATTTGCCGCATGGCTCGATCGGATATCAGACCATTTTTGCTGCCGGTCTCACGCTGATGTTGATGACGCTCTTTTTCAACATGGTGGGCTACTGGATGCGCAAGCGCTTCCGCGAGGTGTATTGATCATGCTGAAATCACAAGATCTGGAGTCGATGCGCGTACTGATTTCGCGCGCCAAGCGTTGGGATGCATTCTTCGGGGTGCTGGGCATTCTCTCCTTGATGATTGGATTGCTGACGTTCATGGCCTTGTTTGTCGATATGGCCATCCGTGGCATTCCACGTATCGATTATGAGTTTCTGACCTCATTCCCGTCGCGTCGCGCCGAGGGGGCGGGAATTTTGTCGGCTTGGGTGGGAACCACGCTGGTAATGATCGTGACGGCCATCGTGGCCGTGCCGATGGGGGTTGCGGCTGGTGTATATCTTGAAGAGTATGCCCCGAAGAACTGGATGACCGACATCATTGAGATCAACATCACCAATCTGGCGGGAGTCCCTTCCATTGTGTATGGCTTGCTGGCGCTGGGCTTGTTTGTCTATCACTTCGGTTTTGGTCAGAGCATTCTTTCTGCCGGCTTGACACTGGCCCTGTTGATCCTGCCGGTGGTGATTGTGGCAACCCGCGAATCGATCCGTGCGATTCCGCAGATGATTCGAGAGGGTGCGTATGCCTGTGGCGCAACAACCTGGCAGACGGTACGCGATCACATCGTGCCTTATTCCAGTGCGGGCATTCTGACCGGGGTCATCATCGGCATGGCGCGGGCCATTGGCGAGACCGCACCGATCATCACTATCGGCGCGCTGACCTTCATCGCCTTCCTTCCGACACCGCCGTTTGCGGGCGATCCGCCCGCCGGCATGTTCGACTGGCTGTTCGCGCCATTCACCGTGATGCCGATCCAGATGTTCAACTGGACCTCGCGTCCCGAAGCGGCATTTGAAGTCAATGCGGCAGCGGCCGGCTTCATCCTGGTGCTGATGACGCTGCTCATGAATGGTGCGGCCATCTGGTTGCGCTATCGCCTGCGCAAGAACATCAACTGGTAATTCGACTTTCTGAGAGACTGATATGAGCTACGAAACAACCATCAACATGGAACCGGATGCCAGTCTGGCCATCAAGGCCGAGTGCCGCAATTTCAACTTCCACTATGGCGATTTTCAAGCCTTGAAGAACATCAACATGCCCGTGTTCGACAAGAAGGTGACTTCACTGATCGGTCCGTCTGGTTGCGGC
>SXGT01368714.1_pt1 | contig 22524 bp, 15 predicted proteins | sample 3176221 | NCBI WGS metagenome assembly SXGT01 (sample SAMN11356862, study PRJNA531348) | freshwater metagenome | isolation source: freshwater sample F1-120 | place: China: Fuxian Lake, Yuxi | collected 2017-12-25
ATGGACCGAGATCATCGTGATCTTCATGCCCATCTTCATTCCGCTTCTGGACAACTTCGGTGTCGATCCCCTGTTCTTCGGCCTGCTCGTGGCGCTGAACCTGCAGACCGCCTTCCTGAGCCCACCGGTGGCCATGAGTGCGTTCTACCTGAAGGGCGTGAGCCCACCGCACGTGACGCTGAACCAGATCTTTGCCGGCATGCTGAACTTCATGGTCATCCAGGTGCTGGCCATCGTGCTGCTGTACCAGTTCCCCGCCATCGGCATGTGGCTGCCGCAGGTGCTGTACCGCTGATCCGGGCGCCCTGGGCAAAACCCTCTGAGGGGCGCTTTGGCGCCCCTTTTTTCGCCCGATCGGGTTAACTGTTTCTGACAAATAAAGTCGAAAACAGCGAAATAGAGTCGAAAACAAAACAATAAAGTCGAAAACTACGGCAGCGACGCTGACATGGCCATCAACCTGAGTTCAGTCATTGACAGTTCTTCAGTTGGGGAGCTGTGCAGCGACTGCCGCTAGGCGCGTCTACACGTTGAACTCACGGTCTTGGCGTAAGAGCTGTCGTCCAAATGCTAGCCAATGGCAGCATACTGCTGAGAGCTTGCGCTATAGGGGTCGGGCATGCATTTAGGAATTGAGCAACACACAGGACTGGTCTTTGAAGGCACGGGGAACCCCGACATTCCCGCCATGCCGATGCCAACGGTGACGCATGCGAAGTTCATCGATACTGCAGACGATTGGAAGGCGCTCCCGAGTCCTTCGGAGGCTTTTGGTCTCGTGTTCCGAGAGGATTCGTATGACCCGGTAAGCCGAACGCGCAGAGGCCGCCTCTATCAGCAAACCAGCGGTGCTCAGCCTTCGAGGCTTATCGTTTCCGCCCACCCCCATGACCGCGGCTTGATTCCAGGCTACGACAAAGCAACCTACAAGTCGCTGTTCGTCTATACGTCTTGCTTCGAAATCCTACAGCGGCCGAACCAGGGCCAAGGTTCGGTTTTGGCGCTAGGGTCGTCGCGCGCAGCGTCAGCGTGGCGCGTCGTGCAAACGGAGGCGCTATACAGCGGCGCCGTGATGGTGACGCTTAAAGCGTTGTCAGCATTCAGCATCCTGCCTGAGCTCGACCTCAACAAGATCGACGAGCAGCTCCGACCTGCGGTCGCTCAGGCAATCGCGCGCGTCCTCGACTCCGCCTTCAAGGAGTCACCTGGCTCTGTCGTTGACAACTGCCGCGATGCCATGCAGGCGATTCTCTCCTCATGGCTTGCTCAGAGTGGCTCGCCCGACACGATCATTGGCAGGGAGCTTGCGCAAGTCTCTGCGACTATAGAGGGTGCACCCTATGAGCGAATCTGCGTGGGTCACCTGGGCAAGGTGTGCGCGAAGCTGCACAGCCGGAACAAGAGCAATGCGCAGCGCCAAAATGGTTATCGACCCATCATGGAAGAGGACGCCGAGCTCGCCATTCATGCTGTTGGCTTCGCAATCCGAGACCTTGAATGGGCGAAAGCCTAAAGCGGCCTGCAATTTCAACCTGCCCGCGCCTTGCGGCCTATTCAGTTCGAAGTCACTCCAGCCACCCGAGAGGCCGTGCAATCCTGGATCAAATTGGCCGGGTTGAAACAGAAGGCGCTCTCTTGCCCTGCTGCATGAACGAATCGCCGCACTTGGGGACTCGCCAGTATGAACAGATCCTCGGGCGGCAGGTCGACAACCTGGGGCTGGACCGCGCGGATTAGTCTTCGGCTTCGCAGCGGGTGTCGCCGGTCACATTCGGCCCGCGTACTCACGCTGTTGGCGCGAAGCCACCATTGGACGCGGCAACCGGTGCTGACCCGTCTGGCCGTGTTAAGGCGGTTAGCCTCGCCTCCCCTATTCCTTGAGCCACGACTTTTTGATCCCCTCGAAGTTGAGTTGCTTCCACTCTTCCTTCCAGAGCTGGTAGTACGGAATATCTGTCGACGAGGGTGGAGGATCGCAGCGCTGCACCTGGACCAACGATGGCATCACCACCGACTCACCGATCAGAAGCGCCTCGCCTGCACCCAGGGTCGGCAACTTGTCGCACAGGTTACCGAGGGTGTCAGGCAACAGGCGGGCGACGTAACTCTGGTCGCTCGGGTTGGTCAAGCGCATCGCCAGGAAATTGCTGCACTGGGAGAAGATCGTCTCGGAGATTTCTGACGGCCGCTGACTCGACAGAAGCAGCGTGACGCCGTACTTGCGCCCTTCCTTTGCAATGCGCTCGATCGAGAGCTTGGAAGCGCGAAAACGTACCAGGTCGCTGTTGGGCACGTACTTGTGAGCCTCCTCATAAACGAGCAGGAGCGGCGCGTCGGTATTGAACTGCTCTTTCGCCGCCGTGCGCATCACTTTGTAGTGATATCCATATTCGAAAAGGATCCGCGAGATCAGTGACACGGTGATGCTCAGGACCTCAAACGGAACGCCGCTCAAGTCGACGATCGTGACGTTGGACTTCGTATCGCCGTAGCCGATCAGGCTCATCAGAGTACCTTCCAGCGTGGCTGTATCCGCAGCCGGACCGAAGAGGAACTGCAGGCGGTCCTGCTCGACCTTGCCCTCGAACCGCGTGAAGAACTTGTCCAGTGTCTTGTCAGCGTAGCTCCCGCCCGTGATGCTTTGCGACTTGGTCGGATGAAAATCGAGTCGCTTAGAAAAGTAAAGATCCAAGCGCTGATCCGCCGTGAGCAGCAGCCCATGGCCACTATCAGTCTTGCCCTCAGTCAGCAACGCGTAGCTGCCGTCGTTCACCATGTACCGCGCCTCGTTCTTCGAGTTCACGGTTTCGTTCTTGATGTTGTACAGCGCGTTCAGCACTTCATGGATGTCGAACTTGAGAGGACTGTCGTAGAAGACGTTCTTCGCGCACTTGTTGTGGCGCTTCTTGTTCTCCGTGACCAAATGGCGAAACACTGCCGATTGGTTGTAGTTGTCGCGCTCGCCCGTATCCAGAAGCACCTCCTCCAGTTCTTCGCTGTTGAGCAGCCAGTAAGGCAAGGTCAGTGTGCTGGCATCCAGGAAGTTCGCGTCGGGGAATGCCGTCCGGTACTCGGAGTGGATGTCGAAGATGACGACGTGGGAGTTGTTCAGCGAGTAATCGCCGTCTTTCGCGCGCACTGCGGTCTGGATGATCTTGGCGATGGTGTGCGACTTGCCCGCGCCAGTGGAACCCACGACGGCAAGATGCTTGTTGAAGAACCGGTCCCCGTCGACGGGGACGGAGATCTTCTCGTTGGACACCAGCGCGCTGAATGCGAACTTCTTTGCCGGCTCAATCGAATCCTCGAAGATTTTCTTGATGTCTTCGTCCGTCGCCGGCGCCACGCCAGTGGGAGGGATGGTCAGCGTATCGCCGCCACGAATGAACTTGCCGTCAGCGATGATTCCCAGCGGCAAGGCCTCGATGAGGTGACGACGCTCGCCGCTGGCAGTTACTTCGATGCAGAAGTTCTCGATGATCGCGATGAGCGCGCATTCTTCGATATCGGTGATGCGCAGATATGAGCCCACCTTGAGGCTCTTATCGTTTGCGAATGCCGAGATGTTGCCAACCGAGATCTTCACCTTGTCCGGGAAGACAGCAATCACTTCGGCCTTGATGTCATTGGAATCGTTCATGCCTGCATGACCTCCTGAAGCAGATAGGCACTGTCACTCTTGATCGAATGGAGCCCTGTGCCCTTGGGCAGGAGGGCTGAGTCCAACGGCGAGCCTTGGTGAAAGTCGTAGACCTCGACGAGCGAGCCTTTGCAGGCAGCCATGGTCGGCGCTAGCTCGTGCTCATCGGGGACGAATTTGAGCGTCCAGAGTCTTTCTTTGGTGGGGCGCTCCGCCAGCATCTCGGGTGAGAAAGCCGAACCGTGGAAGGGATAGCCGTCAATGAAGGCCACGCCCTGCCTCCAAAGGCTCTCCTTGAGCTCAACCAACTGTTCGGGCGTCAGGCCTCGCAGCAGCACGTAGGGGCAAAACCGATCGGTAGCAGGCGTCCGCATATGCTCCGTGTGCGAGAACTTCCGCCCAAGCCCGGCGAGCATGCGACTGGCCTTGGCCACTTCGAACTCTTCGCCCATCTCGATCACGAAGAATCTCGAAGCCTGGGGCAGCTTAGTCGTGCGATGAGAGAAGTACTTTCGACGGACCATCCTCGCGAAGTACTCGCGCCCCATGTAATCCCTCAGCCAGGCGTTGAAGACCACCTCCTTGCGGTTGATTGCCTTCAAGAACTGCGCCTTGGTTACCTTTCGCTGCGCCACGTCCGCTTCGATTGCGAGTCCCTGAACGACGTTGATCGCCATCGGATAGAAGAAGATCCGCGCATCATCGCTGTTGCACCCGGAGATCTCGCGCACCATCAGTTTGATCAACGTCTCCTTCTGAGCGTCATAGGACGGCGCGCTCACGTTGATGTCCAGCAGCGCGAGAAAGTCGGCCAGCTGTTCGTCGGTGAGCACCAGTTCTTCGTGCACTTTGTGGACCTTCTTTTCCTTCGTGAAGGTAAGAAAGTGTTCCTTCACGAAGTCGCCCGTCAGGGGAAGCGTGAGCTTGTGCTGCCCGCTTTGGTAATAGCCGTGAAGCCGGTACCGGAACATTTGGTCTCTGGAGCAGCCCGCGGCATGGAAATGCCGCAGCATGTGCACGACCGCGTCCTTAATCACCGAGTGGTTGTACTCCGTGCCTTCGTAGTACTTGCACTGCACGAAGGCGCTCTCACCCGGATCATCCAGGTCTATGTCCTCCACGCCTTCGACCGTCACGCTGCCATGAGGGGACGCCTCGAGCAGACTCACGATCGTCTGGTCGAACTGGTAGAAGTAGCCTTTGATCGTCGCGATCGCGCTGCGGTCTTTCACTGTCTATCCTCGGGTGATGCTCAACGGCGGTCGGCCTCACGGCGTAGAGGGTTCGCCGCCGCCGTAGCCAGGCGCATGAGATAGCTCGCGTGCGGCAACGCCAAGGTCCTGCCAGGCGTGCGGGTGGCAGCTAAACACCAGGATCTGATGTCTTTGAGCGGCGTCGTAGAGCACCCGCTTCATCTGGCCCAGTCGATCTTTGTCGGTGTGAACCAGGGCGTCGTCTAGGATGAGCAACGTGGGCTTGCCAGCCTCTTGCAGAAGGTCCGCGTAGGCCAGCCGCGCGACGACACCCATCTGCTCCCGTGCCCCGACGCTGAGTTCCTCGAAATCACCGGTCTCCGCGCCGTTGGTGCCGACTCGGGTGATGCGTCCCGGTGATAGGTCATCACTCACCTCGATGCCCGCGCCCGGGAACAGGATCTGTAGGTAGTGGTTCAGGTGTCGCTGAAGTGGCGCGCGCAGGCGTCGTGCCAGCGCGGCGCGCTTCTCTGTGAGCAGCTTGAGAAGATGGCTCAGCGCCTTGGCCCGGCGTTCGAGCTCGGTGCACCGTCTCTCCATGTGGTCGAGCTCGCGCTGTTTGTCCGCGGCGGCCTCTTCCAGCCCCAAGGCGCCCTTGGCCTCCAGGTCCGCCTCCAACCGGATGATGTCGCTCCCGCGTTGGGCGTACGCGCTCTCAAGCTGCTTGGCGCTCCGCTCAAACCGCTCGACGTCCTGCTGCAGAAGTGCAACGTTGAGCGTGCGCAGTTGCTCGGCGAGTGCTTCCACACCTGCCCGCGCCGTGGTCTCGTTCGCAAGGGCATCGGTCAGGGCATGGCTGGCGTCCGCTTTCCTTTTGGCGCGAAGTGGGTCGGCCAGTGTCGCCTGGGCCGCTGCCAGCTCTTCGCTCGCGACGCTGAGCAGGGCCATCGCTTCGCTCACCGCGAGCTTGGAGTCGTTCAGCTGGGACGTCGCATCTTCCAGTATGACCTTCGCCGTGGATTCATCCGATTCCGCTTGCGACACGGATACGCCGGCAGTTTCAGCCCCGACAGGTTCCGTCAAGTTCTGCAGTGCTTGCTTCGCCTCCGTCAGCTTGGTCGACAGCGCCGCTATGTCCACCGCCAAGGCGGCCACCCCCTTCGGAGCGTGGGCCTCCAAGACGGATTTCGCCGCCTTGGCCTCCGCCGCGCGCTGCACGTGCTGGCGCTCACGCTCTTCCGCAGCCGCCAAGTTCGCCACACCCAGGCGCTGGAGCAGCTCCGCCAGGACTTTGCGCTGTTGATCACGATCCGCAATCAGGCTTTGAAGGCCCTCACCGCCCGGCAGCACCGTGATGCGCCCCACCCCCTCAATGTCGATGCCCGTGCGCTCCACCACGGTGAGGCGGTCGGTGGCATTCACCTGGACACCGGCGACCTGCACCTTCGCGCTGGGCTGGAGGCGGAACTCCAGCGCGGTTGATACCGCATCCAACCGAGCCTGCGCGGTGCGCAGGCTCTCCGTGACTTCGCGCAGGCGCTTGAGCTCCGCGCCGGGCATGGCGAGCGACAGCGTCTCGGCCTGCAAGCTTGTTAGCTCTTCCTGCTTGAGCTGCGCTTGGCGGTGACTCCGGCTCAGGGCTTGTACTTGGGCCGCGAGCTCGGTCACCGCCTTCTCCTGGGCCTGCCAGGTCGCCACTTGGCGCGCCGCTGCCAGTCGGTCGCGCGCCCTCATGCTCGCGTGTTCAGCCTGCGCATGGCGCGGCTCCCAGGCCTGGAGCTGACCGTTGGCCTGCGCCAGCTTGTCCTGCGCCGCCTCCAGCTTCTCCTCGCGCAGCTTCACCGCGTCGTCGTCGCGTGCCATGAGCTGCAGTTGTTGGCGCTGGGCGTCAACCTGCGCCGAAGCCTGCTTGAGCAGCAACTCTTGCGCGGTCCTCCGCTGGGCAAGCCCCAACGCGTCGGCCAGCTTGACCTGCGCTTGCTCAAGTTGCGCGCGCAGGGTCAGCCAGGGCCGAGCCTCGCCGTCTTGCCCATGATCAAGACGCAATGCCGCCAGCCGGTCCACGGCGATTCGGTACGCGTTAATCTCCACGCGCAATAACTGCAGCTCTTCGAGCAGCGCTGTGCGGCGCTTGATCGCTTCCCCGTATGCACCGCGCGGTGCCTCGGTGGACGGCGTCAGCAGCTGATTGCGCTCGGTCTCAACCGCCTTGATGACCTCATCGCCGCTTGTGGCCGCGAGTTCGCCAAGGGAGTCCCCCATCGCGTTGCGCAGATGATCGCTTGCGAACCCGACGACCTTGGCAATTTCATGCGACGTGCCCTGCTTAATCCAGAGCAACCCGGGGATACCCATGTGCTCGGGCGAGCTGGCGCCCTTTCCGGCGAAGCTGAAGCCCAGCAGCTCTCCCAGGTGATCCTCGGCCTCTGCTCCTTCCAGCGTCTTGCCATCGATGATGAGCTGGCATCGCTTCTTGCCCAGAAACGCCTTGCTCAGCCGAGCGGGTTTCCCGCCGAGTGCGAAAGCGATCTCCACAGACGGCGTGGCGGAGCTGTCGCTCCACGGACGCAAGCCACTGATCGCGCTCGACTTGTGCCGCTCGAAAAACGCGGCCCGGATGGCTTCGGCTACGGTGGACTTCCCCGACTCGTTCGGGGCGACGAACAGGTTCAGTCCGTCAGCGAAGTCGCACAACTCCAGCGGGGCCCGAAAGCGCTTGAAATTCTCGATTCGCACCCGCTTGAGCTTCATGCGCAGGCTCCTTTCGCTGGTGCTTGGTCGTCCAGGATCCGCGCCAGCGCTAGCAGCGCGTCACGCGCCAGTTCGGGCTCTGCGCTGGCTTGCTGCTCGCGCAGCTCCTGCAGGGCCTCGCCCACAAAGCCGTCGGCACGCAGCGTTTGAATATCTTCCTCGGTTGGCTCGAGCCTGAGCGCCTCAGCGTTCCACAGGATGGCCCGCGCCTTGGCGCGCGCCGCCCCGAGCGCGGCCGTCAGCTTGCGGTGTCCCGCCAGATTGCAGGTGCCGGACAGGCGCAAGTGAAGGACATCATTGCCACTCACTCCGTCTAACGCTTGCACCACTTCGTCGACGTCTGAATCGACGGCCATATGCTGCTCGAGCTGACGCCAGTTGAATTTTCCGGTGGGTACCGCTGTGACAATAGGCTCGAGTGACGTCGACTCTATGGCCACGAGCAGTGCCTGACCCGACTCGTTGGCTTTAAAGCGGTCCGATTCCGGCGTGCCGGCGTACCAGGTCTTGCTATCCACCTGCTTGGTGCCGTGCCAGTCTCCTAGCCCCAGGTAAGCCAGTCCCGCGCTCTGCGCCCGGCCCGCCGCGATCGGATTGGTCGAGTCCACGTCTGCGGGTAGGATGCCCTGCACACTGCCGTGCGCCAGACCGACTCGCGGCAGGTCGTCCGATGGAACGTGCGTCGCGAACCATTCGGTGAGGTCGGCATAGGTAGGGCGCTGGGTCAGCGGTGCCGGCAGCAATGTGAACTTGCCTGCCACCACAAAGGGCCTTGGCTCTAGGCACACGATGACGTTGTCGGGGATTGCCCCCAAGCGATGTGCCCGGTTCCACACCGACTCCGCCAGCGCAGCATCGTGATTACCCGGGATCAGGACCCAGGTCCCGGTAAAGCCTTGCATGGCGTTGAACAGCCGCCGAATAGTCTTCTCGGCCACCGTCTGGGCGTCAAACACGTCGCCAGCGACCAGCACTGCGTCCACGCCTCTATCGGCCGCGATACTGGCCAGGCGCTCCACGGCAGCGAATCGTGCCTCAAATAGAGCGGCCGCGTCGTCGGTCTCAAACTGCGCGAACACTCGACCGATCTGCCAGTCGGCCGTATGCAAAAATGAGATCAAGTCATCCCCCTGATCGCTTGATTTGATGGAATTCCCTTGCAGCGGCGACTTGATGCGCCGTTCACCACCAGTCTAACGTTTTGAAACACTGCACGGCAGTGCACTGCTCGGACGAATCGCGAGAGGTTTCTCCGTTCGTTCGAGCACGAAATCAGGGGTTGTTTCGCGGCGTTGTGACCAATTTTTCAGCGGTCTGTTTGGTGTTACTGACGACCCGTTTTGGTCAACTACGGCCTTTCGGCCTCGAAGCGCAGGTGGCTGCACCCAGTCTCGAGCGGCCGATGCTCAACAACTCGCGCTGCGACCTCCTTGATATGGGATGAGATCCATAGGAACATAGGGCGCGCGCATGGCTCTTGCTCCCATGCCCCTCCCTGGCGACGGATCGTCGACCTGAGCTGCTATGGCCATGGAGCTTCTGCCATTCAATTCTGCGGTTCTTCCTTGGTTGACGGGCGAGACCCTGTTCAGCCTCTGCAGTCGGCATCATCGCCTCTGGGGATTTTCGAACTCATCCCAGTCTACGGAGATTCTTTTCGGTTCACCGAGGCGAGGGACGCAACATGACTTTCCCTGCGCGTTGGATGTGTTCGCGGATCGAACGCAAGGGCTTCTTGGTTCGGCGAACGAGATTGCCAGACAGCGTACTGTGCTGAAGTTCTACGCTCCGTTTCGAGGCGCGGGTGAAGTGCAGGATGCAGTTGTCATGATGCGAAGCGCCTCCGTGGCACATCTGAAGTATCGATTGGGGCTTCTGACGAGTCGGTTTCGTGCGCATCACCCGCTCAAGTCTTGCCCTCAGTGCAGGCATCGTGATCTCGTGGAGTGTGGTTGGGTCTATTGGCGAGGCCATCTTCAATACCCCGGGGTCTGGATGAGCCAGCCCCCTGAATAACCGGACACGGTCCATCGCTTATCTTCTGGATAGGAGCAGGACTGTGAGTACGACCAGGCATACAGAGACGATCGAAGTGGTGACGACGGACCAGCGCCGCAGGCGCTGGTCCGTCGCAGAGAAGGCCGAACTGGTGCGACGCACCTACGAGCCGGGAATGACGGTTTCCCTTGTGGCCCGTCAAAGCGGTGTGGCCGCCAGCCTGCTGTTCCAGTGGCGCAAGCTGGAGCGCCAAGGCGCCCTCACGGCGGTCTCTGCCGGTGAGGCTGTGGTGCCCGCCTCCGAGTTGGCCGCTGCGCGCGCCGAGATCGCCAAGCTGCAACGCGTGCTGGGCAAGAAGACCCTGGAGAACGAGATCCTCAAAGAGGCTGTGGAGTACGCCGCCGAAAAAAAGTGGATTGCGCGCTCGCCCTTGCTGCCCAAGGACGATGGCCAATGAAAGCCGTCTGCGAAGCACTGGGGCTGGCGCGCTCGCACGTTCACGCTCTCAAACATCGACCCGCGTCCTGGAGCGATGGCCGCAAGAGACGCACTCCGGCAAGCGATGGGCAATTGCTGATCGAGCTGCGCGAGCACATCGCCGAGCTGCCCAGCTACGGCTACCGGCGTGCCTGCGCCTTGGTCAATCGCTCTCGTCAAGCCGATGACCAGCCCCGCGTGAACCCCAAGCGCGCGTACCGCGTCATGGCCGCCCACGGGCTGCTGCTGCCGCGTGCGCCTCGCCGTCGCCAATCCAGCCGGCCTCATGACGGCACGGTGGCGGTGCAGGCCAGCGACCTGCGCTGGTGTTCCGATGGCTTCGAGATCAAGTGCGACTCGGGTGAAACCGTCACGGCCACGTTTGCCAAGGACTGCTGCGATCGCGAGATCATGGCCTGGCGCGCGTGGCCGGGCAAAGGCCTGCCGGGCGAGCCCGTGCGCGAGATGCTCATCGAGGCCGTGGAAAAGCGCTTCGGCGCCGTCGAGGCGCTCCCGCAGCAGCACACGCTGGAGTTCCTCACGGACAACGGAGGCGCCTACATCGCCGAGGACACCCGACGCATTGCCCGCCTGCTGGGGCTCAAGCCGATCAACACGCCCGTGTGCAGCCCGCAGAGCAACGGCATGGCCGAGAGCTTCGTCAACACGTTCCGACGCGACTACCTCAGTCGCATGGACCTGAGTGACGCGCCCACGGTGCTGGCCCAGCTGCCGGCTGCGTTCGAGCACTTCAATGAAGTGCATCCGCACTCGGCCTTGAAAATGAGATCGCCGCGCGAGTTCCGCCGGCTTCAACGCGCAACCGAGGGCAGCACGCAGCGGGCGCTACATTGCGAATAGGCCGTGTCCGGGAATGCGGGGGCAAGACCATGGATGTGCCCGGAGCACAAGATTCCTGTGCAGGAGTCGGCGCTGAAAGCGACCGGGGTGGCTCGTTTCCAGTGGCATCTTCCTGCTGAGGAAGATCAACACAGTCTTGAGGCTTTGAGAACGGACTGGATGCAAGCAAGTGCACTCAAGCTCGCAACCATGACCGTCGATCTGGTGGAGTCCATAACGGAGGATGGCTGGTTGAGCCGGCATCGCTTCCAGGCCGCGGTGAGATCCCGCATGCTGGCCAATGGCTGGCTTCTTACATCGGGCAGGCTGCGGCTCGAAGATGCCGCAAGCTCCTTCCTTCAGCATGTACGACCACTTCGACGTATTCCGGAACTAGCAGCTCTGCCGAGCTCCGTTGAAGAGGCGAAATCACAATTGGGTCGACTTCTGCGGCCGATGAGAAGTGGAACGCATCCGCTTCGATGGATGGTCGTCGCGAGCTGGCTGTTTGACGACGTGGATGATCTTCGAGCGGAACTCGCGCATCCCAGCGAAAGGGACTGTTGGCCGGAGGTGAACAAGGAACTCAGTCAGGGGGCAACTGATAAGGAGGACGTGCGCGTTCGACTGGTGGCGTTCATGAGCGAAGGGGCGTCTGCCACATCAGCAGCGCGTGAGTACGGAGTGGACGTCAAGACCGCCATGGCATGGGCAGCATCTTCTGGGATTTCCACGAAGCGTAGGTCGAAGAAGCTGACGGCGGAAAGCCTGCTTTCAATCTTGCAGGCGCTTCAATTTGGCGACGACAGAAATGAACTCGCTCAGCGGTATAGCATTTCGAGTGGGACCATCACTCGCATCCTCATGACCGAGGTGGGGCTGCACGCCCAATGGGTCGCTGCTAGGAAAGCGAGATCCCGAGAGCGCGCACGTTCGACGTGGCTATCCCTTCTGGCAAGTGGCGAACATCAGGGCTTGAAGTGGATGAGAAAACTGGAGCCAGCCGCTTATGCGTGGCTGTATCGCAACGACACCGCCTGGCTTCGGGCCAACCTTCCGCCTGCTCCGAAAGAAAGTGCCCGCAGGGCGAGCCCAGCGGTTCGTTGGGATGTCCGTGATTTGGAGCTCAGTGCACGTGTCTTTCAGACTGCGCTGTCGCTGTCGAAGAACGGGGCAACAACGTTGCGACTCTGGCAGTTGTACCAGGTCCTTCCAGAGCTGAAGGCGAAACTAGGTCAACTACAACGGCTGCCCTTGACGCAGCGAGCGCTCGAGACCGTCCTTACAAGACGCGCAACTTCCACTTCCCCGAGCGAGCTACTCTGATTGCGCAGCCCGGCCGCTTTCCTGTCTTTGTGCATGATGGTTGACATGCAAATATGCGCTAGATTATGCTTTATGCATGCTCGAAACAGCGTCGCTCGCCAGGTTGCTCAACGCTAGGGAGGCGTGCAGACAGCGCGGCATTTCCCAGGCGCAAATTGCGTCTGCCGTTGGTGCCAGTCAGTCGCAGGTAAGCCGGATCTTGAACGGGCGAGGGCTGCGTAGATCTCGCTTGCTTGAAGATGTGTGCCTCTACGTCGAGCGCTTCGAAGTCGGCGTGACGGCCGATGCGGTGAGGGGCAACGAAGAGCTTGTCGACGCGTTGCGTTCTGCGTGGGACGGATCGGCCGGGCACGCAAAGGCATTGTCAACCGTCATTCGGTCCCTCTCTGCATTGCGACCTACGCCGATCAGTCGGTTGTAGGCTAGAAGGGCCCCCAGATTGCTCGTCGTACCTGCCCCCAAGCCTGGCGAGCTTGCCATCGGCTATTGGGGGGCCGTCCTCCGGTGGAACGGATTGAGTCGGAACGTCGCGGATGGACGTCAAGCGTTACGCCTATTCACAGGGCAATCGGTCAACTTCTGTGACGTACCTCGCGTCGAACTCTTGGCGAAGATCGCAGCAATGGACCTTGAGTCATATGTTCGGCATCACACAATGTTTCCTCTTCGTCGTGCAGTGACAAAAGACGTCTCCGGAGGGATGCTGGGGCAAGGAAAGTACCGTGCTTCCATGATCAGCGGGGGCACGTTGCGAGTGCCAAGACCGCAAGCTTATCTTTGCCAAGAATGCGTGCGCGAGGATCTTGGCTTTCACGGCTATGCCTACTGGCGTCGAGAACACCAACTGCCTGGGCAATGGAGATGTGACAAACATGGCGCCACACTGTCTCGCGTTGGCATAAGCCAGGCGGAGGCGTTCTACGCCTCGCCGGCCCAGATGCTGCCGCAGGCCAAGGTTGAGAGTGACTTGATGTTCGAGAAGGATGCGACGGATTGCGCGACGTACCGGTTCTTCGATATCTGTTCGCACCTGCTAGGCGGCGTTGTTGTCCTCCCCCTCGATGCCGTCTTTTCTGCAGCCAAGTATCGAGCCGAAGATCTTGGGATCAATACTGAAGCCTGCACCCTTGTCCGTCACCTGCTAAAACTAGAAGAAGTCCAGGCCTGCTATGACCGGCGATGGCTCGATGCCTTGAGTCAAGAAGGACTCACGAGACATGTGTTCAGCGATGACGTCTCAGGGAGTGCGATGTTCTCTACGCTGTCGGCCGCCCTTGTATTCGCGGCCTTGTACGAGACGAGTGAAGAAGCGATTTCAGGGATGGTTCTCTCAACAAGAGAGTGCACGAAAAGTCATTGACTCAGATTCGCATAGTTGCTGATAGGTAAACCGGAAAGCAATGGACGGGGCACTGGGGGGACTGCAACAGTGGTAGCGCCTTCCCAAGACAAGTGAGACTCACGAGAACCGACTCCAAAACTCCGACCAGAATGGCGTGTCGCGCAGCACGAGGTCTTCATACATGGCCATCTTGGATGGGCTTCCTTCCCGAATCGCCGCGACGGCTGGTGCGAGCGGCTCGAGCCAGGTTTGAGCTGCCGTGATGAAGTCTTCGAGCCGCAAGCTGTCATCCGCGCGTTCGAAGGCAACGCGGTGAGCAGCGATCCACAGTGCGATGATGACTCGTTGAATGCCTGCGGTCAGATCAATGATCAGCTTGGCAAGGTTGTCGTCGATCGGGAGCTTCTTCTGAACATACTGATACCGCGCAAGCACGTCCAGAAACTGGGACCTAAATCTTGGCGCAGTGTGATCGGAGAACTGTTCGAACCGATGGTAACCGGCAGTATTCAGTCGCTGCAAGGTACTCAAGCGCGAGGTCAGAGCACCGATTCCATCCGGCGTACCGGACACAAGCACTGGTATCTGGCCTGTGTTGACGAGATTGAGGAACCAGCGCACGACGCGATCTTCTACGATGCTGATTTCCGGCCGTTCTGCGGTGCCAGCGCGGTTGACTCGTTGCTTCAGGGACGAGATCTTGAAGAGATTCTGAATTTCATCGAGATGAAGAATCCCAAGGAAGCCAGACACGGCGACTTGCCGCCATTCGTCCAAAGCTCGCATTCCATCTGGAATTCGTTCCTTCGCCAGCCAGTTGTCGAATCGCCGACCGCCAGTGGCCTCGTCCCACGCAAGCATCAGCGCACGCGCAAGGTCCGATGAGCGCCCAGAGGGTGGAGCCTCTACGGACAGCCACAGGACTTGGGTCAACCCCCCGATGACCTTTGGGAATCGTTCATGACGAATGACCTGAGGGCCAAAGGCATGTAGGCATCGAAGGCAGGCCTGTGTTTTGCCGACACCAGACAGCCCCTCTACTGCTGCCGCGGTTGCTTGTGGAATTCGAATGCCGGCGCGAGTCGCATCTCCACTAACTGAGGCCCAGGTAGACGCTTGTCTGGGGTCTCTGTAGCTGTATCCCTGGCGTACCATCAGATCGATTGAATGAAACAGGCGTCGCTCGACCAACGTCGGGACATGCAAATCACGAACAGACATCAAGTCATGCAGACGAACATGCTTCGGAGTCGAGCCCAGATCTGTGGGTTCCGGTGGCAGATAGAGCAGGGAACTGAGAGTGGCGTCCGACGATTGAATGCCTGGCAAACACTCCGTGAGGAGGTTGCCCGCGTATGGGTTTGAAGGGTCCTCTGCCTTCATCTACCTGTCTCGGTTTGCGCGTTCGAGCAGTGTGGACATCATCGCGTCGTGGGCGATCTCCGCTTCATACCGAGGTACTTCCAAAGGGCAAGACTCCGCCATAGGATGCGCAAGTGATGCAGCTTCCTCCAAGTGGCGAGCCTCTGTCATTGTGGGCATCGGCCCGTCGAACTTGTCGATCGCTTCTTGAGTCAAGCGATTTGCATTGTCCCGGATCTCTTGAAGGCGCCTTCGTGACTGAATGGAGGCCGCAAGCCGTGCATGTTCTTCAGCGGGCCTGTCCATGACCTCTTTTGCGAGTACGTCTGCCCACTCATCCATACTGTAGTGAGGCGATGCCCTCGACTCGCCGGTCAAGGTCATCTCAAACATCTGGTGGTCCTTGGGCGACGGCGTCCAAATCGTTTCCATGCCACCAGGGTGATGATGAACGGGTACGTTCCAGCCGCCGAAGTTCCGCGCGCGGGTGGTCCATTCAAGCTCATGAATATGATTGGAGGTGTACATGCAACCAGCATGCCAAACCCCATCTGATTTGACACGCGCCGTAGCCGCGGGGAGCAGCTCAGCGACGAGGTCATGCTCAAACACTTGACGCTGATACGCAGCCCCGACAGAGTGACCCCAGCGCCAAAGGCCTGCCGGAGATGGGAACACGCCGGCAGCTCTCATCTCGCCCGTCATTCGATCGCTACGGTTTGCAGTGAAGTTGTAATCCGCAAACGCAATCGATAAGTAGTCCGCGTAGTCTTTCAACGTAAAGGTGCACTTTCGCGGATCGACCTTGCGCAGCTCGAGTTCATGTCGACGAGCGTCCATTGCGCCTGGAATGAACCAGAATTGCTCGTCCTTGATGATGCGAAACTGCACCTCGACCGTACCCTTCAGATCCCCGCGGTAGGGAGGTGTGTAGGCGACGTCGTAGTCGAGCTTGAGTGCTGTGTGCTTGTGTCCGGCCGAGAGATACTCGCCGCGGTCACACAGGAGGCGGTAGCAGAGAGTTGGGGCTGGAACCAACTGCGTTGCCAGCGCGAACTGAGGAATTCGTGTGGAAAGTGAATGCGACATGCACGCGTTGAAGATGGCGACCTTTGCGGTCGACCAGCTGGGACCCGTGAGGCAAATGTAGAAGCCCATGATGGCCGTCGACCAGATGTCGACAATGATGTACACAATGGGACGACCGATAATCCAGGCTCGTTTCACCGATGATCGAAGATAGATGTCTCCTATCGTTGAATCGATCGCCCAGGTGTGCGCCGGACCGGGTACACCCTTCCAGCTTCGTGCAGTCAGACCTCTCAACTGGCTGTTGAAATGATGTTTTGTAGTTTGCTCCGCTAGACGCTCGAGCTGACTCGAATCCCACATGAGCACGCGTCGAATCTGCTGGGCGTTCGGATACGATCCCTGCGGGCCTAGTTCGTACTTCACTTCACCATCAACATCCTTGGCCGTTGCAACAAAGGATGAGCCCAAGATCAGCTTTATCCGCGCTGGCATCGGCGGCTTAGGCCTGGGGATCTGTTTGTCTGCAGCAAGAATCCGCAAGCGCCAGTCCGTGCTCATGCCAGGCTGAATCGAAGCAATGGGAACTCCAGTGGCGCGTGCGATTCTTTGTGCGGTAGATTTCCGCCCCGCCTTGCCTCGAGTGGGCGCCTCGTTCTTGGGCGGGTCGCACGGCCTCGCTTCCCCTGGGGCGCCACAGCGATGACGCAAGGGGTACAGGCTCGACTCGTGCATGCCCCATCTGCACAAAGACGACCAATGCTTGTAGATGTAGGCGCGACTGACCCGCTTGGTTTGCATCGTTTCACTCACAAGTGGAGCAATGCTCTTGTGAACGATGATGCACTCTTGGAGTTTTACCAAGTCCAGAAAGAGCGCCATCTTGGCGATCCGGTCCTCGTGATCGATTCTTGCCAGCTCTCTATTTCCTCCGCGACCCTTTGACGATGGATCGGATCCATTCGGTACAAAACGACGCTCAACAGAAACTGGCAAAAGGAGCTTCGCCGAGTGAAGCTCCTGGAGTTGCGTGCGGTCGAGCCACAGGAGATTGCCGACCAGCCGCGCGGGTGGCTTCTTTCGAGGTCGCCGGAGGCGCTCTATCGTTACACGTGCTCTCCCTCCCTTGGACTTCGTCGGAGAACTTGCCTCAGAGTAGAGGAGGACCGCGCATGTCACATCCAACTCAGGGGCGTCGAGTATCACCCGGTAGATGCCTGGAAGTATGTTGCTTCGACTTCGCGAGCGATTGACCACACGGAACGTCGAGTCGGCGATCATTTCCACGAGGTCCTCCGCATCTCGATAGGGTTGTAGGCCAGAAAGGCCTCGCGTTCTATCAAGCGGAAGGGAACATGAAACTTGATAGGTCGACGGAGATCGACGGACAGAGGGCCGTGTACGACGGATTGCCACAGAGCCTTCTGCGCTTGCGGCTCCGAGCCGAGATGCTTGGTGAGGAGATGAATCAACTCAGTAATGGATCTGAACTGATTGAGCTCGACGAGCTTTGATGCGAACGTCCTCTCCTGCTCGGTGGTATCACGGTGGCGCGTCCAACATGCGACAGTTTTTAAGTTGTCCGCGACGGCGGGGTGAAAGACCTCGGGAGTGATGAGGAGCCAGTCGATGCCTCTGCATTCCCAGTACGCCCTCTCGACCTCAAGTAGATTCATCTTGCGTTTTGGTAATCGGGCATCTTGCTTGCAGGCCACCGCTGTTGCGTTGAAGCGCCCATCTCCTCCACGCCTAACCACGAAGAAGTCGGTGGACATGCGCCACAGAGCTGTGGCGCCATCGCCGCTGGTTCTCGGGTGTTTGACACCCAGCTGCAGACAAAGTCCGACCGTCCCTGGAAATAGCCTAAGTGGGTTGCCTTGGTCGTAGTCGAGCAGCGGATGATTGGATGGTTCGATGGATAGCCGATACTGCTCAAGGCAGTCCGTCACATCGGTCAGCATCCGGATGAAGTACAGGCCAACGAGTTCTTGATCGCTCAACAAGTGCCGTTGTCGGCCGTTCCAGATATGGAGGTGGCTTCTTCCAACGGAAGCCGGATCACCGCGCCCGACTTGGTGCCAAGGGACATAGAGGTCGTAGGTGCCTGATCCCCTGCCTTGGCGTTCGAAGCGTTCCAGCACCTTGGGCGTAAAGCGTTTCGTCGTTCTCATGCAATCCCCGAGAAAAAGGAGAAACGAAAGGGGATTGACGAGACCGCTTGACGACTCGTACACTGAAGCAGTCCTGCAAAGACTTCTTCGGAATCCCCGGAGAACCGGCGGCGACCCGTTACAGCGGGTCGCCGTTTTTCTTTGTCTACATGTTCAGCCTCCTACGATGGTCGTGTGCGATCACGCACCCAGTGCGAACTGGGACCGTCCTTTCCTGCGTGATGAGTTGCGCGAACGAAGAACTCGTGAGCGAGAGTGAGGTGATAGCCGGCGGAACCCCGTGGGCCTGACACGGTCGTTGTTGCGGCTTGCCAGAGAGTTTCGCTACGGGGCGAACTTGCCTTGACCCGGTGCTTGGATTGAGTACCCTTGGCGTGCCAGTGCTGAGGGGACTTCTCCGAGGCTTCAGGTAGACAGGTCCCCAGAGCGGGATCTGTCTGCTTGATTTCACATGGTTTCCTCCTGCAAAAGGGACATCACACGATCCAGGACATCATCCGGTAGCTGGTTGGATCTTGATCTAAGGGTGAGAATGCAGGCGCTCACTCTCGGAGGAAGGGGATTTCCGGAGTACATGTCCTGAATGGCTAGGCTAACCAGCATCTGCCGATCGTCGTCGCTTAATTCCAGGTACGAGGCAATGCTTGTGACGCGACTTGGGGTGGCCAATCGCTTTGAGTTTTCGAGCTCACTGTAGTAGCTCGTGGAGAGACCAAGCAGAGAAGCCATACTCGCTTGGCTAAAACGTCTAGTGGTACGCAGCCGGTACAGCATTTCGCCAAAGCTGCTAGGTGGCTGAGACACCTTTCCGGTCCGGTTACTGGCTCCGCCGCGAACTGGCGGATGGTCCGGCGACGGACATCCGAGATGGTTCGGCTCAAGAGCCATTCTCATGTGTGGGACCTCGCGCCTTGATCGGAACTTCTGTGTTTGACGGCTCGGAAAGTATGTGACCAGGTCGCTGGTTGAGATCAAGAAGTTGACATGGCAATAGGTGAACTCCTTCTTCTCACCTTTCACCAGCGGTGAGAACAATGAACGAGTTCTTCTCACCGTTCACCAAAGGTGAGAACAACGAACGAGTTCTTCTCACCATACTGAACTGTCAGATTGATCGAGGACGTCGTACCACCATGGTTGGGATTGAAGGAGATGCCAAGCACTGGCCGCAAGAGTGGTTGCGGCAGCTTCCGTTGCGTATGGAGGCCATGCAGCATGCAGGCGTACGTCGAAGTGAATTCCATTTTGCCGCGTACGTTCTACTCTGAAGACAGCATCTCAGTGCGTTCAGCCGCCATTCGACGCCTCTGAATATGCCGTTCACGGTTGGGCACTAGGTCTAGGATGGCGAAGTCGGCGCTTCAATGCAGCCTCTCTGGCCGCCGATGCTCCTGTCCCCACTCATACAGAAACCGCGTAACCATGCGCCGAACCTCCCTGGCATTGAGCCTCGCATTCGAATAGACCGAGCTTGGTGGTATAGGAAGTACGCCTGCTGGGAGACCCCATTCAATTCTGATGTCTTCCACCACACCTCGCGCCAGAACGGGCATGTGCTCCCGCCGAGGCTCAGGCATGTACACGATGATGAACCTCGAAAGCAGTGGTCGCGGAATGTTGCCAAGCCCGTTCGCCGTGGCCCAGAAACTCAGCCGAGTCATGTCGCAGGTCGTCTGAAGGAACGTGTCGTGCCAGCGCTTGGCTGACTCCGATTCGAGGAGACCCAAAAGCACAGACGTGATGGGCGCGCTATTGCTCGTACGACTTGTCACTTTGTCCAGTTCATCGAGCAACACAAGGCCGCTCGCGCTCTGGTGCCGCAACATCAGATTCAAGAGTGGCGACGGTTCGCCAGAGGCCCAACCCCTCGGCGTTCCGGTAATCGGTTTGCTGTCATGCATGCCACCAATTCCCAGCGGCAAGAACGGCAGCTTGAGTAGTTCCGCGATGCGACGTACAAATCGTGTCTTGCCGGACCCCGGGAACCCAACCACGAGCACAGGAGGTAGCTGCAGTTGTTGCACGCCGAACAAGCAACGGGATTGCAGCAAGACCCCCAGTTCGTCGATAGCCGCGTCCGCCCAGGGGAACTCGGCCCTCATGGCGATCAGGATCTCTTCGACGTGATGTAGTGGCGGCATGTGCGCCACTGGCAGGTAACCCAGCAATGGCTCGTACTGCTTGATGACCTCCCTGTCTTCCTTGCAGTTGCCGGGATTGATCGGTCCGTGAACCACCCGAAGCACATGCGCTGTTTGCGTGGCGTCGGCGCTTCCATCGATGGTCGAAAACGCGCCTTGCGCTGTGGAGGCCATTGCAGCGATTTGGTCACCTCCAAAGACGTTCAGCGCGACGATCTGCTGCAGTCGACCATTCCATAAAGTCGCACATTCCATGGCATCCCGTCGTTGGCGCAGGTGCTTGGTCAACGCAATCCAAAGCCCCATGCCCACACTCTCGAAGAACTGCTTGCGAGCCGCTTCTGCGCGCAACGGAAAGTGCTGCGTGTCGTTGACCGATAGGACCGCAATGGCACGGATGACCGCCAAACAGTCTCGCGTGGACCAAGTCGAAAGCTTTGCGTCCCGCTCAGCCTCCATCGCCAAGTCGATGCACTTGAGGAGTGTTTCAGCTACCGATGCGGGAACCAGAAGTTTGGGCGGCGCACTCGCCGAAGCCGTCTCTGCGAGCACAAGCCTGGGCAGCCCATAGTTGCCCAGCGACGTCGGCGCCACTTGCCATGCACCATGAGCGAGCGCCAGATCACTCATGGCCAACTGGACCATGGCGAACGCCTCAAGCAGATAGGCGTTTCGCGTGTTTCGGCCCATCTCGTGCAGCCACTCGTTGCGAAAATTCCGAACGCTGTCATCATCGAGCTCAAGGGCCTCGAGCTCTTCGAGGACCCTGATGGCAAGTTCTGAACGCCTGGGGCTCTCCACAGGGGATGAGAGCGCTCGTCTGATCAGGCGTCGAAACGCGCCGAATCGCCGAGGTGCGTTGTTCGTGTCCGTTGCGATGAGCAGCAACGGGTGGCGGAAGCCTCGTCCGCCAATGAGTGAAGAAGTGGGTCGAGCGTCGGTGCGCTCCTTGGCATCTGCAACCATGTTCGCCTCCAAAAAGGTGGAACGGTTGCGGTGCAGGTCCTGCGGTGTTGCAGGACGTTCGGAGAGCAACCCCCGAGTCGTGGGACAAAGCGCCCACGAAGTCAGGCTACGTCACGTTGCATCGCGAAGCAAGCTTCGAGTTCGAAGTGGCCGACGAACGCGAGCGGACGACGAATTTGCGCTATCGGATACTCCGTACACGACTTCGGATATGCCGCAAATTCTTAGAGCGCGAGACACTTGTTGTCGCTCCGTTCTTTTGCCCACCTCAGACGAGGCTGCGGGCGAATTCATCGACCGTCATCACCTCGGTGCCTGCCGCGCGCGCCCGGTCGAACAGGTCGTCGGCGAGTGATTCGAATCCGGGCACCGGGCTCATGCAGTCGCGAAGCAGGACCACCCGGGGCGTGGCCGCGGGCGTCCTCCTGCCCAGGAACCGCATGAACTGGTCGTAGCTGGCCGCCACGCAGTGGCTCGAGGCCTGGCCCGCGATCGCGATCACCTCGGCACCGTCGGCCAGTGCGGTGGCCAGCGTGGTGTTGAACTGCGTGGCCGGCACCGAGGCCACGGGCGCGTCGGCCTCGAACACACCGAAGTGCTCGCTCAGTGGGTATTCACCCTTGAGCACCTTGGTGACGGCGCGCTGGTGCGCCATTTCCCAGGCCGCGAGGCTGCGCGCCAGATCGCCCTGGATGTTGTGGCCCCAGGTGCCGGTGACGCAGTGCACCGGCCAGACCACCATGCCCGCCTTGCCGGCCGCGGCCAGTTGCTCGAGCATGCCGATCACCTGGTCGGTCAGGCGGGCGTCGCGCGGCCGGTAGGAGCCGGCTCGCACATCGTCCGCGGTGATGAAGCTGAACGGCGCCACGGGCTGTCCGTCCGGGCCGAGCCAGAAGGTGGTGCGCTCGACCGCCACGCTGGCGTGCGAGTCCAGCGTGACCGTGATGCCGCCGATGCGGCTTGCGTTCGAGTCAATGAGGCCGGCCAGGCGCTTGAGGTCTTCGTTGGCGCCGGCCACCGGCAGGGCGGCGCCCTCGATGTCGCAGAAGTCGTTCTGGGGATCGATGATGAGCAGTTGGGTGCGCATGGCAGTCACTCCTTGCTGGCAGGCGATTCGACCGATCGGAAGGTGCGCGGAAAGACCGCGGCGCGCTCGCGGTCGAGGATGCGATAGCCCATGGCCGCACGCCCCGCGTCGCCCGCGATCGAACCCGCCTCGAGCAGGAACTGCGCATCGAGCATGCGCTTGCGAAACGCGCTCTTGTCCATGGGGCGGCCGAGCACGATC
>SXGT01057776.1_pt1 | contig 22522 bp, 22 predicted proteins | sample 3176221 | NCBI WGS metagenome assembly SXGT01 (sample SAMN11356862, study PRJNA531348) | freshwater metagenome | isolation source: freshwater sample F1-120 | place: China: Fuxian Lake, Yuxi | collected 2017-12-25
GCCCACGGATAAAACATAGCAATTTTCTTCTATGTTTTAAGCGCACACGGATAAAAACATAGCAATTTTCTTCTATGTTTTTAAGCGCACACGGATAAAAACATAGCAATTTTCTTCTATGTTTTTAAAGCACCCACGGATAAAAACATAGCAATTTTCTTCTATGTTTTTAAAGCACCCACGGATAAAAACATAGCAATTTTCTTCTATGTTTTTAAAGCGCCCGTGGATAAAATCATAGCAATTTTCTTCTATGATTTTATCCACGTTTCGATGGATAGTGACTATTTGGCAACATTTGAGAGACAGGCTAATCCTCCTACCTCACCTGAACAAGCTAAGCACTTGTGTGGCAAATTTACAGGTTAACATATAAGACCAGCTTGTATTAAAAAACATATAATGGCTCTAGCTTCCAGCTCCTGCCCTCTTAGTATTGAAAAACGAAGTAGGAGACCTTAGGATAATCCAGAAGTAGGAAAATCATAAGTATCCAGGAAGACACAGGACAGCATCTTCTGAGCTAGAAGATATAAAATAACTGATCCGAGTTAACAGTCTCTAGAGGGTTGGTAAAAATTCAGATTATACCAGCATTAGACCAGATAACTCAGATAGTCAGAAGCTGTACAGGTTAAGTCTCTTAATACCATATAAAAAAGAAGTAAATCCTTAGAGCCAAATAAACAGGCCTATGGTAGATTAGGAAATGAGGAGACCGAAAAAACGTATTTTCAAAATTTAAAACTTTTTTTGCGCAAGTTACAACCACCAAGTTCCGTCACAAAGTTAAAAAAGTTAGTCATTTAATTTTTTGAAAGTAAGTTACAAGAGTAGAGGAAAAACTAAGGAGCTCAAATATTGTTTACTTGCCTCTTAGGATTTACTTTAGTTTTATATGGCAAGTAAGAGGCTAACCTGTAATTTAAGTGGTTTCCTATGTCCTGATCCTAACCCCGAAGCGTAAATTATCTGTTTGGAGTTAGAGGCTCTCTGAGAGGCTTTTTATTTAAGCGGCTTAACATCCGGTCTTGTAAAAGGTGTAGGTGGGCAGGAGCCCTGATTTTTAGGCAGCCTAATAGATTTTGGAGCTTTTTATAATCCTGCCTCCGGCCTGATTTATTTGAACAGGAGCTAGGAGCTTTAACTTGGTCTCTGATGCATAGTTTCTGTAAGCCTACATATAGCCATATAAACACTAGTTTCCTACATAGTTATTATCCAGGCAATTCATACTTGACTTGCCTAAACAATAGCAGGAAGCTTCCTGCATAGCCCGATTTCGGAGCATGAATGCTTACCACCTCCATAGAAAAAATTTGATGCGGAATTTTTCTAAGTACCGGGTAAGTCACGCGGTGCTCAGGGGTTTGTCTCCTCTGCTACTTTGACTACATTGGAGCCTGAGAGTAGCAAAGAGGAAAACGACCGCCAATACAGAGCGTGTACTGGCTAGTCGCCCAGGTAGACAATGTCTTACCTAGTAATACCGCAACATAAATTGGCAATGAGACAAAGTCTCTGATCTCGTAATTGTAAGCCTTCACATCCCTCAGGGGCGCTAAGCTTGGCCAAGGGGCAGCAGGGGTACTAACTACAGGATCAACATAGAGCCAATAACTCGATGTGGTACGTAACCACTGATTGCCTTGGACATCACCTTCCTCAACTCTCAATGGGTATATTTCATATACACTGATATTGTCATACTCTCCCTAAGTAGTTTTTAATTTATATAATATTAAATCGCTTTTAACGTATTATATATAATCTCAGCCATCTTCTTATAGCCTGCTTTGGAAAAATGTAATCCATCGGAGATCCAGAGTATACTGTTGTAAGTTCCCATGAGATAATTAAAATCCAATATGTGTTCCGCTGCCTCAACAATTAGACTATTGACCTGCTCACGCCTATGCATGAGCTTCCCATTATGTGCAGATGAAGGGATAGTCATTGCTATAATCTTGCTTTGGGACTGTGTAGTGCCGCTGCCTTATAAATTTTCTTTAGGTTCTGTATGATGTATTTCGGTTGTACCCCGTGACCTAGGTCATTTGTACCGCACATGATAAAGATAAAATAGATTGTGAGCAGATATATTGCATCGCTCCGTCAAACAGAGCCTTGGCAGTGGCCAAAGGTGCCAACGAGGACGCTCCGACAATATGAGGGTTTTGCAAGAGCTGTACGGAATAATTTACATCAGGATATATTTCAGAGAGAATATTCAGAGCCGTTTGAGCCGCAAGACGAAGACCCACCGAGTCACTCTTATCAAGAGTTGTGATCAGAACAACAGGAATAATCCTAATATTTTTCTTGCTGGAGAAGAATGCTTGGTAAGAGTACAGAGTTTGTCTGTGTCTGCGTCGTTGTATATCACCGATCGACCGTCCGTTGAACGCATTGCAATCAGAATGTATGATCCAAAACCGAGGCTATCGTTAGATGGAAGCATCCTGAAACATCTCTCGTTCAGCTGCCGGTTGGATATGGCAATGTTTAAAAGTATTCTCCGCAAACACGAATTATCGATGAAAAATGCCTTATATCCGATTGAGGAGAAAGACGAGGACGCAGCAATGGCTCATGTCATCGGATATGTGTGCCAGAGACGTATCTCTAACTGATAATAGTTATCCTCGGAGCTTGCGATTATAATCTTTGATTATATTATAACACATGGACAGTGCTCTCATCAATGACTGCTTACATTATTCTTTGAGCGGTAAAAGCATTCACGAGATTGCAGAATTCCTATTGAACAAAATAGTTGTTATAGCGCACTGCACTTATGGATTCATCGGAGAAAAGATGATTACTGCGGAGGATTATATATACTTCCGTTATCATGCTGTTGCAGGATTTCCAGACGACCATCCATACACCAAATCTTACAGAAAAAATAGTTATGTAGATTTCATGCAGCTGGATACTTTGCATAGTAATGTGTTAAAGGGTAACCCTGTTATATGCCCTGACTTATTGGCGCATCGCAAGGGTCGCCCGATGCCGGAGGGACACCCTCATCTAAAAAACTTTGCGATGTATCCGCTAAAAGCAGAGGGCATTATTATTGGTGCTATGGGTCTCAGCAGCGACGACGATCTAACTAAAGACAAATTAGAGTTATTAGCCTCACTGAGCAAGCTCGTAACAAATATTATGATTATTGCCTTTGACAAAAGAAACACGGCTGTGTATAAGGATAATTTTCTGGCAAATATTAGTCATGAGATTCGTACGCCTCTCAATGGCATTATATCATGTATCGGCATGCTAAAAGATACGTCTTTGACAACAGAGCAGAGAGAGTTCGTTAATATGATTGGTCAATGTGGCATACAATTATTAGATATTGCAAACGATATTCTTGATTATACCAAGATCGTGTCTGGGTATTTCAAGTTGCTCTTGAAACCTATGTCATTCAAGAAATGTGTCAGTGACATAATAGAGTTATATAAACCGAAAGCGTCAGAGAAAAAACTATCCCTGCTACTAAATTATAAGAACGCCGTGCCTGATATGGTTATTGGGGACACGACAAGGCTAACGCAAATATTGTTAAATTTAATAAATAATGCTGTGAAGTTTACAAAAACCGGAACGGTTGAGCTTGACATACAAGTCATGGAGGAAATGAAAGATGCGGATAAATGTATCCTATTTTTTCAACTGAAAGACACGGGCATAGGTATTTCCGCTGCAAGAATACCATATCTATTCAGTACCTTCCAACGGAACACAAACTACTTATGTAGCGATAGTGGAGTTGGCCTCGGCTTACCAATCACAAAGCAATTGGTTATTTTGCATAACGGTAAAATATGGATTGATAGTGTCGTTAACCAGGGTACTACGGTGAATTTTACTTTAGAATATCAGTTATATCGTACCAATATGGATAAGGCAATTCTTAAGTTGTATTACAAAGACGTAAATATTTTAATTTTAAGCAACAATGACACTGACCGTAAATTATTGTTTGAGCAACTGACAGATTATGGTTTCCGGCCTATCATCACATACACTACGATTGAGGCTAACATGTATTTGCAGACGAAGATGTTTAAATTTAGGTACGTCTTTGTAGATGAAACTATGAGATCCGCTGACATATTGCAACGGATCAAGGACTGTCAGGCGAAATCTATACTACTGTATACAAAGATAGGGGACTCTGCTGCAGATGCGGACTACGATTTTTCTATAACGAAGCCACTGAGTATAGAGAATTTAAAGCATATGTTGAGCATGTTTTACATATTGCAAGGTACTGGGCAAAATAGTACGCCACCAGAAGTTCTACGGAATACATCTATTAAAATCATCATTGCCGAGGATAATCCTGCAAATCAGATTGTCCTGACAAAGCTACTGAATAAGCTCGGTTATTACAATATTGTAGCAACCAGTGATGGCTTTGAATTTTATATGGAATTAATCAAGAATGACTATGATATCGCGTTCATTGATTTGAAGATGCCCATTATGGACGGTATCTCTGCTGTTAAAAAATTTAGAGAGAACAGCCAAAAAAGTGTACTCTTGGTTGCCGTAGCAGCATCGATGTCCAGCGATGTTAGAGAAAAATGTTATTCTGCGGGCATGCATGGTTATATAACCAAACCGATCAACAGCGAGGAGTTACACAATATGCTTAAAATTGTTGTATGCAAGAAAGAAACAGGTACTTAGGCGTTCCCACAATCCCTGCGCCCCAGCCTACGTGGGGAGGCTTGTCTTCGCGGTGGTCAGCTCAACCTAATACACATCTCGATAAATTTGCCCATGAATAACTTTTATGGGCGAATGTGCGACCCCTTTGTATTCTATTCCGGTGACCGTAGCAGCAATATCGGTCTCTGTCTCATCCTCGTCAGAGTACTCACTAATAGTATACCTTTCTGTGGCATTTACTTTGATTGGAGGTATATCCTGTGGAGCAAAAATATGCAACTCTACATTATGCCCGTCAACTAACAACATAACGCTCAATTTCTGCGTACGGAGCTAGATAGTCGCGAAAATATGCCGTTCTACACAGGCTATCAAACGCAGAACCCCAGTGGCCTTCATACTCCAACGGCATCTCTTGCCCGTCACCTGTAGCGGCAAAATACACATGAGCTACCCAATGATGGACGGCCACTTTGTGATCTAGATTTAATACAACTATATACTCCATGGATTTCCCATTTTCAGTGACATAGTAATCTACTGACAAATGTTCATCCATACCCGGTGCCGCACGCACCCATATATGTTGCTCAGTGATCGATCCCATGTAGCCCATATTTATCATTCGAGATACAATGTTATCGAGGCGTTTAGTTGCGGAACACGGCAGCTTAAAAAATAATCGACAAGGGACATTTGTTTATCGGTTCGATCATTTTATGCACCAGAACTCAAAGTAACTTGTAAAAACTATGTACTACGTATCATTATATACTTCTTAGACAATGCCTATGCAGGATTATTAATCCTGCATAGGCATTGTCTAAGAAGTATATAATTTTCTGAATAATGTCAACTAAGGAGTGGCTTCATGAGCAGTTTCAACTACGGGTTTAGTCGGTGCAGTTTCAACTACGGGTTTAGTCGGTGCAGTTTCAGCTAATGTCTCTGCCTCCTTGGGCTGTGACAATATCTCCAGTTCTTTCTTGCAACATGATGAGCGCAGATGCCTGGTGTCATCACTGCAGCTAGATCCTGTATAGCTTGAAACAGCAACATGCCAGAGTCACAGCCACAGCCCACCATTCCAACCATCAAGACACCTTGTAGAACTGATTGTAAACAAGCTGTAACTTACTCAATGCGTCAGGCATCTTATCCGCGATTTGTGCGGCTCTTGCGTTGTACCTGCGAAGATCTCCTTAGCAACGTCGCGTACGGATCCATCTTCTGTAACAGAATTAAGATCGACGATCTGTTGATCCTCCATAAACGCCTTAGCTGCTTCACAGATATTTTGTTTGATACCTATTGATTCGAGATACTTGTTATTTTCGCCGACACCACACAGAGCCCCCAGAAAGCCATCCAGGGCATTCAGTACTGTCCGTACTGTCCGTAGATAAAGTGCTTTCCACTAACTCATCTTGTCCGTTTTCTGCCATTATTTTTGCAAATCAATCAATTTTTATATGAAGCTTCTTGCGGGGAGCTTTCGGTGACCCCAAAACTTCCGTAAATTTACGCGGGCTAGGGATGCCGGGATTTTGGGAGCACCTTCGGTGTGGCACCCAAAACTCCCGTGATCTTAAAAATATGAAAAAACTGTATGTATAATATATGCAGCCTGATGGCATAGAGACAGTCTTAATAAAATATCTCAAACCGATGTGTCCGATCTGCCGACAAAATATAGACTACAGTAACATAGTTGCAGTTAGCTGTTGCGATGCTATATACCATAAAGAGTGTTTGCACGAGAGTCATAATTTTATTAAACGATGTCCTAACTGTGAGGTTAAATTTTACAAAGAAAATGTCATAACGCCAACTATGCAGAATCTCAAACGCCGGGTATACTCTATAGATACAGTGCACCAACTATACCATAATCTTTACATAGAAAACCCTGTATTATTGAGGCAGATAGATAAGCATCTCCGTGGATCAATGTCTTCCGCGCAGTACCACAAACAATTTGTTGGATATTTTCCAGTAAATATATTCTGTAAGGAGGATCACATAAATAAATTTTCCACTGCGGAAATATTCAAAGATAGGCTAGATGAGTTCACTTATGGTATTTTTCGGCAGTTTGTATGGTTAAGGGGCACCTATATGGTTGGAGCTACAATGACTCTTGCATTATATGCAACACCCGATCAACCGAAAGATCCAATAAGTTTCTTAGTATGTCATCCTGACTACCGTGTCGTGCGTCAGATGGTCATTCACATATTCAGTCACCTGAAACTAGTGCTATCCGCTGTCGATGCAACTGTCGATGCTTGCATAGGAATGCAAAACAATACCATAATTATATTTATACCTGGATTCTCAAGGAAGGTTACAATAGAACTGGAGTGTCGAGATGACATATTTTGGGTTATGTACGGTAAACAACCGTACAGAGATTTCAGTCTCTGTTATGATGGCCAACAAGTATATTGTACTGTAAAAAGTGCAGCCGATACATTATTGGCACCGACACATGCGACGATATGCAACGACATGCTACAGTTTAATCTAAAATATGGTGAAACTGCAGAAAGTTTCACTAACAGGACAAAAGTCGCATGTATTTGTGGTTACGATGAATTTGTAAAACATATATTGAAGCTATATGTGTTGATTTTCCGCGTGAGCAGTACGCTTGATGCTGTCCAGGCTTATATGTTGAGAACACTATCAACGGGAGCTGCATCAACGCTTATTGATGTATTATATGTCACAGACGAAAGTGCCACTGCTGACTACATTATTTCCATTGACGAGGCACTTAATGCTACCGATGCTGTTCCTAATGACTATTTAGGATCTACCCCACTAAAAATATTCAACGGAATCGTGACGGAACAGAATATATGTGATTTTGTTCTGAAGTCGCACCCCTATCATCGCAGTACCATATACACCGCGGAAAGTTCAGTATAATATACCATATTTTACGCGGTATTTCTCTTTCTTGGTCTCGTAATCGTTATTGTACACCGACACACCTGTCTTGTATAAGAGCATCACCCACCTTTCACTGATACATGATGCGCTAATACACAGTTGTACATTAGCGCAGTATTTAGCATATATACTATATAGTATGCAACATATTATAGGTGAACGGAAAAACAACAACATATTAATATTTTTGAACTTTGAATAATTTCTGAATGCTCCCAGCATGGGTGTTATTAAGAATGTTGACATGATTAGTGTTATTGGCATCGGCATTGTGTCGATGTCGATTTCAATTTTAAACCGACTATATTATATATCAGATGTATTATATGGGAACCTATCTGTATCCAATGATGAGTTTGGGATCACTCATGTTTACTAAATTAATGGCGATACCATATATATTTCATCCAACGCGCCTCGGGGAACAACATTGGCTTATAGTTATGATTGCTGTAGTTATAATTAATGGGTTAATGATGATGATATGTAAAAAAATAACAGGTATAGAAGAGGAGGAGAACCAACTATTGGTGTATATTAAAAAATTCTTTAGTAAGGACACCGAAGAGCATACTGAAGAGCACACCGAAGAGCACATAACGAAGGATATACCGAAACATGAGCAAGTAATATAAAATATATATCTCAATATAGTATATGGGAAATATACTGGCATCAGTGAGCAGTATTGGGGTGCCCCTATTTACGCATCTTGTGACCGTACCATTCATCTTTCACCCCCTGCGATGGGGAGGCATACCGTGGGGACAACCCCACTGGTTGTTACTCGGAATTGTTACATTCCTGTGTAATGCTTTAACGTTGATGAGCTTGGGTACACTATCTGGATTAATGACAACAAAGAAGGAATGCAACAGGACAAACATACTGCGTTCCATCAAGCAGTCACTATGGCTTGTCCTCGGTTTCGTTCTCGGTAATCTTATTATGTTCTTATTACCATTTTTGAAAGTGCCCGTCTTGCTCCTGACATTATGGCTCCCTTACGCTGGTTGGATCGCCCACGGGCTCTGTGTATTCCCCTCAGTATTATTCTGCGGTGCCCTGGGTAGTGGAATGTTAAGGGATAAGGTATGTCGTGGAATATAGGAGCTCCAGTGAGCCTCCTATATGATATCTACTGAGGCCATATATGCTGAGACCGAACCGGCGGGACACTCCACTTCTGCTAATAGATGACCTTGGTCATCAAAATCGCCGCATTTCAGCAGGATTGTCTTGTGTGGGTTATTTCTTTGAAGAAATTCTTCCAACATATCTTTATAACAAATAATGTTGCTCTCATCTTCAGAGCTGCCGTTGGTGCCGTTGTCTGTGCTGTCGTCTAGGCTACTGTCTGTGCTGCTATCAGGGTCATATACAAATAGGACTATATGTCTGGTTTTATCTGTGTGTGACCCGGGTAGTTTTACTGTATAGCGTCTGGCCTCGATATATCCTTTGGTTTGCATGTTCATTTGCACTGAAATAGTGTTGCAGTCATATACCTCAACGAGCTCGCATGGTATGGTTTGTCCAGCCAGCGTGAATGTATTGTGTGTGTGCTGTTCCTCTTTCCCCTGTGACTCGGACGATTTCGATGATCCTGTTTTCCCTATGGTTGGTATATACCGTCTGATGTTCTCATTTACGCATGTACCACATTTTTTTATAATGTAAGATAAGCATTTATATGCGGTGTTTGGATCATGTGTATTGTCCGTGCATAAACACATACTGAGTACTATATCGCACGACACTGAAAGAATATCAGTGGTGACCTTCTTGATCCCGTTACGGCAGTATGTTAGATCTATACCGAAGGGAGTGTAAAGATGCATTATTCATAATATGGATTCATTTTCCATCTTTATCCACGGTATATATTATCTCAAATTAAAAAATGATAATTTTAATGTTTGATAATTAAAAACTACTTAGAAACTGCGGGCAATAGTAAGATGTAGAGCATCTTATAAAACATAGTTTTAAAACACAATGCGCGTGCTGACTCAGCTGGTGACGAGGCTAGGTCTAGACCCTAGTATAGGTGGGTTCGATCCCCACAGTGCGCATAATGGGCTTATGATGTAAAGGGAGCATGATAGTTTGAAACGCTAGCAGTCTGGGTTCGATTCCCAGTAAGCCCATAATATATTGCGCGCTGACTCAGCAGGTGACGAGAAACGGTTTAAACCCGTTAAAGTGATGGGATCGATACCCATAGCGCGCATAATGTATTCTGACATGGTGTAATGGTAGCACGGTTGCCCGTGGAGCAACTAGTTCCGGTTCGAATCCGGATGTTGGAATATGGGACTATAGTTTAGTGGTAAAACGGCGTTCTTATACAGCGCTATCCTGGGTTCAATTCCCAGTAGTCCCATACAGAGCTATAGTATAATGGTAGTACACGCGCTAAGGGGGCGCGAGATTCAGGTTCAATTCCTGGTAGCTCTTATTATCTGACATGGTGTAATGGTAGCACGGTTGTCTGTGACACAACTAGGTCCGGTTCGAATCCGGATGTTGGAATACATAGCGCGCTGACTCAGCAGGTGAAGAGACCACCCCCAGGAGGTGGCAGTGATGGGATCGTTACCCATAGTGCGCAATTGGGCTTATGATGTAAAGGGAGCATAATAGTTTGAAACGCTATCGGTCTGGGTTCAATTCCCAGTGAGCCCATAAAATAAATATACGCGCGCTGACCCAGCTGGTGACGGGATCCGCCTCAATAGCGGTAAAATGATGGGTTCAATCCCCATAGTGCGCATACATAAGCCTTGTTAGCTCAGTCGGTAGTAGCATAAGCCTTTTAAGCTTAGGGTCGCGGGTTCGAGCCCCGCACAAGGCAGTATTTATGTCGCGCGTTGACTCAGCTGGAGAAGAGAAATGCCTCAAAAACATTCAAGTGATGGGTTCGATTCCCATAATGCGCAGATATTTTTGTACTTTGTTGTTTCAAAGTACAAAATGACAAGTGATGTATTAGAATATGGAACTATTGACAAAACACTGAAATCTTTCCGACAATACCTTATTGGCAAAGGTTTCGATGTAACAAGACTTACAAAAAACGACAGGAAAGTGTCTATCAAATGATGAATTATTTGTTATTCACACATATCCAGATAGTAAGACCATAGAAAACCGCATCATGCAAGATAAATTACTGGAAAATATATGCGCAGTATGCAACGGGGAACCACTTGTATTGATGTTGGATCACATTAATGGTAACAATGTTGACAGTAGGTTACTAAATTTGCGTTTAGTATGTCCAAATTGCGATTCACTGCTTCACAATTTGGCCTAAATATATAGACTGGAGGCACGCCTCCCAGAAGACATAGTCACTATTAAAAATGATAATTTTAATGTTTGATAATTTAAAACTACTTAGAGATAGCAAGCAATAGTAGTATGTAGATCATACTAAAAAGCTTAAAATTAAATAATAGACCTCGTAGTTCAACGGCAGAATGGCGGTTTCCAAGTCCGCAGATAGGTTTTCGACTAACCTCGAGGTCACTGTAAATATAAATTTTATGTGTACGATAATACCGATATGGTCTAGTGGTTAGGACGTCGCTCTTTCCAAGCGAAGGCCCGGGTTCAATTCCTGGTATCGGTGTGTGAAACGGTGTAATGGAAAACACAGTACCCTCCGAAGGTACAGATTCCGGATGGGATTATATTTGCCTCTGTGGTGTAGTGGATAGCACGGATGTTTCCTAAACTTCAGACTCGGGTTCGACTCCCGGCAGGGGCATATACCGATATAGTTTAATGGCAGAATAACGCTCTCTCCAAGCGTAGATTCCGGATATCGGTGTAATATTATGTAGCGCCCTGTTAGCTCAGTTGGTAGAGCATAGAATTCTTAATTCTAGTGTCGCGGGTTCGAACCCCGCACAGGGCCATAAATATCACAACGGAAGTTTCACATGGGGTTATGTTGTAACAGCGCGCATGTCGGCCTTTTAAGCCGTACGGACCGAGGGCAGCACTTGGTAACCTCAGGGTATATGATGTAATGGTAGCCTACTGGCTTCTTAAGCCAGCTTGTCGGGGTTCGAGTCCCCGTGTACCCAGAGTCTCCATAGTATAACGGTAGTACAGTGAACTGTTGATTCGCGAGTCTCGGTTCAACTCCGAGTGGTGACGATGCCCCTGTGGTGTAATGGATAGCACAGATGTCTTCTAAACTTCAGATCCGTGTTCAATTCCCGGCAGGGGCATATTATGTGTGTTGTGACACACTTAGCTTATCTTGGTGTAACGGTAGCACGCTGCTGCTGCACTGGCAGCGGTCTCGGTTCAATTCCGGGGGATAGGCACACGGGTGTATGATGTAATGGTTAGCATGATGGTCTTTAACCGTCTGTAGGAGTTCGATCCTCCTTACACCCAGTGTCTCCATAGTATAACGGTAGTATAACGGTAGTATAACGGTAGTATAACGGTAGTACAGCGAACTGTTGATTCGCGAGTCTCGGTTCAACTCCGAGTGGAGACGTAACACTTTGTTGTTTTTGTTTCGAATGATGTTCGAAAACAAAATGAACAAACTTATGGATATAATGGGAGCCAGCATGGGAGCACATCGCCTTATTATAGACCGAGTTGTTGTTGCGAGTAAAATATATGTCGGTGTGGGTAACGGTAAATCTACTATAAATCGTGATGGGGCTGATGTTACAACCTCACAATGTATCAAGCTTGAACAGTCAGGCGATTACTATGGTATAACCAAAATGACACGGGGCGTTGACTATCTCACCTATAAGGCACGGAGCCTTATTAATGACATGTATTCCATCGAGCTTACAATGAGGAAAAAATATATCCCAGCTAAGGACTATAAGGTAGTTACTGGATATGATGCGACACCTGGAGTTGATCCAGCCAGTGCTATCACATATGAGGTCACCGAATATCCAACGCTGCAGGTACTGGAGAGCGGATACATTGATCCGATACTGAGAAAGTGGTTCAAGCCCATTGGTGGATTTATATCACATGAGCTGGACGAGATCGACAACTTTTTTAAAGTGGACTGACATAAATATTAAAATATAAGATGTATTATATAATGCATCTTGTGCTCGATTTGGACGAGACATTGATATCAGTCTCGGTCTTGCGACCCAATACATATGATTTTTCTTTCATACTGAACGGAACTACATATTATGGAAAAAAAAGACCCGGCCTTGATCTCTTCTTGCGATTTGCATTCAAAAACTTTGAGACAGTTAGCATATGGACTGCAGCGACACGGGAATATGCCGTTAAAATAGTAAAATATATTATGACTGAAAAACAGATCGCCGCTCTGATGTTTTTCAAGACACGCAAAGATTTAGCCATGAGTCCCGGTGGCTCATATTTTAAGCCTCTACGAACTATCTTTACTGACCCTAAGGCTAAAACCAAGGGTATTACGCCTGAGACTACCGTTATGATTGACGATAAAGCCGAGGTATTACGCGACAATCCCGGTAGTGGGATATTAATTCCAGCTTGGAAAGGGGTTCAGAGCGACAAATATTTACATAAACTGCTGATTGTTCTGGACGGTATTGTGAAACACGGTATAGTTTTCGGCCACTTTGGCAAGGTTATGGATTTAACAAGTATCGTCGACTGATGCAATGCGTAAAATGAAACTGCCATGTTTGTAATGGAACAACCAATTACAAATCAGACAGTAGAGTGCATCGAGTATATCGATGCGTGGGAGGATCTCAAGAGATCCGACTTGCATATGCCGGAGGTTGGAGATATGTTTTCATCGCGCGCTGCACAAAAGGGTACTGAGGGAATCCAATACGATACCGACGATGTTGCCGACGCCAAACATAAAATGCCGTTCTGTACAGATGATACTGAGGGTCGGACATATCACTATGTTTGTCCGGATATACCAGACAGAGACGCACTTATTAAGTCTCTGGGTAGTTCCTTGGATCTGCTGTTTCAGTTCTGTGACGCAGTATTGAGGGTAAATACAACGGAGTGTTGTATGTCTCAGCATTATTGTAGTGGTGCTGAGAAATATGTTGATGAAACTACTGTAGCTCTGGCAATATACGGTGTTAGATTCTGTGTTAGGTTCGAATCGCCGCGTGGCTCATGTGATGTCACCTATGTAACATGCATATATCGTGACAAAGTTATATACGATAAGTGTGCTGAACATTGTTGCTAGACACAAAAGATTATGTGGCGTTCCATACTACATATAAAGTTATATGATACGTTATATTAACATGTCAGAATATCCAGGTCAAATTGGTATTGATTTAGGCACAACAATCAGTTGTGTGGCTTTTTGGGATGGAGATCATGTAGAGATCATATGTAATAAGAATGGCAGCAAGATGACGCCGAGTTGGGTAGCATTTACAGATACCGAGATTCTCGTTGGCGAAACAGCTAAAGATCAGGCCGCACGGAATCCCGAAAATACCGTCTTTGATGTTAAGCGTATTCTCGGTAAGCATTTTAGTGATGACACAGTACAGAGTGACATAGATCACTATCCCTTTGAGGTGGTGGGAGACCGCAACGATATACCAACAATTAAAGTTCAATACAAGGGTGAAGAGAGAACATTTAAACCGGAGCAGATTTCAGCGATGGTTTTAAATCATATGCGTGAGATTGCGGAAGACCGTTTGGGTATGAAGGTTCGCAAGGCAGTGATTACCGTTCCTGCTTACTTTAATGATTCACAACGCACAGCCACCAAAAACGCTGCAGCCATTGCTGGACTAGAGTGTGATAAGATTATCAACGAACCAACGGCTGCGTGTATGTGCTATGGCTTGGATAAACGGGAGAACAACAGTAAAGTATTGATATTTGACCTCGGTGGTGGTACTTTTGATGTGTCTATACTGAATCTGTGTCAAGGTATTTTTGAGGTGCTGTCCACCTCCGGTGATACTCATCTAGGAGGAGAGGACTTTGATAACATAATTGTTAGGGAAGTTACACAGGATTTTGCCAAGAAGAACAAATTAAATCTGGAATTGGAAAGTCTTACTTATAAGTCACAGATGAAGCTCAAGAATGCTGCGGAGAAAGCTAAAAAGGTGCTATCGGAAGCCCAGTATGCCAATATTGAGATAGAAAATTTCTATGAGGGTCACGATTTGACATATCGCCTTACACGGAACAAATTTGAGACATGGTGTATGCCCTTGTTTAAAAAATGCTTGGAACCCGTGCGTAAGGCTTTGGAGGACTCTCACCTAGAGAGTGGGGAGATCAATGAGGTTGTATTGGTCGGCGGATCCACACGTATACCGAAAGTACAGGAGCTTTTGTGTAAGTTTTTTGACGAGGGACGCAAGGGAAGTATAACCTTAAACAAGAGTGTCAATCCAGATGAGGCTGTTGCTTACGGAGCGGCCATTGAGGGTGCCATACTATCGAAAACAGATACCTCTGGCAAAACCAAGGAGTTGTTGCTCCTTGATGTTACTCCGTTGTCCCTTGGTATTGAGTCAAAGGGTGGTCAGATGTCAAAAATTATTGAGAGGAATTCTCAGATCCCAATCAAGAAAAATAAGATCTATTCAACTGTAGAGGATCAGCAGACAGCCGTAATGATTAAAATATTCGAGGGAGAACGACCGTTCACTAAAGATAATCACAAGATTGGTGACTTTGAACTGTGCGATATACCCAGGCAACCCAGAGGAGTACCCAAAATAGATGTACAGTTTTCCATTGATGCCAACGGCATACTAACGGTGCGCGCTATTGATAAGGAGACCGGAGAGAGCAATGAAATCACTGCAACCAATACCACGAGGTTGAGTCAGGAAGAAATTAATAAGATGATTGACGAAGCGGATGAATTCCGCGCTGACGATGAACTGAAGAAAGAATCCCTGAACTATCGCTATCAGTTTGAAAAGGAGCTAATGTTTGCTCAACAATCTATCAACGATGAGGAACTAATAGTGGACGAAGATGGTAACGAGGTTATAACTGAGCCAGAAATATCATGGATGAACCAGGCTATACTAAGTAACTTGACATGGTTAGAGGATAACGAGGATCTCAACAAAACTAAGATAGAAGAAGCAAAGAACATCTTCATCAAAGCAACAAAACATATCATGAGCAGGATTTTTGCTCGTAAGAAGCAAGTTGAATTGGCAACAAAATACATGCCAGAAGAAAAAGAGCTTGGTACCGACGACATACAGAAAGTTGCAAATATGGCATTTGGAGAAGAAGAGGCTGAAGCAGCATCGGCACCTAAACCTAAAGTGTTACCGAAACTGTCTATATCAAAGGTAGAACAGAAAATCAAACTAACATTACCTAAATCTAAAGTGCCACAGAAAACAGAACCAGAACAACCTAAAGTGTTATCAAAAACACCTAAGGTGCTACAGAAGGAGGAGCCTATACTGAAAGTATTGCCGACATTAACACCTAAGGTGTTACAGAAGGCGGAACCTACACTCAAAATAAAACCTACAATCGCGCTAAAACCCAAAGTGTTACCTATATTAAAGAGCAGAGCTTAAAACACATTGTTTAGCGCGGGTTAGGGGCGCAGGCTTGGGAGACGTCTCAGGTATTCTCCAAGTCGTGAACTTCTATTGGCCTACGAGGCTCTTTAGCGCCGGTATATTTCCGAGATACGGAATCCTGACATGCAGGGCAATAATCGCGCCAAAATCTCAGCAAGAGCTTCGTATAACCAACAGTATCGACATATACGTATTCGTAAATATCCAAGACACCAGGTGGGCGCTGACGTTCATCCGAACACTCGCAACATGTGTCCCGATACATGTGGCAAAAATTATGCCCACACATCTTGTCTTCTGGATTGACAGCGGGGACAAACGCCGCATCACGTTGTGCCTGCAATGTCTCCCTCTGTGCCTTCTGCTTAATATAGTCGGCCTCCTCTTTCCTCATCTGTAGAAGTTGAGCCCTGAGTGTCCCCTTTCTTGTTCGCACGGAACGAGGTGGGGGCACCACCTTCTTAACGCTTGGCACAGGTAGAACGACAGATTTCTTAACACTTGGCACAGGTAGAACAACAGCATCATAATGTTTCCTTATGACATTCTCTGCATCAGCCATTACGAGATTGGGAGTTTCATTTTATTGTTTTTAGACACAAAGTATATACCCAGATATATAGTTTATGTAACCCTGCGATCGCGGGCTAGGGGCGCAGGACCACCGTGAGCTCCTAAGCTCCCAAAAGTGATGAGTCCACATCATGTAATGTTCATTGTTATTTCGCCAGTGCTCTCAGAAAATAATCATAAAGGACATTTTACCTGGGGAACATTCCATAAAAAAGACGACGCCGATAGAGCTTGTGGTAATATCAAAGTTATGAAACAGTTTACAGCGCACTCCTGCCCTGGAGGCAAAAAATCTCAATATATAGACATACCAACGGACGCACAGCAATACTTTACAAATAAGAGGCATCCACATGTTAGCGGGAAGGACGTAATGTCAGAGCATACATTCCTCATATGTACCGAAAATACATATGTTCTATGTCGTAAGCATGCCTAGATTATGAGGAGTGCTTACAGAAGGAACAGTTTCCACAATAATAACCGCAACCACAAACGGTACAGTTGTCATCGCGGCAACAGGGAGTATCTGACCACCATTGGTGGATACAACTTGTGCCTACAATTAACGCCTTGAGACTCCTGATAGTTTGAACCAGATCATCTATCTTCTTAACGAGGAGCTGCACTTCCTGCTTTTGCACTGAGGCATATTCGCGGTGCTTAATATCTGTAGACCCTAAATTTTCTCGGATGTAGGCATTAAGTTGACCAACCTCCATTAGCATTTGATTCTTATCCATGACATGTTTGCGTATATCTTTTGAAATTGCTTCTTGAGAGAGAGCCATTGTGACTCAAGGCAGATCATTTTCGATGTGTTCAGCTCGAATTAAAATCGCCGGCGACCTGCGACAAACTCAAAACACTTTGGGTTGTCGTTAGAGTGACGCATAGCGTAATCTTTGTATTGGGCATATTGTTGTTCTATGCGACGTGCTTTACTATCGTCACGCTTAAAATAACTTTGCGCAAAATATGCCTGCGCTGGCTCCAGGATATTTTTTCTAACGTAAGATTCTGGTCTAATAAAATAATCCAAGGCTGTCAGATACTCAAATACAGTGGATGTATAAAATTCAGGGCTATCAATGAAACTACGGAACGCCTGTGTCACACTCTCCTTGACGGGAGCCGTCAAGAGTCCATTATGATAGAAATATATGGTTTCAGTCTTGGTATTGTCTGTTGTCTCCCAGGCGAACTCAGCTGTATTCATGACCTTTTTGAGGAGCTCATATGATTCAATAAAACTTTCGGACATGGGCACACCAGTCCACTTAGATCTTGTCCACTTAGTACTTACTGACATAGCTGCTGACATGTCAGTAATGCTACGGCTCATCTGCGGTGCGATATCATTCCAAGCGGTGTTGGATTTATGTTCAATATGGCTCAAGAGACATGTGTCGCACAAGATAGTCCCACCAATACAATATATAGCTCCGCCCATACATGCTACGCACTGTTGCTTCTCTGTGACTTTGATCTTATCACCATGTAAATCTAATATTGCCTGCACTTTTTCCGCTAGCAGCCAACAATTTAGTTGGTCTGTGCAGACCTTGTCAATATAATAAAAAAATGCTCGTGATCTTATTGTGTCTTGATCCATTTGTTTTATTTTGTTTTCATTTTGGGGGCGACACGAGTTCCTCTGTGCTACAATCCTTAATAGCCTGGTCTATCTGCTCAGTAACGTTGATGTTGTATGCATCAAAAACGTCTCGTGAACTGCGACACAGAGCATCGCACAGAGATCATCCCAATCAGTACTGCACTCCATGGCTCTAACGAACAACCTTGTCAGGCGTTCCAGTTCCGGCGTAGCGATGCTCAAGAGATGCGTTTTGGCTAAATCCACAATTAATATCGTAAATTTACCCTGATCAAATTCTCGCTGAATCATTACAGTTGCGATATATTTCTACGCGGACATGTCTATTTTGTATTAAAAAGCAACTGAGGAGCTTGCCAATATCCCTACTCGGCACACTACCCAACTATAATCTGCATGAGTGGCACGTAAGCTCTCAACGAACAAATATGCACTAACTGGCTGGAGTAAGGGTTTTTGGGTTCATTTATGTTCGGGTGAAAAATGAACCCTGTCGAAATATAATGTCTACTACTGCAGCTAACGCTACCGTCACAGTTGCCCATTATTTGGTATCATGGTACGAAGATGCCATCCATGAATATGGCCTCAACCAGGTTGATGTATGTGGCTTTCAATGATCGTGGTCTTGTTTTCAACGTGAACAAAAGAACAAAGGAACAAAATGTTTTCTTTTGTGAGGAGGTACGGAATGAGTACTCTATAGGATACCGTGTCAAGGTACATGCCTTGATTGATGAGGTTCAAGTCCCGTTGGAACTTGTTCAGTCGTGCTATGAAATAGCACAACTAAACGAGCGGCTCACTCAGTTGAAAACTTCTATTAAGATCCCGTCTGTCGTCCCTATGGGTAAGGCGGAACTGGAACAAAAATTTACTGATGCTCTAGCCATTATGAGTAGAGGAGACTACGCTTTTCATCTAGACAAGGCTCTTGAGGGTTTTAAGAGTGTACTGTACTATAACCCAGGACATACTGAGAGCATCTATAATTGCGCTTGTATTTATAGTCTCCAAGAAAAGCACGAGGAGGCACTACAGTGGCTACAGAGGACATTCGATACTGGATACACTAATGTCTTGCGAGTCATAACGGATAGCGATTTTAAGTCCGCGACTCGCGTCGCGACAAGCAGTCTTGAGGGATTCAAAAGGATGGTACGAAAGGCCTATAGCCAATGTATCATGGCTCATTTTCAGGTTTCATATCGCAATATGATCAATATTGCGAGATACAACGCCATATATAAGGAAGAGTTCAAGGACGCACAGCTGGATGAATTGAGGAAGTATGACATTGATCCCCGTAAGCCATGGGATTTATCAGCACGTGACTGGTAATACAACAGACCCAATATATAACGCTGGGCATACCCGGCTTTGTTATTATCTGAGCTGTATTATATGATACAGACGCCATATGGATTAAGAGTAGTACGTTATGATGCTTTCGGGGCTTACGTTAAAGCTAAAGGTGAAAGGATATATTATTATAACCCATGAGTAGTCCAGTAAGGAAACTATCATCTGTAATGGTTTGAGTGTCAGGAAGCTAGTGTAATCCATATATATTGTGTTATTATTTTATTTTATCCGCACAAAGTATATAATATTTTTCATGATACATACATCAGAACACAGCATGTAATACAACAGCTATCCAGGATTAGTAATCCTGGATAGCTGTTGTATTACATGCTGTGTAAAAAATAGTTTACAACATAGAGAATGGCACATATACATATGTGTCAAAAGACACACTGTAGCCAGAGTCATATTCCTCGTTGCACCACTCTGGCTCTTGCATGGCTGTAAGAACCCTGTCCGCGCCAATTACTGGCAATGTCATGATTTTACTGAAAGTCTCACGCGTAAGGCAATTGCTAAAAGGCGCAAACGGCGCCAGATTCAGTGGCCAACCGACATATTCGTCGAACATATAGGAGCCTCCTAACATATCCATAACATTGCGACAATCGACAATGCCACCATTAGAATACCGTTTGGCCTCGTTGGCATGCGCTTTACTGCCTCCTATGAAGCCTGTCGAATCATAAGCCACAATCTTTTTGCCATTCTTGATAACCAGAAATATGGGTAATTTACAGATGTCCTTACTATTCGCCAAGACATCAATGATGTCAATGTCCCTGATGAGCACATCCCGGCCTTGCTGCTGAGCCTTACATATCTCTGGGCTCATACCTATAGTGCTTCGGCGCACAGCTTCCACATCGATGGATATGATAAGCTTGCATCCTTTAACAACAGGTAAGGCTTGATGTCGCATTGACTTGTCAAACAAAATAGCCTCACAGGGCTTGTATGTGTAAGAGGTGGTTTGCCCACGGCCATCATCAATGATGAGCTCTCCGCCCTCGGTTGGAGCTTGGAGGCATACCAGTAGATGTCCTTCAAATGTACGACTCATTGATGAGTGCCGTGTGTAATCATTGTGCCAAGAGAAGAAATCGCCCTCATCATACCGGATAAAAGTCACATGCCGACGCGCAAGGCTAACAGATGACAGACCAGTACATGAGAGACTCAGCAAGAGGGCATGGATCATCTTGCGCAGATCTGGCGACTCATCGAGGCTAAGATATGCGGTTTTTGACTGCCGTGTCTCGAGACGAACGTGATTTGCGCTCTCCGCGGGGTTATAAACCTTAGAATGCTCAAAACTCAGGGTTGAACTGAGCTTGATAAGCTGGGCGGTCTGGCTCGTGGTAAGGACATTGGGGTAAATATATGTGTCAACGGTTTCTGCCATTGTGAACAAGACTTCGGGGCACTTCATTTTCTTCGGGTGTGTCTGCGCCCGGCTCCATCCTGTGTCAGGCAAAAAAATGAACGGAGGGAAAACTGTAATGTTTGACAACGTGCTTCTGGCCAGCCTTATTTCGTATGCCGCGTATTGTACCTATGCTCGATATAAGCAATTTTATGAGGATTTCTATTATGAATTCCATCTCCGCACAGGCTCAGACTCAGAACATGAGTCTGATTATTCCGATGATGGATCATGAGGCATGTACCTACGATAAATACTTAGATTTACACCATTAACTATGAATGCCCTCAATAGTGTAATTGCTAAAGCATATCTTTGTGATTTAGGTTTACTTAACACCATAGATTGGGCTCGCGTTTTCCATAGATCTAAGTTATACACGGCAGCCCAACTAAGAACTCCAGCACTACCCCCAGCTATAAATGTGGGGCAATGCTTATCCAAATAGGAGAATGACTCAAAATAGATGGGTGTCCCGACCGTCTCTCTCAAGACAGTCCAACCAAGTCCCGGTATAATCAGGCTTCGTACTCCTGCCCAACAGAGTCTCGGTGCATTACGTTGTGCTTCCTGCCCTAGACCTAGCTGTTCTCGAATTTTTAGAGTCTCAAATGGACTCATGATTACACCGGACATAGCCCCGCAGAGCATCGCTGAAAACACCGGGCTCATCCCCCGAGAAAGCCAATCGTAAGTACCAAATAAGAAAGCATTGGATATGCAGCTGGAATATATGGGATATTTTGCTCCGCTATACAGGTGCCTCAGTGTCCATTTCATGTTGACGTTCAGCTGTAGATGGGTTTTAATAGTATCGAATGGATGCCCCACGAGAACTTGCATTGCACCAATAAAATTACCAATGAGAAAGCCATCCATTGAGGTAATATATTGTTTATTTCATTTTGGCTTCCGGCGCTCCCACCCTGCGCCGACAGAAATGAAAATTTGTCTCTCTGACAAAGTTATCTCATACATTTCTACACCATGGACACCAAGACACGACGCGAAAGTAAAAAGAGTGCCAAGGACAAACTCCTGGGCAAAGATACATGTTACTCATCAAAACATATACGGAGAATGGAACAGATCATACAAGTTAAGCAATCTAAATCTGAATCCAAATAGTGCATATATACTTTGTTATGGTTTACGCACTATTGAAGGCTTTATTTTTACAACTACAGGTACTGCGGCGGGCACCTTGGATACTACAGTTGGCACTGCGGCGGGCACCTTGGATACTACAGTTGGCACTGCGGCGGGCACCTTGGATACTACAGTTGGCACTGCGGCGGGCACCTTGGATACTACAGTTGGCACTGCGGC
>SXGT01088754.1_pt1 | contig 22521 bp, 17 predicted proteins | sample 3176221 | NCBI WGS metagenome assembly SXGT01 (sample SAMN11356862, study PRJNA531348) | freshwater metagenome | isolation source: freshwater sample F1-120 | place: China: Fuxian Lake, Yuxi | collected 2017-12-25
AGCGATGCCCCGCTCCACGATCCCTCGTACCAGCTTGGCCGGGTGCTCTATGCCCAGCTCACTTTCGCGCAGAAGGAGCAGATCCTCTACCGGAACGCGCGACGGCTGTTCGGCCTGGCAAGCTAACACTCCTGCGAGAGGTTACTCTGGCGTCGCCTCGCGCAGACCTCACCCCCTCGCACCTACCGCGTTTTGCCGCGTGCCCCTCTCCCGCGCGACCTCTGTGGACGACGTGGCGCTGGAGAGGGGCGGTTCACAAGGAGTCTTTTGACTCCAGGTGTCTCGTGCGCTCCCCCTCTCCCAGCGCCACAGTTTTTACAAGGACAGCGTGGGAGAGGGGGTCGGGGGGTGAGGTCTGCGTGAGTAGCGCGGGCGACCTCTCCCAGTAGTGCTAACTATTTCTGCGCGGCTCCCGAGGCGCCGTGGCAAGCTCGTCGCGGATCGAGATGGCGATCTCCTCGAGCTTCGTTGCGTAGTTGGTCGCGAAACGCATATCGAGGTGCGCCCGGATCTTCGCGTTGGAGATGTCGAAGTCGAGGATGTCGCCAATTTGCCAGTCGGCGTAGACGATCCGCGGCCGAGCGAGCCCCAGCGCGTCTGCGACGTTGATGGCCTTCTCCGCGATTTCTTGGACGCTCACCCGGATACCGGAGCCGCAGTTGTAAACTTCGCAGCGCGTCCGCTCACTCACCGCAGCGAGCAGGTTGGCCTGTACGACGTCTCCCACCCACGTGAGGCTCCGTACCTGGCTGCCGTCCCCGAAGATCGTGACGTCGCGGCCTTGGAGCACGTTGCGCAGGAAGATCGCAACCACGCCGCCAAACTGGTTCGATTCCTGCCGGGGACCATAGACGTGGAAGTAGCGGAGTACGGTCGCGTCGAGCCGATGGAGCGTGGCGAAGGTCAGAACGTACTTCTCACCAGCAAGCTTGCTCACACCGTAGTACGAGACCGGATCGAGAGGATGTGTTTCGTCGGTGGGCAGGATCTTCGGCTCGCCGTACACCGATCCCGTCGACGCGTGCACGAACTTCTTGACGTTGTGCTTCACTGCGAGCTGGAGGAGGTTCAGGGTCCCACTGGCATTCACCGACAGGTCACGGGCGGGGTCTCGGAGGCAGATGTTCTTTTTGGACGCGGCGTTATGGAACACGAAGTCGATGCCGCGCGCGAGCCATGGCTCGAGGTCCGGGCCGGAGCGTATGTCGCCGTGGACTTCGGTGAAGCCCTTCAATGTGGCGAGGGTGCGGAGATTCCATGCCTTTCCGGCCGAGTAGTCGTCGAAAGAGATGACCTCGCAGCCGGCGGCGACGAGCGCCTCGCAGAGGTGCGAGCCAATGAAGCCGGCTCCCCCCGTGACCAGAGCCCGCTTCCCGAAGAGCCTTTCCAAAGAATGATGCTCGCCCTGTGTCGGCATACGCCCTCCCGCGCGCAGGTTAGCACTACCATGAGAGTTACTCCATGGCCATCGGTTGGAACGGAGGCCCATCGAGAAGGCGAGGCGCGATCGTGACGTCGTAGCGGCGGCGCTCGAGGCCGGGTACAGGTCCATCCGCTGCGTGGACTACATCGAGCACGCCATATCCACCCGCAGCGTCTTCGGACGCAATATTCCGGTATCGGGCGGGGCCCACTTTCGCGTCTATCCCTACGCGCTGACCCGGTCGAACATCCGCGCCTGCGAACACGAAGACCTGCCGGTGGTCTTTTACATCCACCCATGGGAGATGGCCCCGGAGCATCCGTTCGTCGCCCTCTTCAGCCCGTCGGTGGCTACCCCCTATGCCAATCTGCGCTCCACGGCAGGCAAGCTCGAGCGGCTGCTCAGCGACTTCCGGTTCACCCCCCTCAAGGAGGCGCTCGGCGAGTTCCTTTGCGAGGCCGTGGCCTCCTCCTTCGTCCCTCGTCAGGTCCTGGCCAAGGGTCGTCAGGTCCTGGCCCAGGGTCGTCGCCTCCCCGTGATTTGGACCTCGTCCCAACTCTTGCGAGGCGCTGCCTCGTGGGCTGCTCCCTGTAAATCGACCCATGTCACCCGTGGAGGAGACGGCCAAAGGTGTCCCAGTGCGAGACGGCAAAGGCCGCTCCCTCAGCGCATCCTCCCAGTGAATTTCCTTCTCGCTTCCGATTAACGGACGCTGGCTCTGGCGCCGGGAGCAGAGCCCAGGAGCTTTCGATAGAGCTCTATCGTCTGCGCTATCACCCGCTCCTGGGAGAACTCTTCCACGGCGATCTCCCGGCTCCGCTTCCCCAGGCGGGCGCGGAGCGCAGGATCGGTCACGATGCGCTCGAGGGCGGCCGTCAGGGCGGCCGCGTCCCTGGGTGGGACCACCAGGGCGTTCTGGTCGCCGCGGGCGATCTCCTTGCAGCCGGGCACGGCGGTGGACACGATGGGCCGCCCGGAGGCCGCCGCCTCGAGCAGCGCCTTGGGGAGGCCCTCCCGGTAGGAAGGGAGGCAGACGACGTGCGCCTCCCGGTGCACCCTGGCCATGTCGTCGCGCCAGCCAAAATGCTCGACGATCCCCTCTTTTACCCAGCCCTCGATGTCCGCGCTCGTGAGCGAGGAGGGGTTTCCAAGGTCGCCCTCGCCGACCAGCGCAAACCGGGAAGGGACCTTGCGGCGCTTGAGCCGGCGCGCCGCCTCCACGAACTCCAGGACCCCCTTGTCCCTGAGGAGGCGGGCCGGAAGGATGACCAGAGGCGGCCCCTCCGGCTCCGGCCAGGGCGCGAATTTCTTCGTGTCCACCCCCGCTCCACGGATCATCACGATCCGATCTCGCTTTAGTACCCGCCAGGTGACCCAGCTCGAAACGTCGTCCTGGTTCTGCAGGATCATCCGGGTGTTTTCGGACGCCAGGAGGAGCTTGTACATAAGCTTGACCCCCGGACGGAGCGTGCGGGAGAGGAGCTGCTCGTTGGCGAAGACGTAGCCCATCCCGCTCATCGCGTTCACCACGGCCGGGACGCCGGTCAGCTTGGCAGCGAGGGTCCCGTAGATCACGGGCTTGATGGCGATATGGTGGACCAGATCGGGCTTCTCTCTCCGGTAGAGGCGTATCAGGTTGGCCTCGGTCCAGAGATCTTCCAGGGGATTGCGCCCCTGACGGACCATCGGCATGGGCACGAAGCGCAGCCCCGCCTCCTCGATCCTCCGTCGGTACGAGCCATCAGGAGCGGCGACGGTGACGTCGTATCCCTCGGCCTGAGCGGCGAGCGCGTGCTCCATCCGGTGGCACCAGAAATACCAGTCCAAGGCGGCGAGGTAGAGCAGCTTCGGCACGGCCACCCGCGGCCATCAATGGAGCTCGAACCGGGCTCGCCTCAGCCGAACCTCCAGCCCGGCGCAGAGGCGATCGACGGACGCGATCCGCTCGTCCTCCACCAAGGGCGACGACACCACGACCTCGCGAACACCGAGATCTCTCATCAGTCCCGCGATGGATGACGGGCTGAAGACCTTGAGCCCGTGGATCACGTCCCCCACCTTGGTGGGATCGTCGTCCACGAAGGCCACCGGGAAGAGGCCGAGCCCCTCGTTGTTGCGAAGCTCGCGCAGCAGGAGCTCCCCGGCGTCCCCCGCGCCATAGATGAGGACCCGGGTCTTGGTCCGGCTGTCGGCGCGGCTCACGAAATAATCGCGCATGAGGCGGAAAGCGACCCTGGACGCGACCACTCCCGTAAAGAGCAATATGGCATCGATGACGAAGGCGCCTCGCGAGAAGCCGGTGAGGCCGCCGAACCGCAGGGCGATTGCGGCGACGGAGGCGAGGCTCGCCACGATGGTGGAGCCGAACATCCGGCGCACGTCGCGGAGGCTCGTGTACCTCCAGGCGCCCCCGTACACCCGGGTGAGCAGGAAGCTCGCGATCTGCACCGCGGCGACGATCGGCAGCGCGTGGGTGAAGAGCGACCACTCCGGCTCGGGGAGATTGCCGTCGAACCGGAGGAGGAACGAACCGTACGACGCCAGCACGATGATGACGAAGTCCAGCATGACCTCGAACACGCGGCGCTTGTACTTGAAGTCGGCCAGCGTGGGGACCAGAGCGCGGCCGGCGGCCTTGGAGGGGTCGGGCACGGGATCGTACACGCGGACCTGGCCCAGGTACGCCGCCATGAAGAGGAACACCAGGACGAAGGCAGGGACCACCCCGGCGCTGATGGCCGCGGGCGCGTGCCAGGCGAGCACCCCGATCGAGCCAGAGACGATGGCCAGGAAATAGAGGGTCAGCGTGGCGCCGCGCTCGGACAGGCCGAGGGCCACCAGGCGGTGGGACGTGTGGTCACGCCCGCCCTGGGACACCGGCCGGCCATGGAGCTTGCGGGTGATGGTGACCAGGGTGGTGTCCAGGATGGGGATCGCCAGGATCAGCACCGGGGCCGCCAGCACGGAGAAGAGGCGGTTCTGCCCCCCGGTCGTGGGGTGGTAGAGCGCCGCGCCGCCCAGGAAGAAACCGATGAAGAGGCTGCCCGAGTCCCCCATGAAGATGGACGCGGGGTTGAAGTTGAAGACCAGGAACCCGAGCAGCGCGCCGGCAAAGGTGGCGACCAGGACAGCCTCGCCCACGTGCCCCCCCGCATAGAAGAAGTACGCCATGAAGAGCGCGGCGATGGCCCCGATGCCTGACGAGAGGCCGTCGATGTTGTCGAGGAGGTTCATCGCGTTGGTCACGCCGACCAGCCACACCACCGTGATCATGTGGTTGACGGGCATCCAGGGCGTCCAGGGAAGCGCCAGGCCGAAGGTGGTGAGCACCACCGCCGCGATGATCTGGGCGACCAGCTTGGCGTACGGACGCAGCTGGACGATATCGTCGACGAAGCCGAGCACCGCCATCATGGTGGCGCACAGGACGAGCAAGGCCCCCCGGGGGATGGTGCCCCGCGAGTACAAGATCAGGAAGGTGATGAGGAAGGCGGCGTAGATGCCCACGCCCCCCATGAGCGCGGTGGGCTTGCTATGCCACCGATCCGCCCGCGGCTTGGCGACGAACCCGGTCGCCCTGGCGATCGCCCGGACGATGGGCGTCGCAATCAGGGAGGCAATGAACGCGAACCCGAGTGCATACGCGACGATCAGCATTGCGTCCCTCCGTGTCCCCGCCTGACATTAGCCCCGGGCACGAAAAAAAGAGATTACATCGTCTAGAATGCGCGTGAGGTCGTGCTGGGGCTTCCACCCAATAAGATCGTTGATCTTGTCGATCGATGGCACGCGGCGGACCATGTCCTCGAAGCCGACCTCGTAGGCCTGATCGTAGGAGACGTGCACGATCTCGGATCGTCCGCCCGTGAGCTCCCGGACGCGGCGGGCGAGATCCAGGATGCTGATCTCCTCGGGGTTACCCAGGTTGAACACGTTCCCGTAGGCGTCGTCGGTCTGCATGAGGCCGTGGAGCGCCCGGACGACGTCCCTCACGTGACCGAAGCAGCGCCGCTGGAGCCCGTCGCCGTAGACGGTGATGGGCTTTCCCGCGAGGCCCTGCTGGACGAAGGTGGGGACCACCATGCCATACTGGCCCGTCTGACGAGGGCCCACGGTGTTGAAGAGGCGGCCGACCACGGTGGGGAGGCCCTTCTCGTGGTAGTAAGCGAGCGCGAGGAACTCGTCGATCGCCTTGGAGCAGGCGTAGGACCAGCGCCCCTTGGTGGTGGCGCCCATGACCAGGTCCGCGTCCTCGCGGAACGGAAACGAGGTGCTCTTGCCGTAGACCTCGCTGGTGGAGGCCACGAAGACAGGCTTCTTCTTCTTGGCGGCCAGCTCGAGGATGATCTCGGTGCAGCGGATGTTGGTCTCGATCGTGCGGACCGGGCTCTCGACGATCAGCTTCACTCCGACCGCGGCGGCCAGATGGTAGATCTTGTCCGCGCCGTCCACCAGCTCCGCGGAGAGCCGGACATCGTTGACCGTGTCGATCACGTAACGAAAGCGGGGGTTGCTCTTCAGGTGCTCGATGTTCTCGATCGATCCGGTGGAAAGGTCGTCGATCACCACGACATGGTTTCCGTGCTCGAGCAGCTCCTCCGCGAGGTGCGACCCCACGAACCCCGCTCCACCCGTGATCAAGTACTTCATCGGCATCCTTCTGGTTTCTGTTCCGTTGCAGCGTCGGCGGCCATATTCATTTCGTACCCGCCGCGCAGACGATCCCCGCGAGGCAACGCGGCGTTCGAGCCACGCGACGCACAGCGCGCCACCGTGGTTTGGCAGCGTTAATTAGGCGGTGGTGGTGGTGCGGTCGGGTTCGATGCCACGATATCCCCGTCGGGGGGCGTCAGGGGGCCGTACCCATCTCGCTTGTACGAATAGTACTGGTGGTAGTAATACCCGCTTCCCTTCCGGAAATCGACGGCGTTCAACACGCAGCCAATGAGCGGAGCGTCCACGTCTGTGAGGGCGCGGAGCCCCTGCTTGGCCATGGCGATCGAGGTCTTGGCCGAGCGAACGACGAAGACGGCGCCGTCGGCCAGCTTGGCGATGATGGCCGAGTCGGTGACGACGGCGAGCGGGGGGCTGTCGATGATCACGCGATCGAAGCGCTCCGCCAGGTCGTTCAGCAGGTTCTTGAACTTCTCCGAGTGAAACAGGTCGGCCGGGCTCGGAGGGAGCGGCCCGGAGGGCAGGCAGTAGAGGTTCGGTACGTCGGTCTCCTCGGCCACCTCCTCGAGCGTCGCGTCGCCGACGAGGACGTTGGTGAGGCCCGCGTCTCCCCTGCGATCGAAGATGCGGTGGAGCCTGGGGCGCCGGAGATCGCAGTCCAGGATGCACACCTTCTGCCCGCCCTGAGCGAGGGCGATGGCGATGCTGCACGCCACCGTGGTCTTGCCCTCGGCGGGGGCCGCGCTGGTCACGACGATCACGCGAAAGGGGTGATCGGGGCTCATGAACAGGAGGTTGGTTCGGATGGTGCGCGCCGCCTCGGCGATGCCGGAGAGCGGATCCGCGTGGACGATCAGCTCGGGGGGGAATTCGCCCGAGTCCGCGCGCCGTACCCGACGGGCGGTGCGCTTTTCCCCCTGGGAGGCCGCCGAGGGGAGGAGGCCCAGGAAGGTGGCCCTCAGATCCTTCTCGATCTCGTCGGGCGAGTTCACCGAGTTGTCCAGGCGCTCCCTGAGGATTACGAAGGAGAAGGCGATGAGGAAGCCGATGAGCGCCCCGGCGCCCACGTTCGTGGGGACGCTCGGGCGGATGGGCGCCCCGGGCTCCTGGGGGGGATCGACCATGCGAACGTTGTTCACGTTCATCATGCGGGCCAGATCCGCCTCCTTCATCTGTTCGAGCAGCACGGTGTAGAGCTTCTCGTTCTGGGCCCTCGTCCGGTCGATGCGGCGGTACTCGAGCTCCTTGAGGTTGAGCTCCACTGCCTTCTTGCGCGATCCCTCGTAGAGCGTGGACTCTCCACCCTCCTGCCGCTCGATGACCGCCAGATCGCGCTCCACCGCGCCCTGGATGTTGCGGACCTCCTCGAGCATGTCGGCCTTGGCCTGGGCGATCTTCTCGTCGGTCCTCTTGACCATGGGGTGGTTGGCGCCCTTGCCCTCCGCGATGAGCTCGCGACGCTCCCGCACCGCGCTCTGGTAGTGCGTGCGGAGCTGGGTGAGGAAGTGGTTGGCCAGGAGCTCGGACGCGGGTACGGCGTCGGAGTTCTCGGCGTTGATCTTGCGAAGCTCCGTGGCCCTGGCCGCCAGCTCCTGGCGACGGGTGCGCGTCCTCGTGAGCGCCTGATTGTAGTCCTGCATCTCGAGGCGGATCATCTTGCTGACCTCCTCGATGCTCGAGCTCGGTAGCTGATTTCGCTTCTTGAAATCGTGGAGCTGGTTCTCGTTCTCCTCGAGCTCCCCCTTGAAGTGCTCGAGCTGGCCCCCGAGCCACACCACCGCCTCGGACGTGGCCACCGAGGTCTTCTCGAGGTTCTGGCGGATGTAGGCGCGGGCAACGGCCTCCGAGAGCTTCCGCGCGACCCTCGGGTTCGTGTCCTGGACCTTGATCATGACCAGGCGGCTGCCCGCGAGGGGCTCGATGCGCAGCCGCCCCCGGAGCATCACCGTGGCGTCCTCGACCGTGACCGTCGACGGCGCTCCGCGCGGCTGGACGCCGAGGAACTCGCGATCGGTCGTCAGATTGAGATCGCGCACCACCATCGACAGGACCTTGTCGCTGGCCATGATGGTGTACTGCGTGAGGTAGTACTCGTGGTTGTCCACGAAGGCCCCGAAGACACGCATGGGATCGGTCTTGTCGGAGAGCGGCCTCACCACGTCGGGATCGAACTCGATGGAGGTGGTGGCCTCGTACACCGGAGAGATCGCCTTCGACAGGAGCATGCCCATCCCCGCGCCCAGGAAGGCGAACGCGATGAGCAGAGGCCACGCCTTGAGCACCGAACGGCCGAGGCGACGGCCGGATGATTCGTTTTGCGGTTTTGCTTCAGAATCGTCCATGGTGGTTTCGCGAGCGTGCTGTGCCACGTGAGTTGCCGGTCACGCAAGCAGCATTCGGGAGAACTTCTTACGCTTACATCTACCCACATGCCCATGGGCTCGCAGGGGACGCGAGTTGTCGCTCCCCCGCAGAGGGCCATGGCTCGGCTCGAATGGTGAAAGCCAGCGCCGCAACCTTCGCCTCTGCCATGCTAGGGATCAACGCGTCGGGCTCACTCGAGCCCGGTCAAGCACAGGACCCGTGAATCAGCGCCTGGCCCAGCCCGAGTTCGCCGCTCGCTCGCTCTTCGCCGTGGGATTGATCGGCAGCGCCCTCGCGCTCGGCTCTCTCCACACCCCTGTTCTCTGCGTCGTGGCGGCCGCGATGCTGGGCGCCTTCCTCTTGACGCACCTGGGCGAGGAGCACCAGGCCTTCGTCCCCAAGAGCGGAGCGTCCCTCCTCGTCACCCTCGCACTCCTGCTCGTCGCCGTGACCGCGCTGTCCACGGCGCCGCTCCCGGCGTCCCTGGTCGCCAGGATTGCGCCGACCACCGCCGACGTCTGGGAGCGGTCGCTCCGGCCTTTCGGAGAGCCTGGCCCTCGATGGATCAGCCTCTCCCTTGACCCCACGGCCTCCAGGGTGGAGGTGCTGCGCGGGGTGACGTACCTGCTGGCCTTCGCCACGTGCCTGCGCTTTGCCCGGACCAAGGCCGGCAGCGAGTTCCTGGAGCGCCTGCTGGTGGCCGGGCCGCTGGTCATGGCCTTCCTGGCGATCTTGCACCCGGTGCTCGGGCTGGAGAGCGTCTTCGGGCTCTATCGCCCCACCGAGCGCCTCTTTGGTACCCACCTGGCGCCGCTCCTCAACACCAACCACCTGGCGTCGTACGTCAACATGGGCCTGGCCGTGGGGCTGGGCGTGGTCCTGTCGACACGCGCCCCGAGGGAGCGCCTGGTCACGGGAGGCATCGTCCTTTTCTTCGTGGGGTTCGAGCTCTTCGTGGCCTCCAGGTCCGGGGTCACCACCATGCTCTTCATGGGGGTGCTCGCTTTCTTCCTGACGCGGGCCCTCCACAAGGGGCGCAACCCCCGGAGCACCTCGTCGTTCATCCTGGCGGGGATCGTCGTCGCCTCGATCGCGATGCTGGTGATCGCGGGCTCGGAGCAGTCGCGCGCCGAGCTCCAGGAGAAGAGCACGGACAAGCTGGACGGGATACAGCAGTCCGTCAGGCTCTTCTCCAGCTATTTCCTGACGGGCACGGGGCGAGGCGCCTTCGAGTCGGCCTTCCCCGCCGTCCGCACCAGCAGCACGTACGAGACGCTGACCCACCCGGAGAACGTGATCCTCCAGTGGTCGCTCGAGTGGGGCGTGGTGGTCGCGGGGCTCGGCTTCGCGACGCTGGTGGTCGCGCTGAGCCCGCGCACCTTGCTCGAGCGCGCCCAGCCCCCCATCGGGGCGTGGATCGCCCTGGTCGGGCTCGCCCTGCACAACCTCCTGGATTTCAGCTCCGAGGTCCCTGGCGTGATGCTGGCCGCGTGCGCCGCCGCGGCGATCGTGGTGGGCGGTCAGGGGAGCGCCCCTCCCCGGCTGAGCGGCTGGGCGGCGCGGCCCAGGCTGTTCGCCGCTGTCGTCGCTCCGATCGCGGTCCTGGCCGTGGGGCTCGCGTTCTCGGGGCGGGACGGAGAGCTCAGGGCCGAGCGCGACACCCTCCGGAAGCAGGCGCTCGATCGCGCCATCCCCGGCGCCCGGTTCGACGGAGCGCTCCGCGCGGCGATGCTGCGGCACCCCGCAGAGCCTTATTTCCCTTACCTCGGCGCCGTCCGCGGGCTCACGCTGGGAGACCGCAAGGTGGTGCCGTGGGCGGCGCGAACCCTCGAACGAAGCCCGATCTACGGCCCTGCGCACCTGGTCCTCGCCCGCGCGTTCGCCCGGCGAGCGCCGGCCCAGGCGCGGGTCGAGTACCGGCTCGCGCTCGAGCAGAACTCGGCGGACGGCTACGCGGGCGAGGCGGTGCGGCTGGTTCACGATTTCGACGAGGCGATGGAGCTCGTGCCGGCCGGCCGGATGGGAACCTACGCGCTCGATCAGCTCGCGCTGGGCCTGGTCTCCAGGCTACCGGCGACCAGGGTGCTGCTCGACGAGGAGCAGCTCCGCCGCGATCCGGTCGCGGAGGGGGCCCTCCGTCGCCTCGCGACGGACGTGGTGGACGATCTCCAGGACGACGCCCCCTGGTGCGCCGATCGAAAGGCGTGCGTGGCCAGGGGCGAGATCCTGGCGCAGCGCCTTCGCGACATCTCGTCGAAGCAGTGCGAGGGCCACGCGCTCCTGGCCGAGCTGATCGCCCAGCGGGGCGACGGATTGGCGGCGGTCGCCAGCCTGGAGGCCGCGGCGATCCACGTCGAGGACCAGGGAGCGTGCCTGGCCCGCCTCGTCGCGCTCATGGACGCGACGGGCAACAAGGCGCGCGTGGAGGACACCATCGACCGGGTGGCGAGGGCCGGATGCCTCACGGCCACGGAGTGCGCCGACAACTTCCTCTTCGCCGGACGCCTGTGCCTCGAGCACGGTAACCCGCGTCGAGCGCTGGGTTTCCTGCGAAAATCGGTGGAGCGCGCCCCCGAGCGCGACGCGGTCCTCCAGGAGTACGCCGCTCTGGCCTCAAGCCTCGACATGCACGCCGAGATCCTGGACGCCTACACCCGGCTCTCCGAGCTCCACCCCGACGTGCCCGCCTATGCGGCGCGAGCCGCGGAGGAGCGAGAGGCGCTCCTACGCAGGAGGTATGGGGGCCACCTCCCTCCGGGCCCAGAGCGCGAAGAGCCGTGACGATGTTCGCTCAGCGCGAAGCGTGGGGCGCGTATCTCAGCTGCGCCCGGGCCCTCCGACGCTTCCTCGGCGTGTGCGACGCCGAGGGCGTCGACGTGGTCGTGGTGAAGGGCGCGGTCACGGCCTTCCTGCTCTACGACGATCCGGCCGACAGGCCGCTGCGCGACGTCGACGTGCGGGTCAGGCCGGCGGACTGCCCTCGCCTGGTGGCCGCCGCGATGAGGGCCGGCTTCACCCCGGTGCTCACCGGGCAACCCCACCAGGTCTACGGGACCTCGGTGCTCTCCTGGGGCAACATCTCGATCGACATCGAGACCCACGTGGGCCCACCCCACTTCACCCGCTTGGACGTGGACGCCCTGCTCGCCGGCGCCCATCGGGTCATGCATCCCCAGGGTTTCGTCGTCCCCGTCCCCGAAACGATGCACCACGCCCTGGTCCTGGCGATCAACGTCTTCAAGGACAAGTTCCACAAGGCGACGCCGTGGAGCTTGGACGACGCCGTACGGATCGCCCGCTGCCCGGATTTCGACGTGCCGAGGCTGGTGGCTCTCGGCGAGCGTTACGCCGCGACCACCCTGCTATGGCTGGTCGCCGATCACCTCGCCGGGCTGGGGCACGGGCGCTGGCAGGAGGTACGAGAAGCGCTGGGCCGACCTCCGAGGCCGATCTACCGCAAGCTCCACGCCTACCTCAGCCGAGCCAGACCCGAGGGGCTCCCCCTTCGGCTGCTCACCCGGGTCGTGGCCGACGATCCAAAGCTATGGCCGAGGGCGATCCTTCGCACCGGCCTCTGGGAGCTGCTCCAGCTCAGACGCCGCTGAGCTCCTGATCAGCCAGCGAGGAGCTCGGCGCGCCCAGCTCGACGACGCGATCGGCGAAGACGAGGATCCCCTTGCGGTGCGACACGATCACCACGGTGGTCTTGCCGCGAAGATCGCGGATCGACTCGGCGATCTCGTGCTCGGTACCCTCGTCGAGGTTGGCGGAGGCCTCGTCGAGCACGAGGACGTGAGGATCGTTCAGCAGGGCTCGAGCCAGGCAGAGGCGCTGCTTCTGACCGGCCGAGAGGCCAGAACCGTCCTCGGCGATGGGGTAGTCGAGCTGGCCAGGCAGGACCTTCACGACCTCGTGGAGCTTGGCCCAGGACAGCGCCTCCCATAGCTCCTCGTCGGTCGCGTCAAACGAGACGCCGTAGCGCATGTTGTCGCGCACCGAGCCCGCCACAAGGAAGGCCTCGGCCCCGACGTACCCGACCCGGATCTCCGGATCCGCGAAGTACTCCGCGGGCGGGCGCTCTCCCAGGCGCACCGTGCCGGCCTCCGGCTCCAGGATGCCCAGGAGGAGCGCGAGGAGCGTGCTCTTCCCACGGCCGCTGGGGCCCACGATGGCAAACTGGCTGCCTGGCTCGATCTCCGCGGAGACCCCGCGGAGGACGGGCTCTGGAGCCCCGGGATAGCGGAAGGTCAACCCCTGGACCCGGATGGCCGGAGGCGAGCCTCGGTCGGCGCTCCTCTTGCGAGTGGCCCTGGACGGACCGACCTCCCGGCGAGAGATGGCGTCGTCGATCTGGGCGTCGGTGAAGCCCGAGACATAGGCCAGGGAGAGGCGCATCTGGGGGGAGAGCAGGTTGCACGCCGAGAGCTGGGCGACGGTGCTGGCGAGGGCCTGGACGAAGCGTATGAAGAGATAAAGAAAGGAGACCAGGACGAGCGCCGGGGTAGAAAACACGTTCTGGCCCATGGTGAGCACCACCAGGATCAGCAAGATCCCGAAGAACGGGGTGATCGCAAAGGAGATGCTCCCCAGGATCGCGGCCCGGATCGAGTGGTTCTGGTAAGCGTCGACCGCCCCGGCCAGGCGCCTGTGCTCGATCGCCTGGGTGCGGAGCGTCCGGACGAGCATGGAGTTGCGGGCGACGCGCTCGATCCCCTCGGTGAGCACGCGCAGCTCCTCGGGGATCCGGGTGATGATGGCCTGGGCCCGCCGGTTGATGCCGAACGCCATCAGCCCCACGACCCCGAGCCCCAGGATGGCGATCGCCGACTCGCGCGGGGCGGCCACCAGCATGATGGCGACGAGCGCCGCCGCCTGGATGGCCGACGTGATCAGCATCGCGAGGGAGCTTCCGAAGTAGGAGGACTTCAGCGCGATGTCGCCCACCCTGGCGTTGACCAGGGCTGCAGGCACGTAGCGCTGATCCGGATGGAGCAGCATCTCGTAGACGGCCACCCGGCGGAGCCTCGCCGTGATGGCCTCCTGCGAGATGTTGCCGCTGGCCGCGCCGACGAACTGGGACAGGGCGCGGACCAGCCCTATCACCACGAGCATCGCCGCCAGGCCTGCGCTCGAGAGCTCGATCCCCTTCAGGACGGGGAGCATCTGGACCTCCTTGGAGAGGAGGCCGAGGGTCTTGAGGAGAAGCTGGAGGAAAGCGGCGATGGCCAGCTCCACCCCCGCCATCGTCAGCGACGCCACCGCCCCGGCCAGGAGCCAGAGGAGCGCCCGCCCTCCCTGGAGGGCCCGGAAGGCGCGGAGGAGCCTGCGGACGCCCATGGGTCCGGGCCGGGATACCCCTCCCTCGATCACCGAGATCTCCCGCGCCGGCGCTTCTCTTGCGACCATGGAGCGCTGCACGCTAGCAGGCTATGGAAACGCTCGTAAACCGCCGCGCTAGGCCGCCCCTCAGAACCCCACGACCACCGCCACGTTCCCCCCCAGGAGCAGCTGGGGGGCATCGTCCCTGCTCGACGCGCTGCTGCCCTCGTAAGCCGTGAAGACCACGGCAGGATCGAAGGTGAAGTCCAGGCCGACCTGGGAGCCGAACACGTGGCGATAGCCCACCTTGCCCCGGATATGGGCGGTGTTCATCGCCAGATCGCTGGTGCGGTCGAGCGAGGAGTAGCGCTCGAAGCCGGGGCCCACGCCCACCAGCAGGGCGTTGGATGCGTAGGGATCGAGCTTGATACGGAACTCGGCGCCCAGGAACGCAGCGAACCCCCCGAGCGCCTGGCGAGCCTTGGTGCCATATCCGGCGAAGCCCAGCTCGCTCACGAGCGAGAAGTACGAGTTGAAGGAGTAGCGCGGGGTGACGCCCACCGTATACCCGACCGCCGAGGTGGGGACCTTGTTGGGGAACGCTCGGACCCCAAGGTACAGCCCGAAGATGGCCCCCGCTCCGCTCCGGACTCCCGAGCTCTCGGCCTCGTCGCGGCGCCGGACATGCTCGGCGAAATCGTCGTAGCTCGGGCTGCGATCGGCCTCGCGCGCCCGCGAGGAGGAGGAGGACGAGGCCTCGACGCCCATGGAGCCCCCTCCGACCGAGACGCTCGCGGACGCCCCTCCCCTGCCCTCGTCGTCGGGGGCCCTCCTGCGCTCCACCAGCGCCTGGAGCACCTGGATGCGCTCCTCGATCTCCCTGGCGTCCGGAGCCTCCGGGCGGGCATACAGGTAGGCGCGGTAGTCCTCGATGGCGGGGGCAGGGTTCTGGAGCTTGTCGTGGCAGAAGCCTCGATCCCGGCGCAGCGATGGCTCGATCGTCACCCGCACGGCGGCGTCGAAGAGCGGCACCGCCCCCGCGCAGTCGCCTCCTCTCATCTTGGCCCTCGCCGCCACCGCGGACGACGCCGCGGCGTCGGTGGCGCTCAGGTTCAGCTGAGGAGGGGGCCCTCGACGAGGGGGCGTCCCCTGCGCCAGAGCGGAGCCACTTGCGAGGAGAAGAGGGAGGACCAGCGCCGCCTGGGCGCTCCTCTGGAACTTCGGTTCCGACATGGAGCGGAGCTTAACCGGCTTTGCCTGCCAGGGGCCGAATTTCACGCTACCGAAATCCTCGGGCGGCCGCCCGGACCTGCGCGGTACCCCGGGGGCGCGCCCCATGTTAGCCTGCCACCCCGGGAACGAGGTGAAGCCTGCCCTGCAGACCGGGAGGCGCTGGAGCTTAGCATGATCGTCATCGTCGACTACGAAGTGGGAAACAGCGGCTCGATCCTCAACATGTTCAAGTTCCTCGGTATCGAGGCCAAGATCTCGCGTGATCGCGCGGATCTGGCGGCGGCCGACAAGCTCGTACTCCCGGGAGTGGGCGCGTTCGACGGGGGGATGGAGCACCTCCTCCGCCACGATCTGGTGCCGCTCCTCGAGGAGCGGGTGCACGAGCACAAGACTCCGATCCTTGGCATTTGCCTGGGCATGCAGCTCCTGGGCAGCGGCAGCGAGGAGGGCAAGCTCCCGGGTCTGGGGTGGATCGCGGGGGGGTGCAAGCGCTTCGCCCGGGAGCGGGACCCTGGCGGGCAGATGAAGGTCCCGCACATGGGGTGGAACATCGTGGTGCCGACCGGCACCCAGGAGGGCCTCTTCCAGGGCTTCGAGGGCGAGGCGCGCTTCTATTTCGTCCACTCCTATCACCTGGTCTGCGACGACCCGGCCGACGTCCACGCCACCACGAACTACTATGGTCCTTTCGTCTCGGCGGTGCGCCGGGGTCACGTGTACGGAGCGCAGTTCCACCCCGAAAAAAGCCACAAGTTCGGGATGCGCTTGCTGCGGAACTTCGCGGAGGGCCCGCCGCCTTGAGCCCCACGCAAACAGGCACGCAGATCGAGTTCCGGCGCCTCTCGAAGAGCTACGTCGAGGAGCGCGTGAAGGATTTCACGGCGCTCATACGGGACTGGGAGCACGGCGACTGGCAAGAGTCCCATTTCACCTGCGACGTCGAGAAGAAGTGGGACTACTCCTTTGGCTTCTTCCGGGGCGACGAGCTGGTGGGCTTCTGCATGGCGTCCGGCAAGATCCCCGGCGCCTACTACGTCCACCTGCTCTTCGTGGCCGAGGAGCACCGGGCCCTCGGCGTGGGCAGGGATTTCTTCGCCATGTGCGCCGATTTCTCGAGAGAGCTCGGCCTGGAGTCGATCGCCCTGAAGTGCCCGCTGTCCAACCCGAGGGGGCTCCGCTTCTACCGCTCTCTGGGCTTCAGGAACATCGCCTCCGACGGCTTCGATCAGGCGCTCTCCCTGCCGCTCGGCTAGGAGCCCCCTCAGGGGCGGACAGCCTCGCCCACGGCCCTGGCCTTGGCCTCGGACAGGGCCACCTCCTCGGCGATCCGCGCCGACGTCCCCTCGAAGCCCAGGTTCATGAGCGCGTCCACGACGCTGAGCCCGGGGACGAAGGTGCCCTGGAACCGTGGATACTCCCTGGGCGCGAAGTGATTGTAGGCCAGGCGTATCCCTCGTGACTCGAACGAGGCCGGAGACTGGTAGTCCCGCCCTCCCTCGCCGCTGACATAGACGCTCCCCCCGACCAGGACGCAGAGCTCCGCCACCATCTCGCCCGCTCGCTCCTTCGCGGCGAGCGTCGACGAGTAGATCCGCTCGGGGCGTAGCGAGAGGCGCTCGAGCACCCGGTCGATGAACATCATGTTTCGCTGGACCAGGCGCCGCTCCCCGGAGCGGAGAAAATCGGACACCAGCGGGAACACCTCGGCGAAGAAGGGGGCTCGCTTGTAGCTCTGCTCGACGGAGCGCTCCATCTTCACCAGGTTACGGTCCATGTCCGCGGAGAGCGTCATCTCGGTGAGGGGGACGCTGATGCGCCCGTCCTCCGGGTGCTCCAGCACCAGCCCCAGGAAACCCACCGAGCCAGGGAGCTGGAAGCTCACCCGCTTGCACAGGAAGGCGCGGCGCGGGTTGTTCTCCGTGTGGTCGAGCACCACGAACACATCCGCCTTGGCGATCTTCACGAAGAAGCCAAGCCAGGGCATGAAATCGGGCTGGTGGACGGCGACGACTCGGGGGTTCAACGCTCGCGCTCGTAGAAGTGAGATTGGTAGAAGGTGTCCGTGTGGATCAGCAGGTGAAGGACGCGCGGCTGGTCGGCCAGGTGGCCGCTGGGCGGCCTGAAGTCGTTCTCCATGCGGATGCCCTGGTCGTAGGCCTTCCAGCGAGTCCACTCGCTGTCGGATACGTAGCGGGACTCGTGAAAGAGGTTGTACTCCGGCCCCCTATCGTACCCCTCGTACAGGAGTCCGAACGAGCGGTGGTCGTTCTCCTTGAAGAAGTCCAGGTTGTTGGAGCCCGTGAGCCCGTTGTGGGAAGCCGCGCCCAGGATAGGCACCCCGGCGATCGCGCCGAGGACCGCCAGATCCCGGCGCAGGCAGGCGGCGGCGTCCTCCCTCCAGATCGTCGCCTCGTCGACCACCTCCGAGTGGTACCCGAGCTCGTGCCCCTCCTCGACCATGCGACGGAGGAGGCGATAGCCCTCGAAGGAGAAGGGGTTGTACTCCGGCGCGTGGAGGCGGACAAAGAAGGTGGCCTTGATGCCCAGCTGGGCAAAGATGTCGAGCAGCGGCGCCGCCTTGGCCAGGGACAGGTCGACGTCGACCCGGAGCACCAGCACCTTCTCGGCGGAGCTCGGGCCCTTCTTGTGCTCGATGTAGTCCACGCAGCGGATGGACCTGTACCCGGCCGCCAGCAACGCCGAGAGCTCGGAGCGCAGGAGCGCGTAGGAGAAATCCGCGCTCATCGTCCCTCGATCAGGTTCTCGAGAGCCGCGAGGGACCGCCGCGATATGTGCTCCTCGAACCAGAGGCGCGCCGCCTGGCCCATCTCCCTGTATTTCCCTGGAGACTCGAGGAAGCCGCAGATGGCCCGGACGATGTCGTCCGGGCTCTGGACGTCGATCATGGGGTACATGTCCGGGTAGAGGCTGGCGAACATGGAGTCGTCCCTGCGGTGGAAGAGCGGCTTTCCCATGCAGAGCACCTCCGCCACCGCGCCGCCCATGTACCAGGAGTCGGGTCCGAACTCGCCGCAGCCGAAGTCCGAGAGCATGAGGTTTACCATGATATCCTTCCGGGTGGAGCGAGGGAGCCAGAGGACGTCGTCCGAAAGTCCCAGCTCGTCGACGAGGGCCCGCGAGGCCGCCACGTCCGGCCCGTACTCGTAAAATACGATACCGACCCGGGCGCCGGGCTTGCGCTGCTTCACGGTGGCGAGGGCCCGTATGAGCTTGTCGGTGCCCTTGGACCAGTTGTGGATCGTCGCCCCCTTCCAGATGTGGCGAGAGTGGGAGGTGACCATCACGTCCAGGCGGCCCCGAAACTCCTTCACGAGGGGGTACCAGTAGGTGCGGTCGACGTACCCCTCGAGGACCTCGGGCTTGTAGAGGGAGGCGTAGGGGAGCGGCGGCGAGGCAAAGACCCGCTTTCCCTTGTAGCCCAGCCTGGCCAGGTGAGGCTCCATGTAGGTGGGAGAGATATCGGCGAATACGTAGCGGGTCCCCAGGATACCTCTCCTCTGCCAGAATGGATAGGCGACGAGGGAGCGCAGGCTACGCCGGTTGAAGTTGGGAGGCCGGAAGGGCCCCTCGCAGAGATCGTTGCCGAAGGGGATGAACACGTCGAGCGACCGGCCGATACGGGCCATGTACGCCGGCGCCGTCCCGCATCCGATGACGAAGTCGTAGGGCGCCAAGTCCCGCTTGACCGTGGCTATGTCGTCCAGTGAAAAGCGGCTCGCCGTCCCCCACGAGAGCTCCTTCGTGAAGCGCTGGTAGTCGAGATCGAAGGTGTCGCACGACGGGTGGAAATGGGGCCACTCCAGGAACTCGTTGTCCATCAGGAGCAGCGTGGCGTCGTGGCCGCTGTCCCTGAGGTGACGAGCCACGGAGAACATGATGTTGTTGTTGTTGTTGATCAGTGCGATACGCATGGGGGGTCCAGCTTGGGCGCGGCCGTCCTGCCTAGCTATCCGGGTCGCTCCTGGTGCCCGATTCGATGAGCCTGAGGGCGACCTCGAGCGCCTCGCGGCCCTCCTCCCCCGTGACGTAGGGGACGCTGTCGTCGGTGATGCACTCGAAGAACTTCTCGTGCTCGATCCTGAGCGGCTCCCGCTTGGGGATGTAGGTCTTGACCATGTCCCCCTCGATCGCGCCGGAGAAGTTGGACGCCGGGATCCAGCTCTCGTTCACCCGCCCGTTCTTGTAGAAGAAGACGTCCTGGGAGAGGTAGTCGGCCACGAACATCCCTCCCTCCCCCACCACGCTGATCTGCCGGATCTTCTTCGGGCTCAGCCAGTGGACGTCGATGACGCCTATCTCCCCCGTGGAGAAGCGCAGGAGCGCGGAGACCATGTCCTCGCAGGTCTTGTGGGCCTTGCGCGCGGTCTCGGCGACGGCGCGGATCACCTTCCCGCCCGTGATGAAGTGCATCGCGTCGATGTCGTGGGTGGCGATGTCGAGGATGACGCCCACGTCCTGGATGCGTGAGGGGAAGGGGCTGATCCGACAAGCGCTCAGCTGGAAGATCCGCCCCAGCTCCCCGGCCGAGACCCCCCGCTTGAGCTCCGCCACGGCGGGGTTGAAGCGCTCCAGGTGGCCCACCATGAGCTTTACGCCCTTGCGCCTGGCGGTGGACACCATGAGGTCGGCCTCCTCCAGGTTCCTGGCGATGGGCTTCTCGACCAGCACGTGCATGCCCCGCTCCATGGCCTCGCAGGAGATGGGCATGTGGAACTCGGTGGGGACCGCCACGACGACGGCGTCGGGCTTCTCCTTGTCGAGCATCACCCGGTAGTCCTCGTAGACCCTGGCTCCATGCGGCGGCCTGGCGCCCGCGGGTCTGGAATCCGCCACGGCCATGAGCTCGGCCCCGGGTAGATCGGAGATGATGCGGGCGTGGTGGCGCCCCATGTTGCCAAAACCGACGACACAAAACTTCAGCACGACGACCTCATGAAGTCCCTAGAAGAACGAACTGGAAAAAACGGTATACACCGCCCGGGAGCGACGCAGGGTGAAGGGCGCCGATCGCTACCACGACGGCCCGGACTTGCAACGCCAGATTTCGGCGTGGGGCGGGGCCGCCCCCGGCGGCTATCCTGCCAAAACTTAAGGCTTTCACCGAGGGGGACGTGGTTCGATTCACGGGGAGGATGCCAGGAGGCAGCAGCCTCGCTGAACGACATGCGAGGGGGAAAAAACAGGGAGGAGGTGAGGAGGAAACGGCATGGTAGCCGCGCCGTGGGCTGATCCTCGGGCTCTCCTCACGGGATGAGACTACGGGCTCATTTCTTTTCAGGAGCGCCCGGAACGACCCAGCGCACCCGACCAAAGCGGGTGGCCTTGTGGAAATTGCCCTGACCCAGGATGGGTGACCAGGCCACTCCTCCGTTGTTCACCATCGCGTAGAAATTCATCCGCCAGGTGTCACCGCTCTTGGGGGGCAGGGTCTTTGCGCCCTTGTGGTAGGCCGACCACGGGATCTGGACCTCGACGGTGTAGCCCTCGTCCTTGTCGCTCTCCCTGTCCATGGAGCCCCGGACCACCACGGCGCTCCTGAGCTTGGGGTCCCAGTCCTCGTGCCCGAAGGGGCCGAAATCCCCCCCCTTGGGGGCGTTGTACCCGTCGAACTGGGACTTGAAGATCTTGTTCTGAGGGTTGATCTGGAGCTCGTAGTAATTGACGTTGTCGCCGTCCCCGTCAGGGTCGACCATCATCTCCACGGTGTGCTTGGTCCAGAGCATGGGCTGGCCTGTGACCGTGTGCTCCTTGGGCTGGGCCTTGGCGTCGGTGAATCCGCCCACCACGTTGACGTCTGTGACCTCGAACAGCACATAGAGGTTATCGGAGTCCCAGGCGAGCTTCGCCTGGCCGCCAGGGGAGCCTGGCCCCGGGTTGCCGCTCCCCACGTCGACGAAAGGGCCCGTGCTCGCAGCCGCCCTCCAGGCCGGCTCGTCGCCCTTGCCATCCACGACGATCTTCTCGCCGGCGGCGAGCTTCTTCGCGGAGAGCTCGGGGAGGTCGTTGGCGCCACGCTTGGGGGGCGCCGGCGCCACTCCCGTCTTGAGCTTGACCACGGCGGCCCGGTTCTCGCCGTCCGTCGGGCCGCTGATGACGCGGAGCCTGGCGTCCCCCTTCCAGAGGCCCACATAGACGATGGACTCCGGGCCCTTGAGCTCCTGGGGCATGCGGTAGGTCTGCTCGTCGACGTAGATCTTGCCCTTCTCCCAGCGAGAGGGTCCGAGGACCTGCCGGCCGTCCTTGTACTCGCGGAGGGCGCCGCTCATGTCGGCGTTGTCGGGGCGGTCGAAGCCCTCGTGCTGCACGTGGGTAAAGAGGTTCCAGCCGTCCTCCAGGGGCTCGTCGCAGCGCCAGTAGTACGTGAGCTTGACCTCGGTGCCAGGCGGCGCGCTCTCGGGCTCGGCGCGGTACCCCACGAGGTGCATCTTGTTCTCGAAGTTGACGTCGATCCTCCTGGCGCTCTCGGGGACCGTCTCCACGATATAGCCCTTGAGCCGCTCCCGGTCCTCCGCGCTGATGCCCTTGGAGCCGCCCACGCAGCCGTGGAGCGCCGCCAGCAGGACGAACGCGAGGAGCCGCTCCGTCCCGGAACCCATCGTCTTGCTCACTTGCGCCCCTTTCGGCGGGCGTCCTTCTCCCGCTTTCGTTGAGCCTTCTTCGCGTTCTTCTCGGCGGCGCTGAAGGTCTTCATCTTGGTGAGGCTCTCGGCGGCCCCCCCCATCCCCGGCATTCCGGGGAAGCCCCCCATCCCGGGCATTCCGGGGAAGCCCCCCATCCCGGGCATTCCGGGGAAGCCCCCCATCCCGGGCATTCCGGGCATTCCAGGCATCCCGGGCATCCCGGGCATCCCTCCGCCTGCCATCTTCTTGAGGTTCTTGGCCATCTGGAGCTGCTTCACTCCAGGAATCTTCCCCAGCAACCCGCCCAGGCCCCCCATGCCTCCCCCCATGCTGTCCATCATCTGCTTCATGAAGAGGAACTTCTGCACCAGCTCCCCGACCGCCTGCTCGGTCTGCCCGGACCCCCTGGCGATGCGCGTGACCCTCCCCGGCTCGCGGACGAGGGCGTAAGGATCGCCCCTCTCGAACTTGGTAAAGCTCTGGATCATGGCCTCGATGCGCACGAGCTCGCGATCGTCGAGGCTCACCCCCGGCGGCACCATCTGCTCCATGCCGGGCATCTTGGCGACGATGTCGTTCAGGCTGCCCATCTTCTTGATCATCCGGATCTGATCGAGGAAATCGCCGAGGGTGAAGTTGCCGGAGAGGAGCTTGGCGGCGTCCTCGGCGGCCTTCTTCTCGTCGATGACCCCCTCGAAGTCCTTCATGAGGCCGACCACGTCGCCCATGCCCAGGACCCGGCTGGCCATGCCCTCCGGACGAAACTCCTCGAATTTGTCGGTCCCCTCGCCCATTCCCACGAAGCGGACCGGCGCCCCGGTGACCTCCTTGACGCTGAGGGCCGCGCCGCCCCGGGCGTCGCCGTCG
>SXGT01038480.1_pt1 | contig 22519 bp, 18 predicted proteins | sample 3176221 | NCBI WGS metagenome assembly SXGT01 (sample SAMN11356862, study PRJNA531348) | freshwater metagenome | isolation source: freshwater sample F1-120 | place: China: Fuxian Lake, Yuxi | collected 2017-12-25
ACAATCGCCGCAACAAATTTTGCATTGGGGTCATTATATATCATGTTCTTGGGAGGGGAATATGTCATTAAAAAAATAGGCGGGATGCTTTACATCCCGCCCAATTGAATGGACCTAGTAAGGTTTCTCCAGTAATTCGTCCAGAACCTTTTTTGAAGCATCATCAATGACCGCATGTTGACTGCCGCCATGTGAGTCCATGGTAACGACGACAGGGAAGTCTTTGACTTCGATCACCCACATGGCTTCGGGCACGCCGAATTCCATTTTGAACACGCCATGTACTTTGACGACCGTCTGTGCAAGGAAAGAAGCCGCACCGCCAATGGCATGGAGATACACACCGGGGGTGTCTTGACAGCCTTTCAACGTTTTAGCGCCCATACCGCCTTTACCGATCACCCCTTTGACGTTGAAATGCTTCATCACGTCGGCTTGATACGGCTCTTCACGGATGGATGTGGTGGGACCAGCAGCAAGGAACTTGTAGTCTTTCGTATCCAAACCACTGACGACAGGTCCACAATGGTAGATGACCGAGCCATTCAGTAATTTCTTCAATTCTTCATAGACTTGCAGATCGTCACCTTGAGGTGCACGTGTTTTCTTGATGAAGGTTTCCATCATCCATTTATGGGCGGCATCGCGCCCGGTGACCATCATGCCGGAGAGGGCAACCGAGTCGCCTACTTTCAGGTCACGGATGGCTGCATCACTAATGGGGGTGGTTATCTGTTTCATGTTCATGCTCCATACGCATTACGTATTACGTGATGCGTAATATGTTAATCGTAAGTAATCTCTTCGCTCTTTACCGTCATCTTGCGGCGGCGATATGCCCAGCACATGTAAGACACAGATACAAAATAGGAGGCAGGCAAGCGGCTCAACCCAACGATCTTGGTATCGAGCACAGTGGTCTTGCCGCCAAAACCCATCGGACCAATTCCCAACTCGTTCGCTTCAGAGGTAAGGCGTTCTTCGAGCTCGGCGAGTTTCGGGTCTTCATTACGAGTGCCCATTTCACTGAACAACACTTCTTTGGACTTAATATAGGAAGAACCACGGTCACCACCGATGGAGACACCCAACACCCCCGGTGCACATCCCTGACCTTGAGCTTTCTGCACCGCGTCGAGCACCACCTTGCGGACGCCCGCCAGATCACGACCAGCGCCAAGGGAATTATCGGGCAGGGAATATTGACGCCCAACGTTCTCACAGCCGCCGCCCTTGAGCATCAACTCAATGACGAGCTCATTGCCTTCGCTCTCTTCAAAATGGATGTAGGGGAAATCATCACCGCCAAGGTTGTTGCCGGTGTTCTTATCGTAAATGGCATCGACCGCGTTCGGACGCATATAGGATTTCTTCGTCGCTTCTTCCATTGCGGCGCGGATCTGCTTCTTGAGTTGAATGGTAGACCAACCCACCGGGTAATGTACCTGGAAGATAGGTGTGCCCGTATCCTGACAGATCGGCGTTGACTTGGCGCGTGAAAGCTCAATATTCTTCATGATGGTTTCGAGCGCGCCACGAGCCGCCGAGCCCGGCGCTTCTTTTTCAATGGACTCTTTCAAGCGCTTTTCAACATCAGGCGGCAGGGAACTGGATGTGCGCCGGATGAGTTCCAGAATTTCATTGGTTAAGTCTCGCATGGGTACCTCCAATACAGGTGTTTATCTTACTCCCGAAAAAGGGAAAAAGCCATATAAAAAACGGAGACCGGCGTTCTTTCTAACGCTGGACTCCGCAAATAATTATTTTTGATTAAGTCTGGCTCGCATTACAAAGCGATTTACTCCACCCAGGCGGTATTTGTAGTCTTCATCACCGCGCATGAAGTCGAATTCATAGCGACCGTTCTCACAACACCATTGGATGGTATTGGCGAGCAAGACCCAACCCGGCGAAAGCTCCATGTGAGAGCGGCTCACCCCAGAGTTGTAGCCCCAGAGTTTGCCGTTGTAATCGAAGTTCAAGGAAGCGGCGGTCTTTTCACCGGCGATCTCTAAAAAGCCAAGCCAAAGATATCCGCCATCATGTGCCGCACGCAGAAAAGCGGTCATTTGATCACGCATGGCAGGATGTAAGAAACTTGCCTTGTTGGCGTCTTGTACCATCAGGTCGAAGAAGGCAGTAAGTTCAGGTTCGATGTCTGCAGTTTGGTCCACGATCACGAAACGGACGTTCAACTCAGACTCAGCAGCGCGGCGCATCTTGCGGCGGATCTCGTGTCGCTGTTTTTTGTCGATGTTTGCGAGATAGTCATCAAAATTACCGTTGAGGGCAATGCGCGGGGTAGGACGGTAGACTTCTTCGAGATGAGCCCAACCACGTTTCTCACCTTCTGCTTTGAGCGCAGTGAGAGTCAGAGAATCATCGGGGAGGTTATACCAATCGAGTTTGGACCAGTTCCCGGATAGGCTTGAGGCGAGGTAATCCAACAAGCCAGTGACAAAGCGGGCATGGTCATCCTTGCGGACGATCAAATCCAAATAATCTGAGATCTCTATGCTTCCATTTAGAAGCACAGCGGGTTGGTTTTCATATTCAGCAATAAAAAGCGGGGCAATGCCAACCAGTTTTCCTTGTTCACGGGCAATGACGAGGATCAGTTGGGCGTTCTTCCATTCGCCGCCGCCGCGATGTTCCCACCATAATTGTTGATATTCGTATCGAAGAAAGGGCGTATCGCTGATGGACTCTTTGAGAAGTTCGTTCCATTCTTGTGCCTGAATTTGAGAGAAATCGTTGAGAAGGGTATAGTCCATAGCCGTCGAATTTTACCAGTTATAATGAAGGTGACTTAAGCGATTATCTTACATGCCACTCGACATCAATCTTTCACCTTTATATCGCATTCAGGGGCAGGAACCTGCTGAAATGCCCGGCGTTCTGGCATTGCAGCCGCCCAAGACTGCCGCACGCGGCCGCGAAAATGACCGTTTGATCGTTTACCTTGCTCTCACCGGCACTGCCATTATTACAACAACCGAATATCGCAAATTCGCGGATGATGTGGCGAATGTTTTTTATCAGACCCCGCGCGCAGTAACCAGTGCCTTGCGCGCTTCTGCTGATTCATTGAATAAAGTTTTGCTCGAACGTAACATGAGCCCAAACAACCGCGGTCAATATACATTGGCGTGGTTGGCGCTTGTGGCAGTGCGTGAAAGCCAGTGCATCTTTTCGCTTTGCGGACCCATGCAAGCCTATTGGTTCAGCACGAATGGCACCCGTCATTTCTTTGATCCTTCGATCTCCGGCAAAGGTTTGGGGGCAAGCCAGACCATCAACATCCATTATGCGCAAACCGATCTTAGCGCGAATGACATGCTGCTTTTCTGCGGACGCGTTCCCAATGCCTGGTCCACTCCACTTGAAGATGCACAGCCCTCTTCCTTCGACGCCATGCGCCGCCGCCTTTTATCGCTAACCAATGAAGACCTAAATTCAGTATTGATCCAAACCACCGATGGTGCAGGCGTCATCAATCATTTGCGTGGGGCAATGGTGGCAAAAACAGAAACCCCTGTAGAAGAACCTGTTAAGGAAGAAATAACACAGGAAGAAGAACCCGCGCCCCAACCTTCGACTGTAGACCTGCCAGCCACTAACGAGCCTGAGCAAACACCGGAAGGTAGTGCTCATCTCTTACAACCCTCGGCATATTCGATCCCACCGCAATATGAAGAAGAGCTGCCAGTACCCAAACCTGATACGGGTCCATTAGCGAATCTCCCGCACAAGACCGCGCCGCGTGAATTTCCGGCATCCATACCAAGAGCCAAACCAAAGACAGGGACTGAGACACAAGTCACGGAAGAAAGACCCAGTGTCGAAAAGTTAGAACCAAAACCAGAATCTGTTCAGGAACTAGAAGCAAAAAGCGAACCTATTCCTGAAGTAAAAATACCAGAAGGTCCGCGTGAACCTTCACCACAGGCAAAACAAGCGGCAAAGACCATCGTCAGCTTCATGCAGGGATTCCGCACCGGCAGCGCATCGCTTGGTGAACGTCTTCGCACCTTTCTGCCGCGTTTGCTGCCCGCCGAAGAGAATAATCCGCCTTCCCTTTCATCTGAAGCCTTCATGGCATTCACAGCGATCCTGATCCCATTGATCGTAGTGGTCGTTGCCTGGGTGGTGTATTGGCAATATGGGCGCAATGAACAATACGATGTCTACTACAACCAGGCATTACAAATGAAACAACAAGCGCTCTCACTTAGTAATCCGGTGGAACAGCGCGTTGCCTGGGAAAATGTTTTGGATAATGTGTCACGGGCTGAAAATCACAACATTACGAACGATACGCTCAGACTACGCACAGAAGCACAGGCAAACCTCGATCAACTTTTGGGTATCAGCCGCATGCAATTCAACCCTGCATTCAGCACCAAACTCGGCATTGAGGTAAGCCGCATGGCAGCCACAGAGAACGATCTGTATTTGCTCAATGCCGCAAATGGTGAAGTCTTGCGCGCGATCCCTGCTGGGAATGGCGGCTTCGAGTTGGATACGACCTTCAACTGCAAACCCGGCGTAGGCAACACAGCGGGACCCTTGGTCGATATCCTTGCCCTGCCCATCACAAACATTTATGGCGCAACCGTCCTCGGTATTGACGCAGGCGGGAACCTCTTGTATTGCAAGCCCGGTGAAACCCCACAGACTGGTCTATTGCCGGCACCCGATACAAATTGGGGGCGTATCACCAGCGTTATCTTGGATGCCGGGAATTTATATGTGCTCGATGCACCTTCACGTGCTGTCTGGGTCTATATTGGCAAGGAAGCCGCTTTCTTAGATCGTCCATATTTCTTCTTCGGTCAACAGACCCCCACACAAGATGTGATCGATTTCCTTGTTTCAGGTGATGAAATGTATCTCCTGCATTCAGATGGACGCATTTCGAACTGCACATACAGCCGTGTCGATACGAATGCGTCAAAATGCCAGGATCCTGTCAATAAGATCAACCCCTTCCCTGCTTATGCAGATAAAGACTTATTCATGACTGCACACTTCACCCAGATCCTGTTCGCTGCCCCGCCAGATCCATCGCTCCTATTACTGGACTCGGACGGACAGAGTGTGATGCGTTTCGCACCCCGAACATTGGAGTTGCAGAATCAATTTCAACCGACGACAGGAAGCGCGAATCCGGTCCCTCGCAACCCTGTCGGCGCCGTAGCCGTCAGCCCGGATCATGTGTTATATCTTGCAGTGAATGGTCAGGTATATTTTGCAGTCAATATGCCGTAGTGCAAGGAGAACCTCATGCCCAGCCTTTTGGAAATTATGCTAAATCTCTTTCGTACCGCCCCCTACCCAAAAGATAGCACCACCGAACCTGCACAAGTCACGCGCAGTAAAGTACTGGTTATCGTCTATGACCCGGTCATGGATGCAGCTGGGACCAAACTTTCCAAATTCATGAAATGGAAAGATCCCTCTGACCTGCTCTCTGGCTTTCTGTTGGACATACTGGATGTAAGTGAAGGCAAGGCGCGGTATGAGATCGTTGAGCGAATCGATGTGAACGAATTCCCTGCCAAGACCGATGGCTTTCGTTACACGCCTCAAACTTTCCTCGATGTTTGGAATCGCAAGACAACACCTCACATGCCGCAGGAAGTGAATTATTCCGCCATCCTTTCACAATTCAACATCTTAAACCGAGTAGCTCGCAATGAAATTGACGAAGTGTGGATCTTCGGTTTCCCCCATGCCGGTTTCTACGAATCCACCATGGGCGGACCCGGCGCTTTTTGGTGCAATGCCCCTCTATTAACGAATACCATCGCCAGCAAACGCCGTTTTGTGGTGATGGGTTTCTCTTACGAACGCGGTATTGGTGAGATGCACGAATCATATGGTCACCGTGCCGAGTCGATCATGGAACGAACCTTTAGCAAACTGAACGGTGATGCAAACTTGTGGAAGCGCTTCATCCGATACGATAAAGTGGCTCCGGGAAAATCTGCCTGTGGAAATATTCATTTCGCCCCGAACAGCCAGGCAGATTATGATTGGGGCAACAAAACGCCTGTACCCAGCGAGTGCTATGACTGGCTGCTTAACTTCCCCAATTTCAAAGGGGATATCCGCATGGTGGATTCATCGGAATGGGGTGGGGGTGAGATCCGCGCACACCACAAGTGGTGGTTCAACCATTTCCCACGTGTGGCTGGCAGGAAGAACGGCATTCATAACAATTGGTGGCAATACATCGTTGCACCACAAAATGTGATCTTATAAGCAAAAGGCGCTTTGTACCCAGCAGGAACGAAGCGCCTTTTATATGGGTACAAACCCTAAATAAACTATCATCTTATTATTATGAAAGCTTTCCCAAGCTGAAACTACAATAATACCAATCAAAATGTCTCTGTTTGAGCTGCTTGTCCCCTCGATATATGTTATTGCAGCTATTTTCTATGCCTTATTAGGGCTCTACGCATGGAGAAAACGTCCTGCAGCAGGGGTGGAATCATTTGCATGGATCATGTTATCCATGTCGATCTGGTCGTTTACCTATGCCCTGGAGATCTTCTTCCCCCTGCTCCAAACAAAATTAATGGTTCTGAATTTTGAATACATTGGGATTCTTGGCGTACCCATCTTTATATTCAATTTTGCACTCGACTTTACAGGCAGAAGCCATCTGATCACCAGTAAGGGGCGCATTTTGCTTTGGTCCGTTCCGGCGGCCATTCTTTTATTGACTTGGACGAACCCGCTTCATCAATTAATGTGGGACCAAGCAACTACTCTCCGATCTGGCGCACTAACCCTGCTTGATGTTCAATTTGGTCCGGCATCCTGGACGCATATTATCTTCACCTTCGTCCTTGTCATTGCATCTTGCATTATATTGGTCATGGAACTTCTACAACGTCCGGGGACGTTACGTCTGCAGATCAGTCTCGTCATACTAAGCATATTTTTCTCGCTATTCGGTTCATCCACATTTGTATTAGACATCAGCCCCATTAATGGGTTGGACTTCGCTCCGCTCTTCTTTCTGCCAGCTGCCGTTGGGCTCTCCTGGGTCACATTAAGCTACAGACTTTCGGAGATCCTCTCGATCGAACATATCACTGTCCTGAAGAATATGAAGGACAGCGTGATCGTTATGAACGGACAGAAACGCATCCTCTACATTAATCACGTTGCTGAACGTTTACTTAACCTCACCGAAGACACCGTGATCGGACAGCCATTTCAGCAAGTCGCCGGGAAGTACGCCACCATTCTGGACCCATACCTAAAAGGGGAAGAACAACATGAAGAGATCGAGATCAATGAAGGAGATGAAGAAAAAACGTTTGAACTTTTCGTCTCTCCCATTCGGTCTTCCACTCACACCGTGCCGGATGTCATTATTACCCTGCATGACATTACCCAACGAAAAGAAAGGGAAGAGGAATTAAGCCGCCACGGTGCGATCATGGCTGCCATCAGTTCTGCGGCAGAACAATTCCTAAAGACTTCGGAGTGGGAACTCAGCATTGCAGATGTGCTGAAAAAATTAGGGCAGGCTGCAGATGTCAGCCGGGTATTTGTAACGATCAACCCAATGAGCGATCATGGCGTTCATTTCTCGAAGTTGAAGCATGAATGGTCTCAAAATAATGTTCCTTATACAACCAGTCCCCTATCGCATGTAGCCTTGCCAGTGATCGTAGAAGGCGAATGGTGGGCGTCCATTACATTCGATGAATACAGACATGAACGGCAATGGACCAGCATGGAATTGGAGGCATTTCAAACCGCTGCCAGTATTCTAGCCGCAGCTGAAACACGTGCACGAACCGTAGAACAACTCCATCGCCGCCAGCTCGCCCTTAGCCTGCTTCAGGATATTGTGACCGCATCACTGCAAGCCAGGAACATGCACGATATGGCAGATATCGCTACAGAACGTCTGGCAAAATTGGTTCAAGCAGATGGATGTTTCCTCACCTTATGGAATGACGCCACCAAGATTACCATTCCAGTTGCTGCCTTTGGAAAGCAGCAGGAAACCTATTCAAACATCTCTGTCAGCGCCGGTGAAAAAACATTCACAATGTCTTGTTTGGAACTTGAACGCACCCTTGCCATCGAAGATGTAAACAATACTCCATACGCTGCCCCCTCCGTGGTCAAGTTATTCTCCTCCAGATCCATACTTGCCCTGCCCTTGATCGCAACAGAAAAAAAATTAGGTGCCATCCTGGTCTCATATGAAACCCAACATTTCTTTATTGATGAAGAAATTAAGATCTGCGAGCAAGCAGCAGCACTGGTCGCGCTCGCACTTGAAAAGTTCCAGGCAATGGATGAAGCCAGACAGCGGGCAGACACCTCTGAAAGCCTGCGCAAGGCTGGTATTGCCATTGCCGAGAAGGTTGAACTTAACCAAGCTGTTAACCATGTGCTTGAACAGCTTAAACAAATGGTTCCATATGATAGTGCCTCGATACAACTTCGAAGCGGTGATGAGCTCTACATCATTGGCGGACATGGCTGGAAAAACTCGCAAGATGTCCTCAACGTACGTTTCCCCATTCCAGGTAATAACCCGAACACAGTAGTTATCGAACGCGGATCTCCGTTCTACCTGCCAGATGCCGGAGAAGTATATGAACATTTCAAAGACCCGCCTCATGACCACATCCGTTCCTGGCTTGGGATTCCATTGATCGTTCAAGAAAAAGTGATCGGTCTACTCGCCATTGACAGTTCCAATCCCAATGACTTCAGCGAACGAGAGATCGAGATCGCCAGCGAGTTCGCAAAACAGGTTGCCTCCACACTGGAAAATGCCCGGATCCTGCAAGAGACTCAAACCCGTGCTGTCACCGACGTGTTGACAGGTGTATTCAATCGCCGTGGATTAATGGAATTGGGTGAGGTGGAATTTACAAGAGCGTTGGCGTTGAACCGTCCATTTTCAGCCATCATGCTTGATCTCGATCATTTCAAAATTATCAACGATACCCATGGGCATGCCGCAGGAGATGTCTGCTTGCACGAGTTTGCCAAACGCTGCAAAAGCTGCATCCGCGAAATTGACTATATCGGACGCTATGGCGGCGAAGAGCTTATTATTTTGCTACCCGATGCACACATGAAAGCCAGCATGAACATCGCTGAACGCTTACGAATAGCGATCTCAAAATCTCCGATACTGGTCGATAACAAAAGGATCAACATCACTGCCAGCCTGGGAGTGGCATGCAAAGACGAAAACACAAATTCACTTGAAATGTTGATCGCTCGCGCCGACCAGGCGATGTATATCGCAAAACACAATGGACGAAATCGTGTGGCTGTCAGCCCTTAAAGATTTCGCCAGACCTGATACAACCCCAGCCTGCCATTTTCCCCATCAGATAGAAAAGACGCCTCCACCTTCATTTGGGCTTGCTCTGCCAACCCAAGCAGTTCATCTTCTGAGAACTGATGCGCATAACGCAGCCCCTCGCCGCCGCTGCGCCAATCGAGCAGATAATCCCCTTCATCCACATCCGAATCCGAAAGCCCAACCCGCCCCCACGGCTGGACTCTGGCTTTAAGTTTTTCACTGTTCAAGAACTGCCAATTTGAAAGGACGAACTTTCCATTTGGTTTCAGCAATTTCTGCACAGATTGCAAAATATCCAAACGAACTTCTTGCGATGGGATGTGATGCAGGGTCGCAAACATCGTGATCACATCCCACCCGCCTGCCACTGAAAGCTGATGGCTGAAGGCTGAAAGCTGCATGAGGTCTAGAACCCGAAACTCAACTCCCAGCGTGGATTCGGCTTCTCGCAGCAGAGGCAGGCTAAAGTCTGCGCCGAGAAGCGGGGCTTGGTGACCACGGTCATGCAGCTCGCGCAGGAAAAATCCATTTCCACAGCCCAAGTCCAGCACGGATTCATCCGCTTTGATTGAATCCAAAATCTTCTTCACCCCCGGCTGCAACCGCTGACGTGTGGCAGAAAACGATTCGCCAAATTGGTCATAAAATTTTCGATTGAGTTCAATTAACTGTTTTGTAATGCTGGCATCCATGCTGGGATTATATAATCTCTTTATGCTTTCCGCACAGGAGATCGAACAACTCTCTCAAGAATTTGAGACCAAAACCCCGCAAGAGATCATTCAATGGGCGGTAAATGAATTCTCACCCAATGTGGCGTTAAGCTCATCGTTCCAATCCCAATCCATGCCTTTATTACACATGGCAACCCGCATCAAACCAGATTTGACGGTCTTTTTTATAGATACTGGCTATCACTTTTGGGAAACCCTGATGTTCCGCGAACAGCTTGCCACCGAATGGAATTTAAATGTGTTCGATCTGTATCGCGATCCCCGTTGGGATGTGTTCGTGCTTCAGAACATTCGCAGGCTGCCGGTGGATGACCCCAATTTGTGTTGTTATCTTCATAAAGTTCAGCCGATGCAGCGCGCATTGCAAGGAGTGAAAGCGTGGATCTCGGGCATCCGCCGCGACCAAACCGAAGTGCGCGCTCATGCCAGGATCTTGGAAATTCAAGAAGATGGGCTGTTGAAGGTTAACCCGCTGTTGAATTGGAAGAAAGCAGATGTGGAAAAATACGTGAAAGACCACGATCTGCCGTCTCATCCGCTTTATAAAAAAGGGTATCGCAGTGTGGGTTGTGCACCATGCACAATCGCCATCGGACTCAATGACGATGAACGAGCCGGTCGCTGGGCTGGGCGCGGAAAGACAGAATGCGGGCTGCACACCGATATGTTCAAAAAGAAGAAATTGACCGAAGTGCAACAGGAGTTCCAAATAGAGATAAAATAAGGGGGAATTACCTTATAGGCTGTTGATGGAATTTACCGAAAAACGACAACTCTGGAAGAAAATCAACGCGCTGACCCCAAAGAAGATGGAGTTGGCGCATTTTCTGCTTAATAAAATCCGCGAGGGCGAAGATGTGATGACCCTCATCCGGCGTCACCCGCTTGAGGGCGGTGGATATCTGAACAAGGCGGCGTTAGTGGCTGCATATGAGCAGATGGTGACAGCGGGAACGATAGAACCCGATACTGCCCTGCTTGAAAAGATCCGCATGAAGCCAATGCGCACCCTCTCTGGCGTCACCACGGTGACAGTGCTGACCAAGCCCTATCCCTGCCCTGGCAAGTGCATCTTCTGCCCCACCGATGTACGCATGCCCAAGAGCTATCTACCCGACGAACCGGGTGCGATGCGTGCACTTGAGCATAAATTCGATCCGTACACTCAGGTCGTTTCGCGCATTCGGGCATTGAAGAATCTCGGTCACCCCACCGACAAAATCGAGTTGCTCATTTTAGGCGGTACATGGTCATCCTATCGCCGCGATTATCAGGAATGGTTTATCGGTCGTTGCTTCGACGCGATGAATGCCATGGAAAGCCTGCCAGTTACCGAACCAGAACGAACAGAGCAGATGGACCCGTCTGTGTTAAACAAAATCCACTCTGTGAATGAAACAGCGCCGCATCGTAATGTTGGTTTGGTCATCGAAACCCGACCCGATGAGATCAATCCCGACGAGATCAAATGGCTGCGTCACTTGGGCGTGACCAAAGTGCAGATGGGTGCGCAGAGTTTCAACGACCACATCCTTGAGATCAACAAACGCGGACATGACGTGGAATCCACCCGTCAAGCCACGGCATTGCTCCGTGCTGCCGGGTTCAAGATCGTGCTGCATTGGATGCCAAATCTTCTCGGCGCGACTCCGCAATTAGACCGTGAAGACTTCGCTCGTTTGTGGAATGATTTCTGCCCTGATGAAATAAAGATCTACCCCAATCAGTTACTCGCCAATGCCGAGTTGTACGAATATTGGCAGCGTGGTGAATTCCAACCCTACACCACCGAAGAACTAGTGGACCTCATCGCAGACATCAAACCATCCATTCCACGATACTGCCGTGTCAATCGTGTCATCCGCGATATCCCGGGCAATAACGTAGTGGAAGGCAATCGCCGCACAAGCTTGCGGCAAGACGTCCAGAATGAGATGAAAAAGCGCGGGACACGCTGTCAATGCATTCGCTGCCGTGAAGTAAAAGGCAAGACGGTTGAACTTTCGTCGCTGGTGTTGAACGACCTTGTGTATCAAGCCGGAAAAGCCGAAGAGCATTTCATCTCGTTCATTACTATGGATGATGGTTTGGCTGGTTTTATCCGTTTATCCTTGCCTTCCAATGACTCACCTGAAACCGGCATGGCTGACCTGAATGGCTCGGCGCTGATTCGCGAAGTCCATGTGTATGGGCAGTCGCTTGGCGTGGGCGTGGAAAAAACAGGCGCGGCTCAGCACGTTGGCTTGGGCACACGCCTGCTCGAAGAAGCGGAACGGGTTGCAAAAGAAAAGGGCTTTGAGAAACTTGCCGTCATTGCAGCGGTTGGAACGCGTCAGTATTATCTGGATCGCGGCTTTGAACGTGGGGATTATTATTTGGTAAAAAAGGTTTAATCATCACCCTACGCAACCGCTAAGTACCCAATTCTTTCATCCGCTTCATGCGCTCGGGTTCATTCGCCATCAGCCATTCATCCTGACTCAATAATTCGTACGCCTTGGCAAAATAGGGCTTGGCTTCGTCGACACGATTTAACGCAAGCAAACATTCCCCGATCTCTTCATCCACATAACCATCGCTTCCGCCAATAGAGTCAAACTCGGCTTTCAATGCCAATTGTTTGGATAAAGCTTCGTCGATGTGATACATCGAACGCAGACAACGTGCCACTGTCCATTTGGCGATGCGCAGCCGATCTTCGCGTCTCACTTCGCCGAAATAGGATTCGGCTTTCTCGAAGATTTTCAACGCTGATTCATAATCTCCCATTTCGTGATACGACCAGCCCGTGTTGTTGTAAAGTGAGCCTAGCCAGCCGCGGGCTTTTTTATCGGCAGAGGATTCAGCCATATGGATGGCGCGCAGGTTCCAGTCGAGGGAAGAGGCGGGGTCTGCAACGATCGCCAGCATGTGAACCGCATCCACGGCATAAAAATCCTCGCCCAATTCTTTGGCCATCTTCATCGCATGGTCAAAGAATGGACGGGCTTTCTCTGGATGCTTGGATGAATTCAGAACGCGTCCACGCTCCAGCAAATAGCGGACTCGCGCGCGAGATGAGTCTACAAGCAACTGTCCTTCAACTTCGTCGAGAGTGGTGTGGGCGTCGTCAAACTTTCGTTGCAAGCCTTGTGCCCGCGCGATCTGAGTAAGCAATTCCAAACGTTCATTGCCTTCAGGAAATTGCGGCAGGAGTTCGTGGAACTTGGTTTCAGTTTGTGCGGGGTTCGAATAATCCCAAAGCGAATCAAAATCAGGCAGGTTCGGCTGCGGCATGGTAAAGCTCCTCTATAAATATTTTCGTATGGTAGCCGAAGATATATCTACCTGCAACCCTCATTGGAGGGGTTGACATCTCTCGAAGAAGGGATGTTACACTCGTATATCCCATTCTTTGGAAGTGTTTTTTACAATTCATGCAGTCTCCGCCACCTAACTGAGCAAGAATCGGGTGGCTTTTACAATACCCTGCCGAATACAATCTTTCTCAATCCACAAAAGGAGTTTATATATTGAAAACCAAACACTGGATCGTATTCATCACCCTTGGCTTGATCTGGAGTTCGTCCTTCTTATGGGTCGAACTTGCTCTGCGAGAAATTGGTCCCATTACACTTGTTGCCTTTCGAGTGTTCTTCGGGTTCTTATTCGGTGTGGCGGTTATTATTACGCGCCGTATTCCACTACCCCGCACTCTTAAGGAATGGGCGCCCTTGCTTGTGCTTGGGATGACCAACATTGCCATTCCATTCTTCCTTATCTCATGGGGACAAAAATCCATCGACTCAGGCGTTGCCTCCATTTTGGATGCCACTGTGCCGCTCTTCACCATTTTGGTGGCACACTTCCTCTTGCATGATGACAAAATGACCACCGCCAAAGTGCTGGGTCTATTGACCGGTTTTGCGGGCGTGGTCGTGTTGATGAGCAAGGACATCGGCGCATCCTCCAGTTCCCTCCTTGGGCAGTTGGCGGTTATTACCGCCTGTATCTTTTATGCGGCCAGCTCGATCATTGCGCGTGTCTATACAGAAAACACACCTGCCATAGTCCGCGGATTAGTTCCGCTTGTTTCTGCGGCAAGTGTGATGGTTCCTTCTGCAATGATCTTTGAAGCGCCGCTCCAGATCCCCACACTACCCATTACATGGGTAGCCTTATTGTGGATGGGCATCCTCGGTTCAGGGCTGGCGTTCATCATGTTGTTCTACCTCATCCATGAGATCGGTCCCACCCGCACCACCATGGTCACCTATCTATTTCCGCTGGGCGGCGTTACACTTGGGGTCATCTTCCTCAAAGAAGCGCTGACCTGGCAGATCATCACCGGGGCAGCCCTCATCATCAGCAGTCTTGCGATTGCCAACTGGAGTCCCAAACAAGCATGACCCATCGTTCCGGCTTTATCGCCATCATCGGTCGCCCCAATGTGGGCAAGTCCACTTTACTCAACGCCTTGCTCGGGCAAAAGGTCGCCGCAGTGTCGCCGCGTCCGCAGACCACACGCAGACGTCAACTTGGCATTCTGTCGCTAGACAATGCCCAGCTTATCTTTGTCGATACGCCCGGTATTCATAACGCCAAACACAAGCTTGGTGAATTCCTTAATGCCGAAGCCGAAGAAGCTCTTGATGGCGTGGACTTAATTCTCTGGCTGGTGGATGCATCCACTTCCCCGACCGAAGAGGACAAGAATATCTCCACACTTCTCTATGGCATCTCGCCTCGCACTCGCCGCATGCTGGTTCTCAATAAAACAGACCTGGTGCAACCCGACGAATTGTCTGCACGCGAGAGCGAGTACGCCAAGCTGATGGACAAAGCGGCCGTGATGCACGTCTCTGCGGCGCGCAGGCTTGGGTTGGGTGAACTGACCGAAGCGCTGATCCAAGCTGTCCCTGAGAGAGAGCCGGAATATCCCGAAGATCAGATCACAGACCTCTATGAAAAAGAGATCGCCGCAGATCTGATCCGCGAAGCCTGCCTCATCAAATTGCGCGACGAAGTGCCGCATGGCATGGCGGTCCGCATTGACGAATTCAAAGAACGCGAGAACGGTATGGCATATATCGCTGCGACGATCTTTGTGGAGCGCGAATCTCAAAAAGGGATCGTCATCGGTGAAGGCGGCAAGATGCTGAAGACGATCGGTTCCGCCGCAAGAAAAGAGATCGAAGACATGGGCGGGCGCAAAGTATTTTTGGAATTGCGCGTGAAGGTCTCGAAAGATTGGCGCAACGATGCAAACGTATTGAAACTGTTGGGGTATGGGAAGAAAAAGTAAATTTTGAGAAATAAAAAGGAGTAACAAGAAAAACTTGTTACTCCTTTTTATGTTTATTACTCCTTACTCGATCATCTCCCCCTCAACGGCTTGAACCCTTCACCCCATGCTTCATGTGCCACACCGATGACGAGAAATGATTCAGGGTCGCTTTCGTGAACGATGGCTTTGAGCGTTGCCACTTCGGCGCGGCTGACGACACAATACAAAACGGGGCGTGAATTACCCGTGTAACCGCCCTTGCCTTCCAACCACGTCACACCGCGCTCCATATCTTCCATGATGCGATTCGTGACCTCATCTGGCTTCGATGTAACGATCATTGCGGTGCGAACGGTACCGCCGCCTTCGAGCACTGTCTCTGCCACAAGTCCGCTGACATACAAAGTGATCATTGCGTAAAGTGCCGCCTTCCAACCAAAGACAAAGCCTGCGGAGAGAATAACCACAGCATCCACCATGAGATAGCTTTGGGTCATAGAAATCCCGCGCCAGTTGTTGAGAATGCGCGCAAGGATATCTGAGCCGCCGCTGGTTCCGCGCGCGCGATAGACCATGCCATACCCCACGCCGCTAAAGATTGCACCATATAAAGAATTGAGGAATATATCGCCTTGCAAGTCATTGATCAGAATTTGTGAATACGAAACGAAAGCAGGGATCTTCATCATCACATCGGTGAATAGCGAGTAGGTAACGATCGCAACAGCGGTACGCATGGCGAATTTGAATCCACCAAGGTAGCGCCACCCCAGAAGAAAAAGCGGGACATTGCCAATGAGCACCATCAAACCGATGGGCCAACCCGTGAAATAGTTGATCAATTGCGATATACCGCTTACACCACCCGAAGCCAGATTGGCAGGAATAAAGAACAGACGCAAACTAACCGCCTGGATCAAACTGGATGTAATAATAAAAAGATAGTCACGTATCGTGGGGAAATATTTTTTCATGCACGTTCCTTTCGAGGCTGGAATTATAGCCTAGAGATTGTCACCACCGAGAGTGCAGAAGAACAATAAGGTTTTAGAACATATTCTCTGTGACCTGGTTCTCTCTGTGTTAATGCATATCTCTTACATTTGGTACAATCACGCACTATGCAAATGAAGAACTGGCAATTCTGGCTCGGGGTGCTGATCAGCATCCTATTTTTATGGCTCGCCCTGCGCGGACTGCACCTCGGCGATTTTTGGGGAACCATGCAAAAAGCAAACTATATCTGGCTCTTGCCGGGTATCTTTGTATACGTCATCGGCGTATGGGTACGGGCATGGCGCTGGCATTATCTATTGGGTCCCATCAAGAAGATCCACACCAAAACCATGTTCCCCATCACGACCATTGGATATATGGGCAATAACATCTACCCTGCCCGGGCAGGTGAAGTGTTACGCGCTGTCATCCTGAAACGCAAAGAAGGAGTGCCCGTATCCGCTTCACTGGCGACCATCATCGTGGAGCGTATTTTCGACGGTGTGGTGATGCTGGCATTCGTTTTTGTCAACCTGACCGAGCTGGCAAAGCTCACGGGGGCATCCGGCTTTGTGGGCAACATCCAGCAGGTGGCGGTGATCGGAACCGGGGTCTTCCTCGGCGCACTGGTTGTATTTTTGCTGGCTGCCATGTTCCCACAGTTCACCAGCAAAATCGGTTCCTGGCTGATCGAACGTCTGACACCCAAACGCTTGCATGAAAAGATCAACGGCATTATGCACAAGTTTTTGGATGGACTTGCCTCGCTTCGTTCTCCCTTCAACGTGTTGATGGTCTTCTTTACCTCGGTGGTCATTTGGCTTTTGGAAACCGCCAAATATTGGTTCGTGATGCATGCGTTCAATTTCACCGTCTCGTTCTTTGCACTGATGCTGATGAACGGCATTGTCAACCTTGCAACCACCATCCCTTCGGCGCCTGGTTATATTGGTACATTTGACGCTCCAGGCATCGCCGTCCTCACCGCCTATGGCGTGGACCAAGCCACAGCAGCAGGGTACACCCTCGTTCTGCATGTGGCGCTCTGGGTTCCCATCACAGCATTGGGTGCGTATTATCTTACTCGTGAAGGAATCAAGTGGAGTGACACACTCCGCGAAGAAGCACAATAAATAGAAAGTATTTTCATCAAAGCACAAAGGCAGGCTGATATGCAGGAACCCCAAAGAAAAAGAAAAGTAATCCTGGCAGATGACACAGCTGAAACACGCCGCAATACCCACATCATGCTTTCCATGATCGACGAGATAGAGGTGGTGGCGGTTGCTCTCGATGGCAAGGAAGCGATCGAGATGGCACTCAAGCACAAACCAGATATTGTCGTTTTTGACCTGCACATGCCGAAAGTTGATGGGTTTGAAGCCTATCGGCGGATATCCAAAGAAAATCCACGCGTCGCTGGAATTGTCATCTCGGTCTATAAAGATCCAAGTGCCGTAAAAACAGCCTTGAGTTTGGGTATTCAACACTATCTCAACAAGCCATTTACGTCAGAAGAACTTGAGAAAGCAATAAAAGAGATTCTCAATACGCTCGACCCCGAACCAAACGTCGAAGAACCTTCTGCGAATGACATTCTAGCTTTACGCCAGCTTGCTGATGAATATATTCAAAAAAAGAGGACAGACGAAGAAGCAGTAAAAGTATTCGAAAAATTACTGTCACTGCCTGATTGTGAATTGCGGTGGGTGCAAACCCTTGCCATGATCTACGTGATCCGCCAGCGTTGGGACAAATTGCAATCACTTGGCACGATTATGAAGCAAAGAACAAGGAAATACTGATTCTAAGAGAATAAATGCCTGACATGCAGTGATGTATTTAGAGACTCAATAAGAATCCCTTTCAAGCCTTCCAGATTAAGTCCCAAAATCTTTTTCAGCCACTTCAAATTACATGAACCGAGCACGTCTGCCTCGGTTATACTTAATGTGCGAATCCGCTGCATTCCCACAAAGGCAAACTGACATGCAACCGCAAACCAGAAAAAAAAGAGTCCTTATTGCAGACACCACACAGGAAACCCGCCGAAACACCCGTGTAATGCTTTCGACGGTCAAAGGCGTGGAAGTGGTCGCCATCGCGCTCGATGGTACTCAAGCCGTCGAAATGGCGCGTCAACATAAACCGGATATCGTACTGCTCGACATTAACATGTCGAAGCTCAATGGGTTGAACGCGTACAAACAGATCCTGCAAGTCAACCCAGGCACGGCTTGTATTCTCGTTTCAGCTGAGAGTCATTCCGAAACCATCCAGGCGGCAAAGGCATTGGGAATTCATAATTTTCTCATCAAGCCTTTCACCGAACATGAATTGGAACATGCCATGCAGGATGTTATTCAGCGGTTGGATGGTCAATACAATGATCAGCACTCAGCAGAACTAAGAAGGCTGGCGGATGAATATGTCCAAGCCAAACGTACAGATGAAGAAGCTGTCAGGGTATTAGAAAAAGCCATCGAATTACCCGATAATGAACTGGTCTGGATGCAAACTCTGGCAATGATCTACGTGGTCCGCAAGCGTTGGGGCAAGTTGAAGATCCTTGCAGAACGGCTCGAATACAGAACAAAATAAATTTGGAGAATCTTTTGAAAATTGCAATTCTTGGAGCAGGCTACGGCGGCATGGTTGCCGCTTGGGACTTACGAAAAGCAGGTCACGACGTTACCATTTTTGAAGCAGCAAATTATGCAGGCGGTCTCGCCAGTGGTTTCAAAGAACCACATTGGGATTGGTCTGTGGAAAAGTTCTATCACCACTGGTTCCAGTCGGATAGCGAAATGCTTGAGCTGATCCGCGAGCTGGGTTTGGAGGATAAGGTCATCTTCCCGCGCCCGCTGACCGTGATGCTGCACAAGAACAAGTGGTATCCCTTTGACTCGATTCTCAACGCACTTCTCTTTCCCGGGCTTGGATTTGGTCTGAATAAAATTAGATTTGGCTTCGTTGGACTCTTTCTGCGCATCACCAAGAACTGGCAGGCGCTCGAAAAAGTAACCGCCCACGAATGGATGATGAAGTATGCGGGCAAAAAAGTCTACGAGCAAATGTGGCAGCCCTTGCTTATTGGTAAATTCGCGTCGTATTACAAAGATGTCAACATGGCGTGGTTGTGGGCACGCATGCACGCCCGCACGACTCGACTTGGCACCTTCGAAGGCGGCTTTCAAAAGTTTGCTGATCTCTTTGCAGACAAGCTGCGCGAAAAGGGAGTGGAGATTCGGCTTGGGACGAGTATCAAGTCCATTAAGAAGGATCAAGCGTCGGGTGGTCTGAGCGTGGATGGCGAACACTTCGATAAGGTCCTCGTCACTACGTCACCAAGTTTGATGGCAAAGTTATGCCCCGAATTGCCCGAATCCTATTTGAAGGGCTTGCTGGGGTTGAAGTCGATGGGCGCAGTGGTGATGACGCTTTCGCTGAAGCATTCGCTTTCGAAGGAAGGCTATTACTGGTTCAACGTGCCGAAGGAGGAGGGCTATCCCTTCCTTGCGTTGGTGGAACACACCAACTTTGTTTCGAAGGAACATTTCGGCGGTGACCATATTGTGTATGCTGGTGATTACCTTGAATTGGGTCACGAATATTTCGAGATGACTGACGAACAACTGCTGGAAAGATTTATCCCCGCGTTCGAAAAGTTCAACCCTGAGTTCAAACGTGATTGGGTTAAAAAGATCTGGGTGCACAAGACCAACTATGCCCAACCCGTTCCTTTGGTAGGACATTCCAAGAACATCCCCGCCATTCAAACGCCCATTGAAGGTTTGTACTTCGCTTCGATGAGCCAAGTCTACCCGTGGGACCGCGGTACGAACTTTGCAGTGGAGATCGGCAGAAAAGCCGCGAGGATGATGAATTGACCTCGAACAGCATGAAGAAAAACTTCATGCTGTTTTTTTATTCGTTACCGCCAAGCAAGCAAAGGGCGCTTGGTTTAATAAGTTTTCTTCGCAATCTTTGCGGTGAAATATAATCAATGGAAAATATGCACAAAGACTTTATCAAACCCCGTTATGACTCTGGCGGATTCGCCGGGCTTCCAAATCGTATCAAAGAAGCATTCGCATCCAAACAATACGATGCTGTTGTGATGTTCTTTGTCGACGCCTTTGGCTGGCGCTTCTTTGAGAAATTCCAGGACCGACCCTTTCTACAGCGCTTTGCAAAGCAAGGAAAGATCGAAAAGCTGACCTCCCAATTTCCATCCACCACTGCCGCACATGTGACGACCATGCACACAGGTGTTCCGGTTGGGCAAAGCGGAGTGCATGAATGGTATTACTACGAACCGCTGGTCGATCGCATCATCGCGCCGCTTTTATTCTCCTATGCGGCAGGCAGCAAAGACCGCGACACACTCAGCCTCAAAAAGATCAAACCCGAGAACATATTTCCACACGGTGTGCTCTACCCTGCCTTGAATGAAATGGGTGTGCGCTCATTCAATTTCGGCAGCCGCGAATTCACGCCATCCACTTATTCAAAGACGGTCATGCAAGGGTCAGAGATCATCCCATTCAAAAGCCTGTCTGAAACTTTGGTGAATATTGCAGGACTGCTGGAGAAACAAAGCCAGCCTTCCTATTTCCATGTCTACCTTGGCAATATCGACGGCATGGCTCATGAGTATGGACCAAACGCTCCTCAAACCGAAGCTGAGATCGAAACGTTCCTACTGATGATGGAACACTACTTCGACAAAGTTTTCGGCAACAAAAAGCGGATTCTCTTCCTCATGACCGCGGATCATGGCATGTGTGAAGTGGATCCTAAAACAACGATCTATCTCAACACTGACAGGGATTTCTCCGGCATCGAGAAGTTCATCCGCACCAACAAACGCGGACGACTGCTCGTCCCGGCTGGGTCAGCGCGTGATATGTTCATGTATATCAAGCCTGGCATGGAAGATGAAGCCCAGGAGTTTCTTGCAAAACGACTGGAAGGCAAAGCCGATGTGGTCAAAACTGAGATGCTGATCCAGGAAGGTTATTTCGGGGCAGAGGTCTCAGAACGCTTCAGAGAACGGGCAGGGAATGTCGTCATCCTGCCGTATCGGTATGAGTCCGTATGGTGGTATGAGAAAGACAGGTTCGAGATGAGATTTCTCGGTCACCACGGTGGGTTGACTCCGCAAGAGATGGAGACAGTGTTGTATTCGCTGGAAGTTGGAAAATAAAACATAATTACACCGAACCGTATTTAGGACACAGATAGGCGCTGATTGCCCTTAAAAACAAACTCACCCACGAAACCTAATTTCGGGGTGAGTTTGTTTTTATTTATTCGCCTTTCGCGTGTCCGTATGGACCCCAGTTACACAAGTTGATGAAGGGTGTTTCCTTGCCGCCTTCCACGAAGAAGGATTTCATCAAACCATTGTCGTGGGTATAAGCACCTTCAAGGCTGTAACCAGGCGCCCAGGCATAGGCATAGTACCTTCCTGCTGGCACCAACACCTGATAAACGTACTGGTTCTCTGCGATGGCAAATTGGATACGCTCGCCCGTGTGTGCATTCTCAATGTAGAGGGTCATGCGCGGATTGAATTCACTCGGGTAGCACAGGTTTCCGCTCACAGTTCCATGTGTGGGGGCTGCAGGCTGTTTTACACGAATGTCCACATAGATCGGGGTGTTCGCTTTTTCGCCGGTTCCAAACAATACGCCAGAAGCATTTCGCATGATCCAATAGCTTCTGTAAGAACCGGGGTTTGTTTGCGCGGTCAATGTAACAGAGACATCAATGGATTGTCCGGGAGCTACATATCCAGGCAGGCGAATAGTGGTGTTGTATCCCATCTGATCGCCGCCATTGAAGGTGAGGGAGTAATCTGGCGTCCAGGTACAAGTGCCGCGGTTCTTGATGCGCCAGGTCTTGACGAAGGTTTCGTTGGGCTGCAAGGTCGTTCCGTCAGGGATGGTGATATCGGTGACGAATGCCATCCAGTCACAATAGGTGACCGCGGTGGGGGGAAGCGCTGTCGCAGTGGGTACGGGTGTATTCGTGGCGGGAACAGTCGTCGCCGTGGCAGGAACCGGGGTTTGTGTCGGGGCGTTGATAGTCATTGCCACCACTGTCTGCGTCACCATTGCTTGCAAGGTGGCTTGCGGGTCTGGCTCGTTTCGCTCT
>SXGT01835795.1_pt1 | contig 22518 bp, 18 predicted proteins | sample 3176221 | NCBI WGS metagenome assembly SXGT01 (sample SAMN11356862, study PRJNA531348) | freshwater metagenome | isolation source: freshwater sample F1-120 | place: China: Fuxian Lake, Yuxi | collected 2017-12-25
GCGGCTGCACGTTCTGCTCGATCACCACGCACCAAGGGCGGATCATTCAGTCGCGCAGCCACGATTCGGTCATCGGCGAGATTGAGACGATGACAGGCGACCCGCAGTTCAAAGGAGTCATCAGCGACATCGGTGGCCCGACCGCGAACATGTACGAGATGCGGTGCTCGCGGCCGGACGTCGAAGCCAAATGCCGCCGGCAATCGTGCGTTCATCCGACGATCTGCAAGCTGCTCGGCACCGATCACGGCCCGCTGGTCAAGCTGATGAAGGATGCCCGCGAAGTCCCCGGCATCAAGAAGGTGTTCGTAGCCAGCGGCATCCGCATGGACCTTGCGAGACGCTCGCCCGAATACATGCGCGAGTTGGTTCGGCACCACGTCGGCGGTCACTTGAAGGTCGCGCCGGAGCATTCCGACACCGGAGTCCTCAATCTGATGCGCAAGCCGGCCAGTGATGACTTCGACAAGTTCGCCGACGTGTTCGATCGCGAGTCGAAGAAGGCGGGCAAGACGCAGTACCTCATCCCGTACTACATCGCGAGCCATCCGGGCAGCGACCTTCACGCGATGATCGACCTCGCTGTGTTCTTGAAGCGAAACGGCTATCGCCCGGACCAAGTGCAGGATTTCATTCCCGCTCCGTTCGATGTCGCGACGGCGATGTACTACACTGGCATCGACCCATTCACGAAGAAGCCGGTCTACGTCGCACAGCACTTGCGCGACCGCAAGCTGCAACGCGCGTTGATGCAGTTCTTCAAACCGGAGAACTACTTCGAGGTCCGCAAGGCGCTCGAACAAGCCGGCCGCCAAGACCTGATCGGCCCCGGCTGCGACAGCCTGATTCCCGACAAGCCGCCGCGTGAAGCTCTGGAGAATCGCCGCAAAGAAGCCAACTCGAAATTCAAAGGCGAGTTTGTTCACAAGATTCCACCAACATCGAAGAAGCAATCCCGTCATGGCCCCGGCCAGGGTTATCGACCCGGTCGCCGCAGCACTTCGGAGTAATGTGTAATGCGGTCTCGCCATGTCGGCCGTAAGCCGATCGCCGAAAGCCGACGGCCGTGATACCGTTTTCAAATTCAGAAAAACGGTATCACGGCAATCTGCGCTCGGCGCAGGTCTCCCGACCTCGCCGCCCAGTGGACCGTAGGTCTCCTGTTTTTTCGGGCTCAGATTGTGAGACTTGAGACCTTCGGTCCAGGTTAGGTGCGGGGTCAGGAGACCCGCGCACAGCGCGAGGCAATCAGCCGGAGACGGTACGACGGTTTCGCGATAGTTTTCTCATCGCCGTTCGTACCTTCCTCCGAGCACCCCGATGCCGCACGTTCCGCTGACACAGCCCAGCTTGCTGGTCCGATTGAAAGACGCTCACGACCGCGAGGCGTGGGAGCGGTTTGTCGATTTGTATGCGCCGCTGGTTTACGCCTTCGTCCGCAAACGCGGGTTGCAAGATGCCGACGCGGCGGATTTGACTCAGGACGTGCTGCGGCAAGTCGCCTCGGCGGCGAAGAGTCTGATTTACGATCCGCGTCGGGGTTCATTTCGCGGCTGGCTGTTCACGGTCGTGCGGAACCGGCTGACCGATCATTGGCGAGCGGCGGCTCGAGTCGAACGTGGCAGCGGTGACAGCTCACAGTGGCAACAGGCGTCGGAGAAACTGGTCTCTGAATCCGATTCGGCGGAATGGGACGCGGCCTACGAACGGCAGTTGCTGGAGTTCGCGGCTCAGCAGGTGCGGGGCGATTTCTCCGAAGCGACCTGGTCCGCGTTTTGGCAAACGGCGGTCGAGGGGCGAGACGGAAAGTCGGTCGCCGAGGAACTGGGCCTGTCGGTCGCGGCGGTGTACCTCGCGAAAGGGCGAGTGATGGCTCGGCTGAAAGAGCAGGTGAAGTGGCTGTTGGGAGACGAACTTGGAGTGCGGTGAGCTGAGTCACCGCTTTTCAAAACGCCCTTTTGATAGAAGTACTCGGCGAGCTGTCCCCTGCGTTTTGAAAAGCGACGACTCAGGTCGTCGCACTCCAAAGTCTGTTTTTGCGATAACTCGGCGACGCTGGCTCGTATCCGTGAACGGAGTTCGTTACGACGTTTCGTCAGTCCCAGCGAGTTCAAGTCATGCCCGACACTTCCCCCACGACCGCGTGTCCCGATGCCGCCGCCTTGCGAGCGTTGTTGGACGGCACCCTGCCCGACGACCAGCAGACGGCGACGCAGGCTCACGTCGATCGGTGCTCGACCTGCGAAGCGGCCTTGCGGCAGATGACGGCCGGTGGCGAATCGTGGATCGAGATGGCCGAGAAGTTGAAAGACAGCGGAGAGGACGATCCGAAGTTGGCGGCGGCGTTGGAGCGGCTGAAGGTCGATGACGGTTCCGGAGGCGAGTCCAGTGAGCCGGCGACTGATCCGCAGCGGACGCTCGATTTCTTGCAGCCGGCGGATGATCCGAAGTTGCTGGGCAAGCTTGGTCAGCACGAAATCAGCGAAGTTGTCGGCTGGGGCGGCATGGGCGTTGTGCTCAAGGCGTACGATCCGAGCCTGCATCGCGTCGTCGCGGTCAAAGTGTTGGCGTCGCATCTGGCGCATCACGCGGTCGCGCGGAAGCGCTTCATTCGAGAGGCTCAAGCAGCGGCGGCGGTGTGCCATGACAACGTGGTGACGATTCATGCGATCGAAGACGGTGTGAGCGGTTTTGGCGAGCCGGGGAGCGTTAGCCCCCGGATGGTCGATGCCAATGCAGTCCGGGGGCTGACGCACCCCGGCTCACCGAATGCGGTTCTTCCAAAGATCATCATGCAGTTCGTCGCGGGTGGCTCGTTGCAGGAGCGGATCGATCAGGAAGCGCCGCTGGAACTCAAAGAGATTCTGCGGATCGCGATGCAGACGGCAGCGGGACTCGCGGCGGCACATGCTCAGGGGGTCGTGCATCGGGACGTGAAGCCAGCGAACATCCTGCTGGAAAACGGCGTGCAGCGCGTGAAGCTGACCGACTTCGGGCTAGCTCGCGTGATGGACGACGCCAGCTTGACGCTCAGCGGCGTGATCGCGGGGACTCCGCAGTACATGGCTCCCGAACAAGCCTGGGGCCGTGATGTCGATGCGCGAGCCGATCTCTTCAGCCTCGGAGCGGTGATGTACGCGATGTGCTCTGGCCACTCGCCGTTCCGAGCACGCACGACGATGGCGGTGCTGAAGCGCGTCTGTGAAGACGCGCCCCGCCCGTTGCGAGCGATCAATCCCGACGTCCCCGATTGGCTGGTTGCGCTCATCGAAAAGCTGCTGGCCAAGAATCCCGATGAACGAATTCAATCGGCGACGGAAGTCAGCGAGCTGCTCGGCCGCTGGCTGGCTCATGTGCAGCAACCGAATATCGTGCCGGCTCCGGAATCCGCAACGCCAACATTGACTGCGGACGATGTCGCTCCAGCGAAATCCAGATTCGCAGACTCCATGGCGACAGACGCCACCAGTGAGAAATCGTGGCTGACTCCGGTTGTGATCGCCGCGTTTGTCATCGGGATGGTTCCGATGTTTGCGGCGGGCCAAGTCTCGGCATACCCGGAATTGACGATCCCAGGCCTCACCACAAACGGAACCGCGTCACTCTTGCGGATGTTGGCAATCGCCTGTTGGTGTCTGATCCCAGCCGGTCAATGGCTGTTTGGAGAGTGGACGAATGCACGCGAAGGGACGCGGCGGGGCAGTGCTCGGCGCGGGTCTCCTGACTCCGCCGCTTTGCCTGACCGCAGGTCTCCGGAATTCTCACGCGGTGCGGGCAGCGCAGGAGACCAGCGGTCCAATCCGAGTGCGGGGTCGGGAGACTCGCGCACAGCGCGTGGTGACGCGGCTCGTGGACAGCTTCCGGTGAAGTTTGTGGTGTGGCCGTTGGTCGTGATGTTGATGTTGCTCGGGCTAATGTTCGCAGTGGTGATTGCGGAATCGGGAACGCACAACGTTGCAAGTTTTCTGGGGTTCTCGGCGATTCAACTGCTGGCGACGTTTGTCTTGGCATCGGTGTTTCGAGCGGCATGGAACTCGACGAGCTGGGTGGTTTGGATTGCTTCGCTGCTGTTTCTCCCGTTCGTCGCGAGCCTCTTCGGATTAGCGGCGAGCTATCGGGATGCGTCGCCGTTGACTCAGTGGGTCAGTGCTCTGCAAGCCCTGACGGCGGTGGCATATTGGCTGGGCTTGCTGTTCGTTCGCCCGCTGTTCGTTCAAGAGTCCGACCCACGCTTGGCAGCGCGGCCATTCCGATGGCGACGAGTGCTCGCGTTGAGTGGCATCCTGCTGGTCCCAGTGATGGCATCCGTCATCTGGCTCATTCGAGCGAACAACCACAGCGATCGAATGACTGAAGCAGGCCCAAGAGTGACCGCTGAGACAGTGACCGTTGATTCGATGGGCGTCTCACCCACGCGCGACCCACGTCGGCCGCAGCTTGACGACCGAGGTTTTCCGAACCCGCAACTGCTGTCGGATACCAATCATGTTTCTCCCAGGCGAGCGGAGGGCGTTAGCCCTCCGGTTGATCTCGATCTGTTTGAACCACCACTTTCGACCGCTCCCACCGGAGGGCTGGCGCCCCCCGCTCGCCAAGGACAGAGTAGTCGCCGAGGACAGAGTGCTAGTGCGGCCGCAGTTGCCGAGTCGCTCAAGCCGTTGCTCGGCAGGTGGGTGGTGCTCACGTTGCAGGGGAACGAGCCGCCGATCGTAATTCAGAATGCGACCGGCGGGGGATTTGGCGGCGGGCCTCCGATGGCCGGTCTTCCGGCTGCTGGTGCCCCATCAACTCCGACACTGTCAGATCAATTGCAGTACCTCAATTTCCAAGGGAACAAGCTGACGCTGGCGACAGGTCAGCAAACGCATTTCGATGTGACGGTCGCGAACGAACGCGAGTTGTTGTTGGTTCAACCGGAACTCGGCCCCTCGCCGATTCGTCACGGAGTCTTCACGATCGCAGACGATCGCTTGGTGATTTGCTGGGCTTCGGCAAACTCTCCGCTGCCGTGCGGTTTTCAACCGAATGTGGCCGAGCAACTCGTCGTCTGTCGTCGCGAGTGGTCGCGACCAAGTCAGATGGACGGCAAGGGGAACGATGTGGCCGTGAAGTTCGACGAGAACTCGAAACCTCCGAAGGCCGAGATGCCGTTCTCGCCACGTGAGGCGGCTGCGTTGCAAGCGGCTTGGGCCGAGAAGTCGAAGTCGCCGGTCGAGGTCACGAACTCCGTCGGCATGAAGCTGCGAGTCATCCCGCCCGGATCGTTCGGCGATCCGCGCGTAGCCACGCTCGCCCAGAGCGTGGGTGGAGCAGGCAGTGGCTTCGGAGGTTCCGGCGGCATGATGGGAGGAGGCGACGCGTTCGCTGATGGTGGTGCAGCAAGTGGTTCAACCGTTGGACGCCCACGCTCTGGCGAGCGTGGCTACGGGACGGTCAGCGGGCCGATTCTCGTTGGGGCGCACGAAGTCACGGTCGCTCAGTTTCGGCAGTTCGTCGAGGACTCGAAGTACGTCGCGGAACTCGAACGGGATGTCCCGGCAGACTCGCCGCATCGACAGTCGTGGCTGAAGCCGGAGATCGAACAGGACTCCGACCAGCATCCCGTCGTGAACGTGACGTTCGAGGACGCGCTCGCTTTCTGTCACTGGCTGAGCCAGAAAGAAAAGAAGCCGTATCGCCTGCTGACTCGCCGCGAATGGGAGTTCTGTGCGCGAGCCGGTTCGTGGCTGCCCGCGACGCTCGGCCCTGGCAAGCTGCCGTACCGTTCGCAGTTCTTCACGACGACGGCACCGGTCGGCTCGTACTCGGCGAACTCCTTCGGCCTGCACGACTTCATCGGCAACGTGGCCGAATGGGCGTGGCACAACGACCTCACGTCGGAGAACGATCCGCGTCGCTCGGCCCCCAACTCCGGCATTTGGACGGGCGATCCGACTGTCTTCTGCGGCGGCGATTTTCGGCAGCACATCAACCGCTCGCAGCCGAGCGAGTGGTTGCATCCGTCCGTGACAACCACTCATCCGACGATTGGCTTCCGAGTCGCCTGTGATCTGACGGCGGTATCCGCAGTCTCGGTGCCGAAGAATTGGCCGATGAACCAACTGTTTGTGTCGCAGGAATTCGTTCGCGTACGAACGCTGGCTAATACGGACGTGAAGAACGAGGTACCTCCCGCGCAGCCGGATGGCAGACTCATCAGCGCCGTCTGGCTGGAGATGCTCGTCCGAGCCGAGCAGATGCCGTATGCCGTCGAGTGGCTCGACTTTGAAATCGAACGCCGAGCAACTCCGAAAGACGAGACCGACACCGAATTTGCACTCGGACGGATCGCAGACGCCGGAGCCGAAGAGGGCTGGAAACCGATCGACCTCGAGCCCGCCTTGCGACTGCTCGATCAGACCGAGTTCGCACCCGATCCCATCGCCGCACCGTTTCTCAACGCTGCACTGACGATGCCGCTTCCGAAAGCGGTCTCCGGCCAGTGGGCGTCACCCGACAAACGTCGTGGCCTGCCGCCAGAATTTGTGCGGCTCGAACCGGCGATCCAAAAGCCGCAACTCTTCCGCTTCATCGACTTCGACACCCCGCACGGCTCGCATTACTACCGAGTCCGTCTGAAGTATCGCGTTCCCGGCATCGTGCCAGAGACCGTGCAATCCACCTCTTGGTTCCACTCGATGGAGGAGGCGGAGGTCGACTTCGACTTCGATCCACGCAAGCCGCCGGCGAACATGCCGGTCATCGAATTGAAGTCGCAGCCGCCGGTCGATCCGCTCGTCACACCAACCGACAATCAAGGATTTGGCAAACGCCGACGTCCGACGACGTCTTCCCCGTCAAACTGACCGCTCTGCATCTTGAATCCTCGGCAGGCTGGGCTATCGTGCTGACGGCTTGGCGGCGAGGAATTGATGGATGTCCGTTGATCACGAACGAACTTGGTATGTGAAAGCGAGCTTCGGTGCCGAATGGGGGCCGATGACAACGGCTACTCTGCTGGAAATGGACGAGCGCGATTCGCTCGGACCCGGCGACCTGGCTCGATGCGGAAACGACGGCGACTGGCGATCGGTCACGGATGTTCTCGCCGAGTTGTCGGACTCCGTCGCATCGCCGGCCAGAATGACCGAGTCCAGCAAAGAGTCCGCTGTCCGAAACGACGACGATCCACAAGTCCCTTGTGGTCCAGCGGACGAGGAGTCGATCACCGTCGCCGAAGATCCCGCCATGATCTCGGCAAGTCCGCGGCGATCAGGTGCGTTGCCCGGCTGGTCAAAGTTTTGGACTCCGTCGGCCGTAAACGAGCCGACGGAAGCGTTGCCGCGCATCGAGGGAATCGAGAGTTTTCACCGGTCGTTTTCCCAACTTTTGTCGCACTCGCACGACGAGGATGTGCTGCCGACGGAAGTGGCTTCCATCGCATCGATCACGGACAACTTACCAATTCACATCAAGTCGTCCGATGATGTATCGGATTCGTCGACGCCGCAGTCGGATGATTTGACGCTCCCTGACAAGGATTTGGAATTGCTCAATGACTGGAAACAGAGTCGCACCGAGGAGTTGATCCGTCTCAAAGCGATCGTCGCGGAACGAGAAGCCGCCATTGCTCGCGCCGCGGAAGTCGCGGTGATCGCGGAAGCTCAAGCCGCAGCCCAAACGAGTGATGCTGAAACGGAACCGTCGGCCGGAACGAGTGAATCGCCATCCGAATCTGTCAGTTCAGTGTCTGCGAAGTCCGACTCGAAACCGCAATTGCCATCCAAGAATCAACGACGAGCGGCTCGGCAAGAGTCCTGGGAACAAACACTGACTCGCTGGAAGCGATCATTGCCCGATTGGAAGTTCGCGGTCTTGTTGCCCCTGTTACCGTTGGCCGTGTGGTGGGCGTGGCCCGTCTCTTACGACAGTGTCGCCGCCACGTACCACGCCATGTATAACAGACTGCGTGAGATTCGGGACCGTCCGCTGGACAAGACCGGAATGGACGAATTCGTGCAGCGTTCGCAAGAGCAGCTCGACACGCTGCTGCCTCGCTTGAAGAAGAGAGCGAACTCTCAAGATCCCGACACGCAACTGCTGCTCTGGATCGGCCGCGATTGTTTGCAACCGATGCTCAAGAACCCGCGCACACGAAACTCCAAGCACGAGACGATGCTGAAAAAACTGCTGGCGCAATGGGACGAGGCTCACCATGTCGTGGCGACGGAGGAGCACAACGAATCTCAGGAATCGAAGTCCGAGGAATCTGTTTTGATCGCTCCACCCGCAGGCTCGAAGCCGCTGGGATTCGGCCGGTCCCCAGATCCCACGGAACCGATCGACACGGAACTGCCTCCGTCCAAACCTTCAAACGAGGCAAATCCACGCCGAAGCAATGCCGACGATGAGAATTGAAATCACAACGGCGTCGGGGCAGAATGAAGCCGCTGAATTCTACTGCGCACGTTTTCGTTGGAGTTCCGCCTTGAGGCGGTGACGCAACCGGCTAAAGCCGGGACTCCAGCTCGAACGTGCGCAGTCGGCCTAGTTTTTTCGCGAGCAACGAGTCACCCATTTCACGGTCGATGTTCATCGACAGCACCATCACCTTGGCATTGGAATTCCTCTCAACCGTTGCTGGAAAGGTCTCCCATGAAAAGCTCCTCTCGCCAATCAGGATTCACCTTGGTGGAGTTGCTCGTGGTGATGGCCATCATCGCCACATTGATGGCCCTGCTCTTGCCTGCGGTGCAAAGTGCTCGCGAAGCATCTCGCCGCACCGCCTGCCGCAACAACTTGCATCAGATTGGGCTCGCGCTGCACAACTACCACGACACGCATGCGTGCTTTCCACCAAGCAGCGGTGGAACTGATGGCAGTGGCACGAACGGCAATGCTCTTTCTGGCTTCGTCATGCTGTTGCCGCAATTGGAGAAGGACATCATCTGGGACCGGATTCACAAGGCACCCGGTCAAGGAGGTGATCCCTCGACGATCGTCATCAACGGAGAGATCGACGTTTTTCTCTGCCCCACGGCAATTGTCGGCGACAAAGTGAACGGCAGCGGGCATCGCTACTACGCGTTCAACTTGGGTGACCTTCAACCCACTTATCCCGACACGATGCCGGCGCCAAATAAGCCCGCGCCGGGATTGGCGGGGCTCCGCCGCACGCGAGGACCATTCGGCTTTCAACGCTGCGTGAAAATCAAGGAGATCATTGATGGAACAGGGACGACCATCGCGGTCGCCGAGCGGTTTGGAAGTGTTTCAACCAGAGAGTGGCACGGGAGCTTCACCAGTAGTCCCTCCACCTGCACGACGGGATGGACTGGTCCGCCAACGCCGCCGCTTGGTCCAAAGGTGGATTTGACCGAGAGTTTGTTTGCCGTTGGACATCCGATCTGGGGTGGGTTCACGACTGCGTTGCCTCCCAACAATCGCCATTGTTACTCCAGCGATAGCCTTCCCTCACGCAACTTCGGAATCTGGATTGCCGCCAGCAGCCGCCATTCCAGTGGAGTCAATCTCTTGATGTGTGACGGTGCCGCACGGTTCGTCAACGAGAGCATTTTCGCCGGCGATCAAACAGCCACGGCGGCAATCACTGGAGAAGAAAGTCCCTACGGAATTTGGGGCGGATTAGGAACGATTGCCGGTCGCGAAGAAGTGGCATTGGAAGCGAATTAGCCTCCCCGTCGAGTGATCCGCGCCGAATCGAGGGATCTCCTCACAAATAGGAAAACAGCCCGATGACCAACCGTGGTCATCGGGCTGATGATTTTGAAATCGACTCGAACTTGAGGCAGCAGAATGCTGGAGCATCAGCCGATGACTACTTCGTCGCGGACTTCTCCAGCGTCTGTTGCAGCTTCTCAACCTTCTCGGTCAGTTGCTGGAGTTGCTTGAACATCGCTTCTTGTCGCTCGTGCAGTTGGCTGGTCGGATCGGATTGTCCGGCGGACTTCGGAGGCACTTGGTTCGCCGAGCGAATCATTTGCTGCAAACTTCGCTGATAGAGTTCGTTGGGCAAATAGGTCGTGTACGGTGCCTGCACCTTGGTCGTCCAGGTGCCCATTCCCGAACCGGCAGAAAAACTGGTCGTTCCGGATGGCGTCGCGAGCAACGGCGCGACTTGCTTGTGGACGTCTTCCGGCAGCTTGTCGAGTTCCTTCTCGGTGATGTCCCAAGATTGGTCTTTCTTCTTGACGTTGATTTGCGCCGGCTCACTTCCCCTGCGACCGATCGTCACGACGAGCTCATCCGCGAAGTTGTGAATACTCTTGGATGCAATCACTGACTGAAGCTGCGGCTCAGCCTGACCGAAGGATCCGATGATGACAGGCTGAGGGCCAGCGGTCGGATTCGAAGTCCAGGCGACCATCGACGGTTGGGTGCCAAAATAGGCATTCAGGGGACCAGCCGTGCCTCGGCGAAAGGCGAGCTGTTGTTCGACTTGCCCGCGCACGTCGGCCGGCAACTTGCCAAGCTCTTCGGTCGTGACGTCCCATTTTTGGTCACCCTTGCTGACGAGGATGTGTTCCGGCTGGCCGACGACTTGACGAAACTCCATCGACAGACCCTCCGGCAACTTCGGAACCTGATTGGTCCTGGTACGGATTGCCCCCGCCATCCGCCATCCCACCGGCTGCGACCCCTGCAATTTCTGGTCGAAAACTTGCAAAGCCAAGCGAGTCTGCGCCGCTACCTGAGCAGCATGCTCGGCACGAGCCTCCACCAACTTTCGGTGGGCCTGCAACTGCTGGTGCGTGGCGTCATCGAGTTGTCCGGTGACCAACCGCGAAACGAGCAGAGTCTGGGGACGCTCGGCCGGAGTGACTTCGATGTTCTGCTTTTGACCGCGGCGCATCAACACGAACTTTAGTGGCTTCGTCTCCGACTTTTGGACCGCTTCGACAAGCTGCGTCACAGCCGTCAACGCTTTTGATTCCGCTTTGGGTTCGTCCGACGGGATCGTCACTTCGAGCAACAGATCATTCTTCAGCACCCCCGCCTTTTTCGCCGGAGCCTCGTCCGTCACCGCTTCGACGAGCAGACCGACACCCGCGTCCAACCCCAATTGCTCCCGCAGGGCCTCGCCAGCATCGACACACAGCAGCCCGATCCAATACTTGCCCGCTTCGACCTGCGCTACACCGGCATCGAGTTCCACAAACAACGCGCCAGGACCAGTGGGGCCACCCTGATTCCCTGGGAAGAGATCGACGTCCGGATCGACCAGCAACGCTCCCTGATGGGGAGGCAGCAATTGCAAGATGCTCCGACCGTCCACGGGTTTCAACGCATCGGCATCCTGTGCCAGCGCGATTGTGCCGCATAGACAGATCGCGGACGACAGCCAACTCAACAACATTCTTGGAGCTTGCATGAGATCATTCCTTTCAATAAGTGGAGCGTGGCAGTCCCTTGCCGTGCTCCAAAAAGAGCTACTGAAACACATCCAAACCGGCGTTCTCGACCAGCACATTGCTGACCGGAACAACGCCGCGACGACCGTCCGACAACTGCACTTCGAACAACTGACGCTCCTCATGCACGCGCCTCCCCGCGCGCAGCAATGCTCGTTGAATCTCCGGCGAGATCACCGGTGGGCCAGTCAGGAGCTCGCGCGGATCGTTTGGCGAATCATCCAACACGGCCACATCCACGGCCTGTGGCGGACCACCCAACAAGTCATCCAAAACCAATCGCAGAGTCTGACGAGTTTCGACCGGTTGCATCGATGCGTCGACAACGTCGATCCCTTCCTTCGGATCATTGGCGAACGTGCGCGGGCCTGACGCGGGCAGATTCGGAATACGAGCGACCCCCTCCTCTGCCGAACTTGACCAGCGACCCAAACCAAACGCGAACAAACTGCACGCGACAAGCGCCGCCGCTCGCAACCCACTGTTGCGAGCAGCGATGGTTGTTGACCGATTCGTCGTGCGAACAGACTCGCTCGGCAGCGGCCTCATCAACGCCGTCAGCTCGCAACGCAACGTCTGCGATTCGACAAACGCCAGCGCCAGCCGCCGCCAACCATCCGGTTCGCGATCCGCTGCCAACAAGAGTTCGCGGCATTCGGAATCAGACAACTCGCCATCGACGAAGCGATCCAATTGCTTCGCAGTGGTTTCTTCAAACTCATTCATGATGTCGCCTCCAGAACTTCCACCGCGATCAACTCAGCTCGCAACCGTTGGCGAGCACGATGCAGTCGCGCCTCGACCGCGCTGTGGCTGATCCCCAGATGCGCGGCCAGTTCGTGATAGCTCCAATCCTCCGTGTACTTCAACAGCAGTAACTCAGCTTCCTTCGAGTTCAACGTCTCGATCGCTCGCCGAATCAACTGCCGTCGTTCGTCCGACAACAACCACACCAGCGGATCGGCCGACTCATCGGCGTCCGGCGGCCGCTCGCGTGCGAAACCGTTCCGCAACCGCCGCTGCCGGCCCAAACGCCGCCGATGCAGCAAGGCTTGTCGAACCGCCAACCGATACAGCCACGGAGCAGCCTTCGCCTCCGGAACGTCCGCCTGTTGTTTGACCACTGCGAGCGAAATCTCCTGGAAAATCTCGTCGACAGCGGAGACGTCCCCCGATCGAGCGGCAATCACCGTCCGCAACCACCGCGCATGAGCCACCAGCCGAGTGGACCAATCGCATCCCTCGCTCGCTCCGCTCGGACTTCGACGCCAATCCCTCATGACGCCAAGATAGTTGCCGCTCGGCTGAAAATCTTGCTGGGATTCCCCGAAGAATTCCGATCAGCCGTGCACAATCAAGGCAGATGCCGCTGTACGATGCCAAGCATCGTCTCATGCAGGTGGCCGTTGGTGGCGAGAATGTGCGTCTTCGCCAACGGCAGCGGTTGACCGTCGCACGTCGTGACCTGGCCACCCGCTTCTTCGACGAACAGGCGGCCGGCGGCGAAGTCCCACGGTGAGAGTTCGTACTCGAAGTACGCTCCGAGTTGCCCGCAGGCAACCATGCACAGGTCGAGCGTGGCCGCTCCCAGCCGTCGGATGCAGTGGATGTCGTGACCGAAGAGTTCACGCATCGCAGAGAGAGTCGCTTCCATCAACGCGCCGCGGTCGTAGTAGAAACCGAGGCCGATGAGCACTTCGTCCAGCCGACGATGTTCGGCGACGGACACTGGCTGACCATTGTGAAAACTGCCGTCACCGCGCGATGCGACGAAGCTGTCGCCGCGCGCGGGATTCAGGATCACTCCGCAGATCGGTTGACCGGATCGGTAGTACGCGACCGAGATGCCGAACTGCGGAATGCCGTGCAAGAAATTATTCGTGCCGTCGATCGGGTCGATGACCCACAGATGCTCGGCGTTCGCATCGGCGAAGTGGGCTTCCTCGGCCAAGATCGAATGGTCGGGGAACTCGCGGCGGATGATTTCGACAATCGCGTGCTCAGATTCGACATCGGCTTCCGAGACGCGGTTAAAGCTCCGCTCACCCGGTTTGACTTGGCTGGCGACGTTGGCGAAGTCTTGAAAGTGTCTCAGCGCGACTTCGGCTCCAGCATGGGCGGCAGACTCAGCGATTCGCAGTTCGGGAGGCATGAGCGAGATTTCAGTTCAACGATTTCACACGAACGGATTGAGAACTTTGACGCCGTCGGAAACTTGCTCGTGCTGCATGTCTTCGGAATACAACGTGTCAACCTCAGCCTCACTGCTCGCGGCGACTACCATGCTGTCCCAATGAGACAAACTGTACCGCGACATCAAGCGTTGCGAATGCAAAAGGACTTCGCGTGTCGGAATAACCAAGGGAAAGTACATCAAGATTTCGTCGAAGTAGCTCACCACATCATTTGGAGAAACGCGACCGGTGGATTGCCATCGACGCAAGCATCCCAAGAATTCTGCGGCCACCTGCCACAACAGGACTGAATCAGTGGCTGAAATCCGTGAGCGAATAAACTGTCGAGCCTGAGGCTGCTTGATCGGCTCTGAGACGTCGAACGCATACACGAGGATGTTGGTATCAATCGCGTTCATGCAACTCATCCCGTGTGAATCGGATGCCGCCAGAATTGATGGGTCGCTCGCGTAATCGTGCTTCTGTCGAGTCCCACGCGGCTAACCGCTGCTCGGTCGTGATGAGCGGTTCCACAATCACGGTGACTCGGCTGTGGTTTGGGAGTCCAAGAGGCTCATCGAATTTCAAAACGCCGTCTTCAATCGTTCCCGTTAATCGCGTTGACATGGGGTGCCTCCTTTCGGCGGCGGAATCGTAGCACACAACAAATCTGGACGTCATCGGTACTTTTTTGAGTGATCCACCCAACGATGATCACTCAATTTTGTCGAGCTCGCAGCACGACTTGCAGGCCGAAGGTTTCCTCGAACAGCGAGCCGTTTTGCTTGAGCGCGAGTTGTTCGAGCGACAGGTCGTCGGCATTCGGGATTTGAATGACGAGGCGGTCGTCTTCGCGCTCGCAGCTCAGGTCGGGGATGCGTTGCGAGTACGAGCGGTCGAGCGCGATGGCGACTCGCAGCAGCGCGGCGAGCTTGCTGACGGTGACTCGGCTGTCGCGGTCGAGCGAAGCGTAGCCGGGATGCGCCGGCTTCGGGGACGCTCGGCGGTGGTAGCGGGCGATGAGCGCGACGAGCAATTGATCGCGGCGAGTGAGCCCGAACAGTTCGCCGTTTTGGATCAGGTACATCGAGTGCTTGTGGTAGCTGGTCGTGTTGACGTACAGGCCGATCTCGTGCAGCAACGCGGCGACGTGCAGCAGCAAGCCGGTGCGGGCGTCGAGTTGATGTTGCTCGCGCAGTTGCTCGAACAGCTTCTTGGCCAGCAGCGCGATGTGAGTGGCATGATGCTCGTCAAAATTAAATCTGCGGCCGAAATCGAGCGCGGAGCGGATAACTTGCTCGGCGAAATCCTCCGACCACGCGCCGCGCACAGCCATGTCTTTCAGCAAACCGTCACGCAGGTTGACGTTCGTGACCAGGATGTGATCGAGGTGCAAGGTTCGGGCCAGCAGGCTGTACGCCAATAGTGCGGGGCCGAGCGTTTCAGCATCGGGAAATGCAATTTGGTACTTCTGCACAATCTCATCGGGCGAGAGTTCCAGCACCTTGTCGGTGAAACGTTCCAAGGCTGCGGTCGAGACTTTGCCGAGGTGTTGCAACTTTTTTTCCGGCAGAATCTGTGACGCGGCGAAGCGGACGTCTCCACCCAGCGCGATCAACTCGGTCGGACCTTCCTGCGGGACGTGCAGCACGATCTCTTCGACCGTGCGGCCGATCTGGCTCTGCATAATCGAGCGGACCTTCAGCTTCGGCAGACGATGCTCTTCGAGCATCTCGCGCAACCGCAGCGAACCGAGTCGGTAGGTGTGCGAGTATGCGACTTGACTGTTCTGCACCAACAGGACTTCCGTGCTGCCGCCGCCGACTTCGACGACGACGGTCTTAGCCGACGCGAGCATCCGTTCGGAATCGAGGAATGGCTTGATGCCAACGAACGTGATCCGATTGACCTCGGCCTCGTCAAGCGCTTCGACGGTCAGGCCGGTGGCGATGTAGATGCGGTCGATGAACGACAGGCGATTCGACGCTTCGCGCACCGCGCTGGTGGCGACGACTCGAATTTGATCCGTGCTGGTGACTTGGTATTCGCGCAGCAACTGGCGGTAGCTGACGAGCACTTTGACACAGTCCTCGATCGTGCCGCGTTTGATCACGCCGCGCGTGAACGTGTCCTTGCCAAGGTCGACTCCTTGCGACACCGTTTCCAAAATCCGGATTTTTCCAGTGCCATCGATCTCGGCGATGGCCATGCGGATGGCGGTGGTGCCAATGTCGATGACCGCAACCGGACGAGTGGCGGGACTGGACGCAGCAATCTCGATCGGTACAGCGGCGGTCACACGAAAGTCCCTCGACTCAGGGCCGCGTCCACACAGGTTGCGGTCAGTTGCCGGACGTCGCATCCGGATTCCAATTGAAAATCACGCCATTGTTCGGGAGGGCGAGGCTCCCGCCGAGCCGGTGCGTGAATCACGCGTTCTCTCCGACCCGGCTCGGCAGGAGCCTCGCCCTCCCCTCAAAGAGCGCAGTTCTTGTTGGAATCCGGATCAATTCGTCCGTACGGCTGCAATCGCTTCGGATCGGCTGGGATAGTGCGTCCAAAGCTTGGTCAAGTTCATCGTTTGCAACACGTCCAGCATGTCAGGCGAGGCGTTGCAGAACGCAGCCTTGCCTCCCTTGCCACCCGCCTTTCGGCAAACCTTGATCACCACACTGATCATGATCGAACCCAACATCTGCTCGGCCGTGAAATCCACGACGACATTCTCCAGCGACGGATCGTCGAGCACTTCCAGCGTCGTGTTGGATTCCAGATGCACGTCGTGATAACGGAAACCGCTGGCATCCCCTTGAGGGATGACAATGAGGACGTTGCCGTCGCGTTCCAGGCGAAAAACTTTGTTGGTCATTGGCAGGAGAATTCGCGCGGGGTTTACATGGGAGGCAGGGGTGAGAGTTCCCACCCACGACCGGGGGCGAGGGCGAGATTATGAACCGTCCCGTCAGGGATTTCCATTCGGTACGAAATCCTGAAGCAAATTCTTCAGGATCGCTTCAGTTGCGACTCGGTGTGCCAATTCGTTCGGATGTGCGTCAAATCGGTTGGCCGTCAGTCCCTGCGAAGCGAAAGGCGTCAGTTCCGACTCCAGATCCAAGACCGGAATTTTCCGCGACCGACAGTGCTTGACGATCGTTTGATGAGCCTCGCGAAACGGATACTCCGGCCCCAAGTTGTGCAAGAATGGAAACACGACCACGCGAAAGTCGGTGCCGTGGGTCTCGCACAGTGCCTGCATGTCATCCAGTTTCCGGGCCATTTTTTCCCACGGTTCGCCGGAGTAGTACTCCTGCACGAACGAGAAGTATCCGCGCACTTGCGGCAACGTCGCTTGTCGTACTCGGAAATAGATCCAATTGAAAAAGTAGGTGTCGCGAAACAGGAAAAACGTCGGCGCGTGCTTGCTCAAGTCCTGGTAGTAAGTCTCATGCCGCTTGTGAAACGTCTCGATGTCATTGAGGCAAAGCACATAGATGGCCGTGTCCACGCGATGGCCGTTTTTGAAGAGCACTTTCAAAATCCCTTCCGTCCAAAACAAGTCGGTGCCAGCGTCGGAGAGATTGGAAACCACGACTCGCCCGTTCGACGCCGGTTCGAGCGCCGCTCGCACGCGATTGCTGAAACGGTCACGCACGTCCGGCACCCCCTGAGCGAACGTGAAACTGTCGCCGAAAAACACTAAATGCCGCTGGTCCTTGGAAAGCTGCGTCGGATAGTCGCGGTCATCGCGAATCATCAGCCCTTCGCCGGGCCGAATTTCAAATCGATGCTTTTCAACATGCAGCTTGAACCACTTCTTTGACACGTTCGTCATGTTGAACGAGTCCGAAGCATCGTAGACCAAGGCGAAGTACAACTCGATCGTGGTCAGCAGTGCCAAGGCCATCCACATCGACAGCCCGGCGTTGACCCAATTCAACCGCTTCGGCTGGCCACGCCACTGGCTTCTCAGCCGCAACAGCCCCCAAAAGGTGACACCACCGGCGATCAGCCAGCGCGCCATTCCCCACAAATAGCCGTCCGACAAATACAGCAGCACGTCACGGGTTCCTCGTCCGAAGTTTCTCCGCGAGCATCATCGGCATCCGATGCTGTTTCGTAAAGTCGCCGTCTTCCGGAGAATGCTACCGCCAGCAAGCTCATATCTCGCGCGCGGTGTCATGAGAGGTTTGGCGAGCGGCAGCGCGTCAGCCCTCCGAGTCAAAAGAGAAGGAATCACTCGGAGGGCTGACGCCCTGCCGCTCGCCGAAAACATCTCATTCGAGGCTGCGTGGGGCTTATTCCACGCCGACAGTGGCGAGTTCATCGGACACAGCCGCCACGTCCGCAGCGGTCAATTCACCGCGCGCATCCGCGTAGCCAACCAGCAAAGCGAGGTCGGCGAGTCGATTGATCCGGCGCGGTATTCCGCCACTAAGCTCCGCGATCTCGGCGAGCGCTTCGTCATCAAAGATAGCGTTTCGAGCGCCTGAAACTTCCAACCGAAACTGGACATATCGCGCGGTCTCGTCAGGTGTCAGTGATTGCAACATCGCACGGACGGCGAGCCGTTCGTCGAAGCGCGGAAGCCGTGCTAATTGGGACACCAACCGCCGATCTCCCAAGAGGATCAGCGAGAATGCTCGTTGTGGCGGTTGCTGAAAATTGAGCAGCAATTCCAATGCCTGAAGTGTTGCTGGGTCGTCGATGAGATGCGCATCATCAATGACCAACACCGGCTGCCGTCCCGCACGCGCATGCTCTTCCAACGATCGTTCGATAATTCGCAGCGCTGCACTTCGAGGAAGCACGGAATGGGTTGGCCAATCTGAAACGACGGACTCGCCACCCAGTCGGATCGCAATGTCGGTCAGCAGATCGTCGGCGGACATCTGCGGAAACACCAAGTTGATCCACGGCCTCATTTGTTGGCTCAATTCTTTGGCCAGTCGATGAGTGACGAATGTCTTTCCGGCTCCCGTCGGAGCGACGAGCACGCCCGCCCCTTTTTGGTTTTCGATCAGGTAACGCAGCTTCAGCAAGGCGGCCTGATGTGTCTGACTCGGAAAGAAGAACTCTGGTTCGAGCGTGTTCTCGAACGGCCGGCGCTTCAACTTCCAATGTTGCGAGTACATGATCGGTGTGTGCCTTGCAGCCATCCCGTGGGAACAAACTCTCGTCTTTGATTACCACATTCCGAGATTGTGGAAAGGACGTTCCGAAGTTTCCGCCAATCGTCACGGTGTCTCGAATTCGATTTGTCCAGTCAGCATGGCTCCTCGCGATCCAACGGAAGTTGCGGATGCCGGAACAAGGCCATCCGCTGTTTGCTCGCGCGAGGTTCGGTGGTCCGATTGAGTCACCAATCCCAGTGGCGGCACACGCGGGCTTGATTCCACTCTCAGAAAACGATCCGTCGCGGGAAGTGGCTCCGCGTCCGAGAGGACGCCCAGCGGCTGAGGTTCGGAACCATTGCCGATGCGCGGTTCATCGAATCCTGACCCGTTATTGAATTCTGTGAGGTCCATCTCAGTGATTTCGTCATCGGAGCCTGGCGTTCCACTCTTCCAATTCAGCATGACGAGCCCGCAAACGAACAAGACACTCACGACCGTCGATACGATCCGCACGCGGCGCGATCGCAATGCCGTGACTAATCTCTGAGCGCCGGCCGGTTGCGGCATTTTTTTCAACCGCGACTTCTTGGCCTCGGATCGCGACTTGGACGTGGACCCCGTCGGCTTCGCCTCACAGAGATTGCTTGCCGGAGTCGTTTCCGAGTCAGAAGAATTCGTGGCCAGCGGCTTAGCGGCTGTTTCATTCGCGCCCAACGTGATTGGCTCCGTAATCCCCGCGTGGTTTGGCTCTGCTTCCACGGAAATCCAAGACAACACGGCAGCCGAGCACCATTCAGGTTCGATTGCGAATTTCGGCGAAAATTCAGACACAGTCAGCTCCCGCAAGACGAGGATGTCTCTTCGAGAGATCGGTCGAAATCCTGGTAAACTTTGAGGATTTTATGGATTGGGTGAACTATTCCGGCGAACATGCCCACGGTTCGACAAAAGCGGAATCCTTCTCGATCTCATAACTCTGGATGCTATTGTGCCCACTTGATGGTCGCCGAATCTCCCTTCGTTCTGTTGCTCGCTGATGCGTTCTCGCTGCGCGGAACGAGTGCGTACACGTTGCGTCTGGCTGAACAACTGCCGCAACACGGCTTCCGTACTCAAGTCGTCTGTCCCTGTGCACGCATGGTGAAAGTCGACCATCGCGACGAGTTGCCGATCGAAGAGTATCCCTATTTGCTCGCGCCGGTCTGGGGTCAGGTGGTACGGCGCTGGCTGCTCACAGACCTTTGTAATGACCCACCAGCGTTGATTCACATTCAGTCGCGGCACCTGCTGCCGTTAGGGACTTGGTTATCCAAGCGGCTAGGCTGCCCGTTCGTGCTGACGATGCAGGACTTCCTTCAGCCGCGCGAGCGATTGCCATTTTCGGCAGTCTGGGGTCATCACATCATCACCGTCAGCGAGCCGGTGCGCACCGAATTACTGCAACGTACAAAACTCAAACCCGAGTTGTGTTCGGTGATCCCCACCGGCGTCGACGTCCCGGCCGAGTTGCCGCGTCCGATCTTTGAGCCGCACCGGACGCCAGTGATTGGGACTGCCGGGCCGCTCGAAGCGGTCAAAGGCATCACGTATTTCTTGGGAGCCGCTCAGCGAGTCGCCGCGGCCGACATCGCCGCTGAGTTTCTCGTGGCTGGAGCTGGTCCAGAAGAAGCCAACTTGCGTCGCTTGGTTCGCGAATTGGAAATCGCCGATCGAGTCACCTTCGTCCCGAACCTGCTGGATTTGTCGCAGTCGTTGTCGGCGATGGACCTGTTCTGTCTTCCGTCGCTGCGGCAAGGGCTCGGCACCTTGATGTTGGAGGCCATGGCACTCGGCCGACCAGTCATCGCCAGCCATGTCGACGGCGTTGACTCGATCGTCCGCGAAAACGAAACGGGATTGCTCGTGCCGCCATCGAACAGCGAAGCCCTCGCTCAGCGAATGCTCGAACTTCTCCGCGACCCGTTCCGAGCACGCCGCCTCGCCGATGCCGCGAGCCAACTCGTGCGACGCGATTTCAGTACGGCACGCATGACTCAGCAAACGGTCGCGGTCTACGACAAAGTGCTCGGCATCCACCGCGCAGCAATCGCGTGACCGCAAAAGATCGTTTCGAAATCAGCACGACGCGCCAGCGAGTGGTTGCTTTCCGAGTTCTCGTCCACTCGCTGGCGCGTCGTGCTGGATTAGAAATCGCTGCTAACGATTTTCACTCCGCCAGACCGGCGAGCAACTTTGCCGGAACATCGGTCGTGATCGACTCCATTCCTTCGGCTCGCAGCCAGCGTGCTCGTTCAACCGAGTTAACGGTCCAGATGCAGGTAGCGAGACCGGCTTGTCGAATCGACGCAATGTCGCCGCTCGGCCTTGTCACGAGATCGTTAATGTCGAGTCCATCCAGCCCAGCTGCGACCGCACTCTGAATGAGTTCGCTAGTTTCCGGCCGCATTGGCGAGGTGGCCGCTCCGGTTGCAAACTGCTCCGTCACCCACAACGCCACTCGATCTGGCAATGCGCGTTTCACGGCGACAATCATGCCAAAGTCGAGGCCGATGAGCATCGTCTGTTCGCGAGCCGTCTTCGCCGCCGACAAGACGCGAACAAGTTCCGGAATCGCGTCGAGGCCGCACTTCATTTCGATAAACAGTCGCTTGCCAGACGGCACGATGTCGAGCACTTCGGCGAGCGTCGGGATTCGCTCGCCCGCGAACTGCGGCGACTTCCACGAGCCGACGTCGCGCGTCTTGAGTTTCGTGAGCGTGCAATCCTTCACGGCCCAATCGACTCCGCCAGTTCGCAGCATCGTGTCGTCGTGAATCGCAACGAGCTGTCCATCGGCCGTGAGCTGCACGTCGATCTCGGCCGCGTCGGCTCCCTGCTGCCACGCAAGTTGAATCGCGGCGAGCGTGTTCTCTGGCGCGTCTGCCGATGCACCGCGATGAGCGATGATTTCGGGATTCATCACGTCCCCTTCGAAAGCACGTCCAACATTGCTCGGCAAAAGTCGGGCAGGTCGTCTGGCTTGCGGCTCGATACGAAATGCCGATCGACGACGACAGAGGCATCGGACCAAATGGCCCCCGCGTTGATCAGGTCATCTTTGATTCCCGGCGAGCCAGTCACCTGCACGCCGCGATAAACACTCGCCGAGATCGGCATCCACCCGCCGTGACAAATCGCCGCGACCAACTTGCCGGCCGTCGCGAACTCGCGAATCAACTGCAACACCCTCGGATCGCGTCGCAGCTTGTCCGGCATCCACCCACCGGCACAAATCACACCGTGAAAGTCTGCCGACTCCATCTCTGAAATCAGCGAGTCCGAAACGCACGGGTAGCCGTTCTTGCCGACGTACTTCTGACCGGCCCTCGGCCCGGCAATCGTGACGTGAATCCCAGCCTCAATCAGCCGCAGCTTCGGATACCAGAGTTCCAAGTCTTCATAGTGATCCTCGACGAAGATCAGAATTCGCTGGTCCGGTAACACTCGTGACATGAATACACTCTCCAGGATTTGATGGCGAAGTCATCCGCTCACCGGAAACGGGATGGGCACTGCGAAGCCCGTTGCTCGGTTGCTCAGGCATTATGGCTCGTGGCTCCGGTATTCCAACGTCAACATTGAGTTGCACATTGCTGATCGGACGAGCTGGCTGCGAGATTGCAGCGGCAGTCCTCAGTGGATCGGCGCTGCGTCATCTCAAATGCAATTTGAGGTTGCAGATTATTTGAGGAAGACTTCGTTGGGGGTTCTGTAGCCGAGGCAGCGGCGCGGGCGGTTATTCAGAAGATTTGCGACGCGTTCTAGCTCGGCCCAGGTGAC
>SXGT01639237.1_pt1 | contig 22516 bp, 22 predicted proteins | sample 3176221 | NCBI WGS metagenome assembly SXGT01 (sample SAMN11356862, study PRJNA531348) | freshwater metagenome | isolation source: freshwater sample F1-120 | place: China: Fuxian Lake, Yuxi | collected 2017-12-25
CCCGCCGCTGCATGCCGGCGGCGGCCGCACCGATGCGCTGCGTGACGTCGGCCGCGAGCCCGCGCACTGCCGCGCTGTGCCGATGCACGAGCGGCAGCACGATGGGCTGCGCGTCGCGCCAGCCGAGCAGCGCCGGCAGGTGCGCCAGCGCTTCGGGCTCGGCGCCGCGGAAGGTGTTGGTCGCGAGGTCGGGGTCGCCGAGCGCGACGACCGTTGCGCCCTGGGCGGCGAGCGCCGCCACGAGGTCGAAGCCGCTCGGCGTCGCGTCGTGGGCGTCATCGAGCACCACGAGTCGCGGCGTCGGCGGCATACCCTCCACGGGGTCGCGCACGAGCCCGACGGCGGCCCGCACGAGCTCGGCCGGGTCGAGCTGGCCCGGCCGCGACGACCCGAGGATGCGCCGGTACTCGTCGACGAAGTCGGCGACCGCGGCCCACTCCGGGCGGGCCCGGTCGCGCGCGGCAGCACGCAGCTGATCGGTGCTCCAGCCGTGCTCGCTCAGCCGAGCGATCGCGTCGCGCAATTCGGTGCGGAAGGCCGGCAGCCGCCGCACCTCGGGGCCGAGGTGCTCGGGCCAGGCGGGGCCGGGCCCCGCAGCAGCGCCGAGCAATTCCTCGACGAACGACCGGTCGAGCAGCTCGGCGAGGTCGGCATCTTGATCGGCGCCGCTCAGCAGGCGCGGCTCGGCAAGGCCGCCGAGCCTATGGGCGGCCGTCACGATCGAGAAGGCGTAGGCGGCGAGCGAGCGCGCGAGCGGGCCGGGTAGCGCCCCGACAGAGTCGTCGCCCGAGCCCGCGAGCCGCAGCGCCAGCCGGTCGCGCAGCACCGTGGCCGTGCGGCGCGAGGGGGTCAGCACGAGCACGCTCGACGGGTCGAGGCCGTCGTCGAGCACCGCGGCGGCCACGAGTTCGACGACCGCCGTGGTCTTGCCCGACCCGGGGGCGCCGAGCATGATCGCGCCGGGCCCGCGGCGAGCATCCACCACCCGCTGCTGCGCCTCGTCGAGCACCACGGGCGCCGTAGCGACGAGTGGCAGCGCGGCGTCGAAGGTGGTCACGAGGCCACGCTATCGGCGTGCGGCGACAGCGCGGCGGGGCGGATCGGCAGCGGCCGGTGCGCCCTCAGTGAACAGGGCGGATGCTCACGAGCGCGCCGGGTACGCTGACGTTCGTGGACATTCGCATCGGTATTCTCAACAGCCCCCGTGAGCTCTCCATCGAGAGCTCGGAGTCGGCCGGCGACGTCGTCGCCGCGATCACGGCCGCCGTCGAGAAGGGCGCCCCGCTCGTGACGCTCGTCGACAACAAGGGCAAGCAGTTCCTCGTGCCGACCGCGGCGATCGGCTACGTCGAGATCGGCAGCGACTCGGCCCGCCGCATCGGGTTCGTCGGCTAGCAGCCGCCCTCCAGCCGCTACGCTCGCAGTCATGGAACTGCTCTTCGTCACGGTCATCGGCGCCGCCCTCTCGCTCGGCGTGCGCTACCTCGTGCCCGGCCGCGAGACCCACGGCCTGCTGCTCGTGCCGCTCGTCGGCGCTGCGGCGACGGCCGGCGTGTGGGCGATCTGCGTCTGGCTCGGCCTGACCTTCGACGGCGGATTCATCTGGGTCATCGCGCTCGTGCTCGGCCCGCTCGCGGCCCTCGCGGTCGCCCTGCTGCTGCCGAAGCGCCGCGCCGAGGCTGACGCCGCGCTGCTCGAGCGGCTCATGAAGCCGAGCTCTCCGACCAAGGCGTAGCTGCCGCCGACGGATGCTCGCGCTAGCCCGCGAGCGCCCGCACCGCCACCCCGCCGAGGCTGATGAGCACGACGGCCGCGAGCGCGATCATCATGATCGAGTAGTCGCGGCGCCACACGACGGCGAGCGCCGAGACGAGCACCCCGGTCGCCATCACGATCACGAACACGAGCACAGGCACGCGCACCGCCTCGTCGAGGCCCCACGCGCCGCTCGCCCACACGAGCCCGCTCTGCACGAGCTGCAGCGCTGCACCCGCGGCGAGCATCCCGAACCCCCACCAGCCCACACGGGTGCGAGGCAGGGTGCGCAGGCCGCCGGTCGGCTGAGTCGTCGCCACGGCCGCGCCTACGCCGTCAGCCCGAGGCGGTCCATGCGGCGGGTGTGCTCGGCGATGAGCTCGGTGAAGACCGGCTCGATCTGAGCCTCGTCTTTCGAGCGGTCGTCGTGCAGCACGAGCGCCGAACGGGCCTGCAGCATGGTGTCGCCCACGAGCCGGCGGCACCACAGGGCGAGGCGCGACGATAGACGCGGGTTCGCGGCGATCGCGCGCTCGACGATGCGGTGCAACGGCGCGTGCGGATCACCCTTGGCCAGCGCTTGAGCCACACGATCGCCGGGTTCCCCGACGAGGCCGACCGACAAGGCGATCCAGAAGTCGGTGAGAAAGCCGATCGTCACGTGCGCGCTCGCGACCTGCTCGTACCACTCACCGCCCATCGTGCGCCGCTTGAACTCTTCGACGCCCTCGAGGTGCGGCTGCATGACGTCGGTCTTGTCGAGGTGCAGGCGCTCGAGCTCGGCGGCGAGGGCGCGATAGCGATCGAACACGATGCCCGCCACGTGAGCGAGAGCGTCTTTGTCGGCCACGCGGGGGGCATTCGACATGGCCTCGGTGAGCTGCTCGATGAACGTCAGGTGCAGCGCTGCGCAGTGCCCGAGAAACACATCGGAGGGCGGCGCGAGCTCACCCAGATCGACCCGCAGGGCTGCCACTGCGGTGTCGCGGGGAGTCAAGGTCGGCGCCTCGACGCGGGGGCGCTGCCGTTTCAACCACGAAGCCACGCGCTCAGCCTAGGCGCTCGGGCGGGCCCGACAGCATAGGCCCGCTAAACTGGCGTTCACTTCAATAAACGACAGGCGACACACCACCGTGACTTTCACAGATCTGGGCATCGAGCCCGACATGGTCGAAGCGCTGGCGGCGAACGGCATTCTTGCGCCCTTCCCCATCCAAGAGCAGACCATTCCCCTGGCCCTCAGCGGCCAAGACATCATCGGCCAGGCCAAGACCGGCACCGGCAAGACCTTCGGCTTCGGACTTCCGCTCATCCAGCACCTCGGCCTGCACCCCGAGCCGGGCGTCAAGGCGCTCGTCGTCGTGCCCACGCGTGAGCTCTGCGTGCAGGTCACGCAAGACCTCGAGCTCGCCTCGGCGAACCGCGACGTGAAGATCGTCTCGATCTACGGCGGCAAGGCCTACGAAGGCCAGATCGAGCAGCTCAAGGCGGGCGCGCAGATCGTCATCGGCACGCCCGGCCGTCTGCTCGACCTCGCGAGCCAGAGGCTGCTGTCGCTCGCCAACGTCGAGGTCATGGTGCTCGACGAGGCCGACAAGATGCTCGACCTCGGCTTCCTGAGCGACATCGAGAAGCTCTTCTCGCAGACCAAGCCGACGCGCCACACCATGCTCTTCTCGGCGACGATGCCCGGCCCGATCGTGGCCCTGGCCCGCCGCTTCATGACGCGCCCCATCCACATTCGCGCGACCGACCCCGATGAGGGGCTTACGCAGGCGAACATCAAGCACGTCGTCTACCGGGCGCACGCGCTCGACAAAGACGAGGTCGTCGGCCGCATTCTGCAGGCCGAGGGTCGCGGCAAGACCATCATCTTCACGCGCACCAAGCGCGCCGCCGCCAAGCTCGTCGAAGAGCTCACCGATCGCGGCTACAACGCCGCCGCGGTGCACGGCGACCTGAACCAAGAGCAGCGCGAACGCGCCATGGCCGCCTTCAAGGCGGGCAAGAAAGACATCTTGATCGCGACGGATGTCGCCGCGCGAGGCATCGATGTCAACGACGTCACGCACGTGATCAATCACACGGTTCCGGATGACCACGACACGTATCTCCACCGTGCAGGCCGCACGGGCCGCGCGGGCAAGACCGGCATCGCCGTCACGTTCGTCGACTGGGCCGACATGCACAAGTGGGCGCTCATCAATCGCGCGCTCGAGATGAACCAGCCCGAGCCGGTCGAGACATACTCGTCGTCGCCGCACCTCTACGAAGACCTCGACATTCCGGTCGGCTCGAAGGGCCGCCTCAAGGCGACGCCGATCCCCCGCGTCGAGCGCGAGGCCTCGCACCCTCCGCGCGAGCGCGGGCGCAGCGGCGGGCAGGGTGGTGGCTCGGGTTCGCGCTCGTCGTCCCGCTCGGGCGGTGGCCAGCGCTCGAGCGATCGACCCGCGGCGGGCGACGCCTCGACCGCGGGCGAGCCGCGCGCCGAGGGCACGGGCACTCCGCGACGCCGGCGGCGTCGCCGCACGGGCGGCTCGAGCGGAGCATCCGGAGCCGGCAGCTCGTCGGGCGCCGCCGCCGAGTGAATACTTCCTCGCGCTGATCGCGCAGCAGGAGCACACTGGTCGCACGGACCGCGCACTCGCGTGGTCGCATCCGCGATCGGAGGTCGTCATGACCCGTTCCGCCGCCACAACCTCTCTGCTGCTGCTCGCGTCGACGGCTCTCGTGCTCGCCGGGTGCACGCCCGACTCCTCCGGCGAGCCGCAAGACCCGGTCGCTCCGGAGGAGTCGGAGCCTCAGCAGCCGGCCGAGGGCATCGGCGACACCGCGTGCGTCGTGGGCACCTGGCAGCTCGTCGTGCCCGCGTACCGCATTCAGGCGGAGGAATACCTGCTCGGGCTCGGCGTGCCCATCACCGAGTTCGACATGACGGGGGCGCAGATTCTGCGCATCACGCAAGACGGTCTGCTCGACGTGCAGACCGACCTCACGACGAGCGGCGTGATCGTCGCGGGCGACACGAGCGTGCCGATCAGCGTCACCACGGTCGAGTCGGCGTCGGCCGAGTGGGGGTGGGATGCCACGAGCCCGAGCGGTGGGTTCATGGAGGTCGCACTGTGGGAGGTGCTCGAGACGAACACCTCGGGCGCCGGCCCTGAGGGCCTCGACGTGCCGCCGCCGCGCTTCGATGGCGAGAACGCCACGCTGCTCGTCGACTGCGACGACGAGACGATGCTGCTGCAGGGCGGCGGGCCGCTCAGCGCCCTCTTCGAACGGCAGTGAGCAGCGCATCCCGGCGCACCGGGAATGTCGCTCGCGGAAGGTAGGTTTGTCTCCTCATGCCTGCTTCTGCCACCACCCGCATTGACGACTCTCCCGACGCCTCAGCGCCTTCGCCCGGGCTGCCCGCCGCGACCAAGCTCATCATCGGCCTGCTGCTCGGGTCGACCTTCGTCGTCATCCTCAACGAGACGCTCATGGGCGTCGCGATTCCGACCCTCATCGAGTCGCTCGGCATCACCGCCTCGCTTGCGCAGTGGCTGACGACCGCCTTCATGCTGACGCTCGCCGTCGTGATTCCGATCACGGGCTACCTGCTGCAGCGCTTCCAGACGCGGCCGATGTTCCTGCTCGCGATGAGCCTGTTCACGATCGGCACCGTCATCGGCGCGATCGCCCCGGGCTTCGAGGTGCTGTTGCTCGCGCGCGTCGTGCAGGCCGCGGGCACGGGCATCATCTTCCCGCTGCTGTTCACCACCGTCTTCGGCCTGGTGCCGCCCGACCGTCGTGGTCGCGTGGTCGGGCTCATCTCGACGGTCATCGCCGTCGCGCCCGCCTTCGGCCCGAGCGTGTCGGGCCTCATTCTGAGCTTCGCCGACTGGCGCTGGCTGTTCATCACCATGATTCCGATCGCGGTCGCCGCGCTCATCATCGGTGCCCTGAAGGTCGTCAACATCGGCGAACCGCGCCCCGGGCGACTGGATGTTCTCTCCGTGCTCCTCTCCATCCCCGGTTTCGGCGGCCTCGTGTACGGCCTCGCGCAACTCGGTGACGTCGGCCGCGCACCCGCGAGCGAACGAGCGGACGCGACCACGGCCGCACTCACCGCCCTCGCCATCGGGCTCGTCGCGCTCGCGCTCTTCGTCTGGCGCCAGCTGCGCCTGCAGCGTCGGGATGCCGCGCTGCTCGACCTGCGCACCTTCCAGCAGCGGCAGTTCGCCGTCTCGATCGCGATCGTCATGGTCGCCGCTATGGCGCTCTTCGGCGCGATCATCCTGATCCCGCTCTTCGTGCAAGACGTCATCGGCGCGTCCGCGCTCATCTCGGGGCTCATCATCCTGCCCGGCGCCCTGCTGCAGGGTCTTGCCGCCCCGTGGATCGGGCGCCGCTACGACGCCGTCGGCCCGACCACGCTCGTGTTGCCGGGCGCCGTGCTGCTCGCGACCTCGATGTGGGGCATGGCCATGCTCACGGCCGAGACGCCGCTGTGGCTCATCGCCTTCGCGAACATCGGGCTCAGCATGGGCCTCGCGCTGCTCTTCACTCCTCTGCTCACCAACGGCCTGTCGGCCCTGCCGCCGAGTCTCAACTCGCACGGCAGCGCGATCGTCGGCACCGTGCAGCAGGTCGCGGGCGCCGCGGGCATCGCGCTCTTCATCTCGATCGCTGCGGCGTTCGGAGGGGGCGGGCCCGACGAGGCCTCGGTCACGGGCGAGGGCGTGCGTGCTGCCTTCACGGTCGGCGCGATCATCGCGACGCTCGTGATCCCCGCCGTGTTCTTCGTGCGGCGCACGCCGAACGGTGCACCGACCGCCGCGACGACCACCGCTCCGGAAGCCGCTCCGGTGCCATGACGGCGGTGCGGCCCCTGGCGCTGACAGTCACGGCTCTTGCCGCGATCGTCGGGTTGGCAGGCTGCGCTGTCGAACGCGCACCCGTGCCCCGGGTCGCGAAGCTCTCGCTCGCGACCGACACGAGCCTGCAGCGCACGGCGAAGCTCGCGACGCTGAGCGACGAGGCCCTGGCCGGACTGGTGTCGAACGACGCACCCGGATGCTCCGCCGCGGTCGGCGTCACCGGCGAGGTCGTCTGGGCCGCAGCGGGCGGGCTCGCCGACCTCGCGACGCGCACACCGCTCACGACCGAGACGCGCTTCGACATGGCGTCGATCTCGAAGCAGTTCACCGCCACCGCGGTGCTGCTGCTGCAGCGCGAGGGATTGCTCTCGCTCGACGACGCGCTGTCGACGCACGTCGTCGGCCTGCCGCCGTGGGCCGACGACGTCACGCTCGAACAGCTCCTGCACCACACGGCGCGCGTGCCCGACTTCTGGATCGAGCTCGACGCTGCCGACATCGGCTTCACCGACGACGCCGACCACGCGACCGTGCTCGCCGCGATCGAGCGAACGGACGAGCTCATCCCGGGCGAGGGCTACGCCTACGCGAACAGCCACTACGTGCTGCTCGCCGAGGTCGTCGAGGCGGTGAGCGGTCAGGCATTCGCCGACTTCCTCGACGAGCGCATCGCAGGCCCGCTCGGCATCGACCTGGCCGTCGCCCCGGGCCTCACAGCGCCCGACGTCGCGACGCCCTATGACACCGACGACACGCTGCTGCGCGGAGGCTGGGCCGCCTACGGGCACTCGGGCATCGTGACGACACCGACCGAACTCGTGCGCTGGGGCGACCAGTACCGGCTCGGAGAACTGGTGCAGGAGGACGCGCTCGAGGGCGCCGTCGTGGTGCTCGACGACGAGCAGCCGAACGGCGAGCTGTACGGCGCGGGCATCCGTATCGAGCCCGACGGCAGCCTGTACCACTCGGGTCGCTGGGGCGGCTACATCTCCGACCTCACGATCACGCCCAATCGCGAGACCGTCATCGCGGTGGCGTGCAACGGCCGCGGTGCGCCGCGCTTCGAGCTCGCTGATGCGCTGCGCGAGATCTGGGCGCCGAGCCCCGCCAGCGACGAGAGCTGAGCGTCTAGAGCCGAACCGGCGGCACGCCGCTCGTCGCGGCGATGATGCGCTCGAGCGCCTCCGGCGTCGTCGTGTTCTCGGCGAGACGGTTGGGCTTGCCCTCGCCGTGGTAGTCGCTCGATCCCGTCGTCACGAGGTCGAACTGCTCGGCGAGCTCGAGCAGCCGCTCGCGGCCCTCAGGTGTGTTCTCGCGGTGGCCGACCTCGAGGCCCACGAGTCCGGCCTCCACGAGCTGGGTGAGCGACTGCTCGTCGACGACGGCCTCGCGGCCGCGCGTGGCGGGATGAGCGAGTACGGGGGCTCCGCCGGCTTCAGCGAGCATCCGCACGCCGTCCAGAACAGTGGGGGCCTCATGAGGCAGGTAGTAGCCGCCCGAGAAGTGCAGGATCGACTCGAACGCGGCGCTGCGGTTCGGCACAATGCCTCGAGCCACGAGCGCGTCGGCGATGTGCGGGCGGCCGATGCTGACTCCCCCGCTCTGGGCGAGCACATCGGCCCACGTGATGTCGAAATCTTCGGAGAGTCGTGTGACCATGCGCTCGGCGCGACCGAGGCGGTCGTCGCGCGTGCGGGCCGTCTCGCGCACGACCTCGGCGTCGTTCGGGTCGAAGAGGTAGCCGAGCACGTGCACGCTGCGCCACTCGTGTCGCGTGCTCAGCTCGATGCCGCGAATGACCTGCAGGCCCGTGCCCTCGGCGGCCGTGAGCGCTTCGTCCCAGCCCGCCGTCGAGTCGTGGTCGGTGATCGCGATCGTGTCGAGCCCGGCGGCGAGCGCCGCCCGGATGAGTTGCGTCGGAGTCTCGGTGCCGTCGCTGACGCTGCTGTGGGTGTGCAGGTCGATGGGGCCGCGGGGCATGCCCCCATGCTAAGCGGGGCCAGCCTGCTCAGCCGCGCCCGGTAGGCTCGCGGCACCATGATCCGCCGCTTCCTCGCCGCCGTGTTCATCGTCGGCATCGCTGCGGCGCTGCTCGTGATCGCCTGGCCCAACCTCTTCGGGCTCGCCGGCGCCCCCGTCGTCGCGCAGCTCGTCTCGGTGCGCGCGCTGAGCGCCGCGTTCGCCCTCATCGGCGCCTTCACGCTCGCGCTCATCGCCATGCTGTGGCCCGCGGCTCGACGCTTTCTCGCCGCCCTCGCGCTCATCGCGGTGATCTTCGCCGGCATCAACGTGGCCGTGCTGTCGACGCGCGGCTTCGGCAACGAGTCGTTCCCGACCCGGGCGCCCGCCGAGATCGCGGTGCTCTCGTGGAACACCCTCGGCGACGCCCCCGGGGTCGAGCGCATCGCCGAGCTCGTCGTCGCCGAAGAGGCCGACATCGTCGTGCTGCCCGAGACGAGCCAAGACACCGCCATCGCCATTGCCGAGCTCACGCGCACGCAGGGTCGGCCCATGTGGGTCTACTCGATCGCCTTCGACTACGTCGCCAAAGCGCGGTCGACGAGCGTGCTCGTCTCGATCGACCTGGGGCAGCACGTCGTCGACGACTCTGTCGGCAACACCACCGTGCTGCCGAGCATCGTGCTGCGGCCGACCGACGGCGACGGACCGACGATCATCGGCGTGCATCCCGTCGCGCCGCTGCCCGGAGAGCTCGAGAACTGGCGCGCCGACCTCGCCTGGGTCGACGAGGTGTGCCGCGGCGAGAACGTCATCATGGCGGGCGACTTCAATGCGACACCCGACCACTTCCGCGTCGTCGACGCGTCGGCCGGCGTCGCCGGGCTCGGACTCGGCGAATGCCTCGCCGCCGGACTCGTCACCGGCAACGGCGCCGTCGGAACCTGGCCGACCCGCATGCCGCCCCTGCTCGGCGCACCGATCGACCACATCATGACGACACCCGACATCACCGTGACGGGCTACCGGGTCATCACGACGCACGACGGCGACGGCAGCGACCACCGACCCGTGGTGGCGCGGCTGATTCTGCCGTAGGGCGTGCGCCGGGCATCCGGTGCGAGAATGAAGGCATGGCTGAACAGACTGCGTCGACGGATGCTCCGCGCGCGACCGAGAACCGCTCGACCACCCCGGCCAGCGAGACGTTCCGCACGTACATCTCGGGCGGCTGGGCCGACCGGCCCGCGTCGGGGGCTTCGGAGCGGCCGGTCGCTGCCCGCGCCGCCGAACGCCGCGCCGCGATTTCGCGTCTCTACCCGGGCGTGCGGGTCATCGTGCCGGCCGGGCCCGCGAAGCAGCGGTCGAACGACACCGACTACCCCTACCGCGCCCACTCGGCGTTCGCGCACCTCACCGGGTGGGGCAGCGACACGGTCGCGGGCAGCGTGCTCGTGCTCGAGCCCACGGGGTCGGGCCACGACGCGACGCTCTACTTTCGTGAAGCCGCCGGGCGCGACTCGGACGAGTTCTACGCCAACCCCGAGATCGGCGAGTTCTGGACGGGGCGGCGACCGTCGCTCGACGAGGTCGCCGTCGACCTGGGGCTGCCGACCGCGGGGCTCGACGGGCTCGAGGCTGTGCTCACCGGGCTCGAGGCCGAGGCGTCGGTCGAGACGCTGGTCGTTCGCGAGGCCGATGGAGCCCTGACCGATCGTCTCGACGCTGGTCGCTTGCTCGCTGGCACACTCGACGACGTCGACACGGCCCGCGATGCCGAACTCGCGCGCGACCTCAGCGAACTGCGGCTCGTGAAAGACGGCTTCGAGATCGCCGAGCTGCGTCGCGCGGTCGACGCGACCCACCGCGGGTTCGACGACATCATCGCCGACCTGCCCGCGATCGTCGCCCACCCCCGCGGCGAGCGCCTCGTCGAAGGCACGTTCAACCGCCGCGCTCGCGCCGAGGGCAACACGGTCGGCTACGACACGATCGCCGCGAGCGGGCCCCACGCGTGCATCCTGCACTGGACGCGCAACGACGGACCGGTCGTTCCGGGCAACCTCGTGCTCATCGACGCCGGAGTCGAGCTCGACAGCTACTACACCGCCGACATCACCCGCACCCTGCCGGTGTCGGGGCAGTTCACCGACGTGCAGCGCCGGGTGTACGAGGCCGTGCGCGAGGCGGCTGACGCGGCGTTCGCGATCGTGAGGCCGGGCATCCGGTTCAAGGAGGTGCACGCGGCCGCCATGCAGGTGATCGCGGCGAAGACGGCCGAATGGGGCTTCTTGCCCGTGTCGGCGGAGGAGAGCCTCGCGCCCGACGCCGGCTACCACCGCCGCTACATGGTGCACGGAACCTCGCACCACCTCGGACTCGACGTGCACGACTGCGGGCAGGCGCGGCGCGAGTTCTACGCCGACGGGCTCGTCGAAGCCGGCATGGTCTTCACGATCGAGCCGGGGCTGTACTTTCAGCCCGACGACCTGACCGTGACGGAGGAGTATCGCGGCATCGGCGTGCGCATCGAAGACAACATTCTGGTGACTCTCGATGGTGCGGAGAACCTGTCGGCCGGCATTCCGCGCACGGCCGACGAGGTCGAGGGGTGGATGCGGGCGGGCTAGCGCCCGCCCGGGGTTGCCCGGCGCGGCTGCGCCGCTGCGCTGCCTCCCGTCGTGTGACGTCGCGCGCCTCCACGCCGCCGCCCCGCCGCGCCGGCCACGCTTTCAGGCCACCCCGCTGCTCTCTCGCTTTCACGCACCCCGGCCGCGCCTCCCTCGCCTTCAGGCCACCCCGCCGCTCTCCCGCGCCGCCGCCCCTCCTCCCCAACCGCGCCCCGCCAATTCTTATCCCAAGATTTCCTCAGCCTCTTGATCGAACATACGTTCGATGGAACCATTGGGGTATGCCATCACCCAGCCCGCTCGAGCACCTCGCCACCGTCGTGGCCGAGCTCGAGCGCGCGCCGATCGCAGCGAGCGATCTTGCGGTGCTGGGTGACGACGACCTGCTGTCCCTGACTGACCTGGGGGCGCACGCGCGTCGCCTCGTGGATGCCCGCACCGCCCTCATCGCCGGCGAACTCGCCCGCCGCTCGCGGCCTGAGCTTGCCCACGAAGGGCTTGCTCAGCGACTCGGGCACCGCACGGTTGAAGAGCTAGTACGCGTGACGACCGGCGAATCTCGTCGCGACGCCGTGACGGCGGTGAATGCTGGCCGACTGCTCGTCGCGTTCGAGAGCCCGACTCATGAGAGCGCATCAGCGCCCCACACCCCCTCCTACCTCGAGCCCGCGATCTCCGCGGTTCGAGCGGGCACCTTGAGCGCTGCCGCTCTCGACGCCGTGCGCTCGGCGCTGGGAGAGCCGACCGAGCGCATCTCGGCTGACGATCTGCTCGGCGCCTGTGAGCAGCTCGTCGAGTCGGCGTCACTTCTCGATGTCGACCGCCTGCACCGCCTCGCGCGCTCCCTGCGCGAGACCCTCGACGCCGAGGTCATCGCCGACCGAGAGCGTGAGCAGCGCGAGGCGCGCTCGTTCCGACTGTTCACGCAACCCGACGGCATGACCCGGGCGACCTGGGTGCTCGACCCCGAGTCGGCCGCCCAGGTCCGCGAACTCGTCGACCGCGCCATCTCACCCAAGCGCCGCACCGTGCAGTTCACCGACCCGGCCGAGGTCGAGAAGGCCGCGCGCATCGCCGAGGACGACCGCACCCCTGAGCAGTACGCCTCCGATGCGCTGCTGCACCTCCTCGTCGCGGGCGCCGATGCCGACTCGAGCATGATGCTCGGCACGGGTGCACCGAGCGTGCGAGTGCTGGTCACCGCCCGCGACCTGACGCGCGGCCAGGGGTCAGGGTCGCTCGAGGCCGCGGTTGGGCAGCCTGACGGCACCGTGGTCGCCCTTCCGACCGTGCAGCGTCTGCTCTGCGGCGGCATCCAGACCCCCATTCTGATCAGCTCGACCGGGCAGCCGCTCGATGTGGGCCGATCGCAGAGGCTCTTCACCACTCGACAGCGCATGGCCCTCGCCGCACGCGATGGCGGGTGCCGGTGGCCCGGCTGCGAGCGGCCACCCAGCTGGTGCGAAGCGCATCACATCGACGAGTGGCAGCGAGATCATGGGCGAACCGACGTCGACGCCGGAATCCTGCTCTGCCGCCATCACCACCTGCTGCTGCACGACCAGGACTGGCGCATCGTCCGCACGAGCGAGCCACCGGGGTTCGAGCTCGTGGCACCCGAGTCGATCGATGCCGCACGCCGGCCCAGACCTCTGCCCAGTCGCAGTCGCGAGTGGCAGCGCGCCCTCGCGAGCTGACCAGCGCAGGCTTGCGAACTGACCGGCGCGCTCTCGCAAGCCGACCGGCGCGTCCTGGGCGGGCTCAGGGCTTGGGTGACCCGTCCTCCGGCGTCGCAGGCGCACCAGTGGGGACGGCAGGCTCGGCCGGCGAAGATGGCGGGGTAGAAACAACGGGCGCAGCAGGCGCAGCATCGACCGGCGGCCACGTCGACCCGGCGAGCACCTGACGTGCGCGCGCCGTCTGGTTCGGGTCGATGATGATGCGATAACTGCCCGCGAGCACCTGATGCGTCGACGAGAAGTCTCGACGACGACGGTTGATCGCATACGACGCAATACCGAAGGTCATGCCGAAACCCGCCCCGATGAGGGCCGGAGCCAGAATGAACGAGATCTCGGGCACGGGCGAGAACAAGAACAGCACGAGTCCGACGAAGAGCCCCAACCAGGCACCGCTACCCGCACCTGCGAGCGCCGCACGACCGTAGCTCAGACGACCCGTGATGCGCTCGACCGTGGACAGATCGCTGCCCACGATCGCGAGCCCCTTGACCGCGAAATCGGCCTTCGCGAGCTTGTCGACGACCTTCTGAGCCTCGGCGTAGGTGTCGTATTCGCCGAGCACATCCCCGCGCGGAACGGTCAGCTGCGCACTGCCGCGACGACCGAACGGGCTCTGATTGCTCACCAGGCCATTCTGACAGCCCGGCGATAAGGTTTAGCCGTGAGCACCTCCCGAGTCTTCGTCGCGCGCCTCGCCGGCTGCGCCGTCTTCGACCCCGCGGGCGACCGCGTGGGCCGAGTGCGCGACGTGCTCGTGGTCTACCGCCGCACCGAGTCACCGAGAGTCGTCGGCCTGATCGTCGAGGTACCCGGGCGCCGCCGCGTCTTCCTGTCGATCGGCCGCGTCACCAGCATGGCGAGCGGCCAGGTCATCACGACCGGACTCATCAACCTGCGCCGGTTCGAGCAGCGCGGCGGCGAAGTGCGCGTGCTCGCCGAGCTCGTCGGCCGCAAGGTCACACTGAGTGGTTCCAACGGCGGCCCCGCCATCATCGAAGACGTCGCCATCACCGAATCCGGTCCGGGTGAGTGGGCGGTCGACCAGCTCTTCGTGCGCAAGCCTCGCACTGTGCCGACACCCTTCACCAAGGGCCAGACCGTGTTCGTCCGCTGGATCGATGTTGTCGAAGACGTCAGCGACGAACCGCAAAGCGCCGAGCAACTCGTCGCCGCCTACAACGATCTGCTGCCGGCCGACCTGGCCACCTCGCTGCTCGAGCTGCCCGAGTCGCGCCGCCTCGAAGTTGCCGAAGAGCTCTCTGACGACCGCCTCGCCGACGCTCTCGAAGAGATGCCCGAGAGCGACCAGGTGCTGCTGCTCTCGCGCCTCGACGACGAGCGCGCCGCCGACGTGCTCGACCAGATGGAGCCCGACGACGCCGCCGACCTCATCGCCCAGCTTCCGGCGACACGCGGTGAGGCCCTGCTCGACCTCATGGAGCCCGAAGAGGCCAGCGACGTGCGCTTCCTGCTCTCGTACGACGCCGACACCGCGGGCGGCCTCATGACGACCGAGCCCATCATCGTCTCGGCCGACTCGACCGTCGCCGAGGGGCTGGCCCTCATCCGCCGCCACGAGCTCGCGCCGGCCATCGGCGCGGCGATCTGCGTCACCCTGCCGCCCTACGAGTCGCCGACCGGCCGCTTTCTGGGCATGGTGCATTTTCAGCGGATGCTCCGCTACCCGCCGCACGAACGACTCGGCACGATTCTTGACCAGAGTGTCGAGCCCGTCACGCCCGAGACCTCGGCCGCCGAAGTCTCGCGCCGCCTCGCGAGCTACGACCTCGTCTCGCTGCCGGTCGTCGACGAGACCCACCGACTGGTGGGCGTCGTGACGATCGACGACGTGCTCGACTACCTGCTGCCCGACGACTGGCGCAGCGCCGACACCGATGCTCCCGCCCCCATGGCGATCCGTCGACGCGGTGCCGTCGCCGCCCGGAAGGCCGCTCATGGCAGCGCGTGATGTCCGGGCGGGCCTGCATCACCTGGCCGCCCCCCTGCGAAAGGCCGCAAATGGCTCGGCGTGACGCGCGGCCGGGCCCGCGCCGCGGCGAGACGAGGCTCGACGCCCCGAAGGGGCTGCGCACGGGGCTGCTGCCGCGTCGTGCGGGCAGTCGCGACCGCATGGGGCGTTTTTCCGAGGCCTTCGCTCGCGGAATGGGCACGCCCTGGTTCCTCGTCGGAATGTCGGTGTTCGTCATCGTGTGGCTGACGTACAACTCGCTGGCCCCCGTCGAAGCGCAGTGGGATCCCCGTGCGCTCAACTTCACGCTGCTCACGCTGATCCTGTCGTTGCAGGCCTCGTACGCCGCGCCCATGATCCTGCTCGCGCAGAACCGTCAAGACGACCGCGACCGGGTGCAGATCGAGCAGGACCGTCAACGTGCCGAGCGCAACCTTGCCGACACCGAGTACCTCGCCCGCGAGGTTGTCGCTCTGCGTCTAGCGATGAAGGATGTGGCGACGAAGGAGTTCTTGCGCACCGAGTTGCGCGCCCTGCTCGATGAGCTCGACCGTCGCGACGACGCGAACAACGAGGGCAGTGCCGGCGAGACTGAGGCCGAGGCCGTCATGCGCGACGACCGAGACCGCAACGCGCGCGACTGATGCAGGCCGAGAACTCGAACGTCGACGAGGGCGACGCGCTCGCCGCCGAGGTGCGACGTGCACTCGCGCGCGTGATCGACCCCGAGATCCGTCGACCGATCACCGAGCTCGACATGGTGCCCCGCGTCAGCGCGCAGGGCGACCGCATCACCGTCGACCTGCGGCTCACGATCGTCGGCTGCCCCGCCGCGACCGCGATCGAGCGCGACGTGCGCACCGCCGCATCCGGTGTCGCGGGTGTCGGCGAGGTCACGGTCGACGTCGGCGTCATGGATGCCGCGACGCGCGACGCCCTCATCACCCGACTGCGGGGCGACCGCCCTACGGGTCACCCCTTCACGGCCGAGTCGCTCACGCGCGTGATCGCCGTGACGAGCGGCAAGGGCGGCGGCGGCAAGTCGACCGTCACCGCCAACCTCGCGGTCGCCCTCGCCGCGAGAGGGCTTCGAGTCGGGCTCATCGATGCCGACGTGTTCGGCTTCTCGGTTCCCGGGCTGCTCGGCATCGCCGACGCCAAGCCCACGCGCGTCGGCGAGATGATGATGCCCCCGCGCGCTCACGGCGTGGCCGTGATCTCGATCGGCATGTTCGTGGATGCTCACACCGCCGTCTCGTGGCGCGGCCCCATGCTGCACCGCACCGTGCAGCAGTTTCTCACCGACGTGTACTTCGGCGACCTCGACCTGCTGCTGCTCGACCTGCCGCCCGGCACGGGAGATGTCGCGATCTCGCTCGGGCAGCTGCTGCCGCACGCCGAGGTGCTCGTCGTCACCACGCCGCAGAACGCGGCAGCCGACGTCGCCGAACGTTCAGCGCTCGTCGCGCGCCAGACCGGTCAGACGGTCATCGGCGTCGTGGAGAACATGGCGGGGCTCGCACAGCCCGACGGCAGCGTGCTCGAGCTCTTCGGTTCGGGTGGCGGTGCGGCGACGGCCGAGCGGCTCGACGTGCCCCTGCTCGCGCAGATTCCGCTGAGTGTGGCGCTGCGCGAAGGCGGCGACGCGGGCGAGCCGATCGTGCTGCGGTCGCTGGGCCGTGCGGATGCCGGCACCACTGCGAGCATGGACGGCGCCTTGGCGAGCAGCGACCCTGCCGGCGACGCGATCGTCGCGCTGGCAGAGCACTTGGCGCAGCGCGGCCGCGGACTCGCGGGCCGCAAGCTGGGGCTCAGCCCGCGCTGAGCACGCGCGTCCGCAAGGGGGCCAGCGCTGGTAGCCAGCGCGAGTGGTCAGCGCTGGAGGTCAGCGCGAGAGATCAGCGCGAGAGGTCAGCGCGAGAGGTCAGCTCAGCGCTGGATGGCGGGAACGCGACGGTAGCCGTCACGAGCCGTCGAGACGACCGTCGAGACGACAGCAGCGACAGCGAGCAGAGCGAGGGTGACGAGCAGGGCGATCATGACGAGGTTCTCCTTGACGAGCGACGCGTGGACACGCGTAACGACTAGAGCCATTCCATCGCGTACCACGCTGTAGCACAATCGAGTCTTTCTGCAGTGACTGTTTAGTTCTGCTTTAGTATTGCGGCATGGATGTGCGCCGACTCGAACTGCTGCGCGAACTCGCCGACCGCGGCAGCATCACGGCGGTCGCGCGTGCGACGCAACGCACCGCATCCGCCGTCTCGCAGCAGCTGAAGGTGCTCGAAGCCGAAGCCGGCGTACCGCTCACCGAGCGCCACGGCCGCGGACTCGTACTGACCGGCGCCGGCCTCGCCCTCGCCGAGACAGCGCGCGAGATCGCCGTCGCGATCGAGTCGGCCGAAGCGCTCTGGCACGAGTTCAAGCAGAGCCCGCGCGGCTCCGTCTCGGTGAGCGTGTTCCCCACCGCGGGGCAGATGCTGCTGCCCGGAGCACTGCGCGCCCTCGCCGATGAGCCGGGACTCGAGATCGTGCTCACCGACCACGACCTGCCGCTGCCCGACTTCGCGCAGCTGACCGCCGACCACGACCTCGTCGTCGCCGACTCGCAGGGCATTCCCGCGCACTGGAACGAGCGCGGTCTGCGATGCGTACCGCTCATGACCGAGCCCTTCGACGTCGCACTGCCGGTCGGGCACCCGCTCGTCGAGAAGACGGTCGTGCTCGGCGCCGACCTCGTCGACGAAGACTGGATCGGCGCCCCCGTCGGCTACCCCTACGACCGCGTGCTCGAACGCCTCGGCGCGACGGTCGGCCGCGAACCGCGCATCGTGCAGCGCATCATGGACAACATCATCGTCGAGCGGCTCGTAGCCGCCGGAGTCGGCATCGCGATTCTGCCGCGATTCACGACACGCAGCCACGGCAACGGCATCGTCACGCGGCCGATCAGCGGGCTGCCCGCCGAGCGGCAGATCTCGGCGCTCATGCGCGCCGACCGCGCCGAACGCCCGAGTGTGCGCCGCGTCGTCGAGCTGCTGCAGCACGAGGCCGAGCGCGTCGTGCAGGGCTACCGCACGGTCGGCGAACGGTAGGCGAACTCGGCCTCTCGGCGTGCGCGGCGGTGCCGCACGCTGGATCAGCCGTGAGCGAGCATCCGTCGCCGAGCTGTGCCTAGGTCGCCTCGGAGTCGAACGGCGCCGGGCGACCCTCGCGGATCAACCGCTGCCGCTGCGCATAGGCAGACTCGCGTGGCGCGGCTGCAACTGTCGCGGTGGTCGCAGCAACGGGCTCGTCGACGAGAGCTTCGCGAATGATGCGGCGCGGGTCGTACTGGCGCGGGTCGAGCTTCTTCCAGTCGACGTCGTCGTAGTCGGGGCCCATCTCCTCGCGCATGCGTTCTTTGGCACCGCTCGCCATGTCGCGCAGCGAGCGGATGAGTCGCCCGAACTGCGCCGCATAGCCCGGCAGGCGATCAGGGCCGATGAGAATGACCGCGATCAGCCCGATGAGCAGCAGCTTCTCGAACGTCAGGCCCCAGGACACCCCTCGAGAATAGCCGGGTCTGCTGAGGTCTTCGCCCTAGGCTGGGCACGCAGTGAGGAGCACCGTGGCCAGCAAAGACCTGTCGTGGAAGTACGTCGAGCAGTCGACCCTCGAACCCGAGGTGATCGCGGCCGCACGCGCGCAGTCGCTCGAGCTCGGCATCGACCCCATCAGCCCCGCGACGGGCGCGCACGTGGCGCTCATCGCCGCCGCCACGAACGCCGCCTCGATCATCGAGGTGGGCACCGGAATCGGCGTCTCCGGCCTGTGGTTGCTGACCGGGGCTCCGGATGCTCAACTGACGTCAATCGACGTCGAAGCCGACCACCACGAGGTCGCGCGCCGCCACTTCACCGATGCCGGGCACCCCGCGGCTCGCGTGCGCCTCATCACCGGCAAGGCCGTCGACGTGCTGCCCCGCATGAACGAGGGCAGCTACGACGTCGTGCTCATCGACGCCGACGCGGGTTCGCTGCTCGACTACGTCGAGCACGCCCTGCGACTCGTGCGTCCGGGCGGTGCGGTGCTCATCGCTCACGCCCTCTGGCGCGACACGGTCTCTGACCCCGCACGTCGCGAGTCGACGACGACGCAGCTGCGCGATCTCATCGCCGAACTCGAAGCGTCGCCGGCCGTGCACGTCGCGCTGTCGCCGGTCGGCGACGGGCTGCTGCAGCTCGTGACGCGCCGCAGCTGAGAAGACTCGCGCTACGCGATCGCCGCGGCGAGGGCGTCGTGCAGCTCTTTGGCCTCGTCGTCGTTCACCGACACCACGAGGCGTCCGCCGCCTTCGAGAGGCACACGCACGATGATCAGGCGACCCTCCTTGACGGCCTCCATCGGTCCGTCGCCGGTCCTGGGCTTCATGGCCGCCATGTGATCTCCCCTTTCGATGAAAGCTCTCCTCCATTATCCCGTATGGAAGCGCTCCCGCTAAATCGAGGGGTTACTGTTCACCCGTCGATCACGGCGGAGTCCAGTCGTAGCCGTCGACCCACCAGGCGATGTGCACCCATCCGACCTGGCCGGCGATGCCGAGGCCGATCGCGAGGGCGGCGAGCAGACCACGTCCGACCGGCGTTCGTCCGACGGCGACGATGCGCGAGGCGACCGCCCCGAGCACGGGCACGATCGGCACCAGCAGCCGAAAGGTGCTCGACTGCGGAAAGAACACCGCGAGCAAGTACAGCGTGTACGCGACGATCCACAGCCGCAGCTCGACCGGCATGCGGCGCATCGACGGCAGCGCGAACGCGGTCGCCGCGAGCAGCAGCACGATGATCAGGATGATCACGCCGAGCACGTCGCCGAACCACCACTGCGCCCCCTGCACCCAAGGTGTGAACGGCACGAGGTGCACGTCGCCGATGTACGGCCGGCGCCACGCGAGCTCGGTGTCGGTGTAGCCGAGCAGGTCGCCCGTACTGAGCGCGACGATGCCCGGCCAGGCGAGCCCCGCGAAACCGGCAATGACAGCCGTCAGCCCGAGGTGAACCCGCTCTCGCAGCAGGAAGGGCTCGCGGTCTCGGCGCATCCACCGCCAGAGCCAGACGAGGGCCAGCAAGAACGCGAAGGCGAGACCGCTCGGGCGCGTGAGAGCCATGACCGTGACGACGACAGCGAGCAGGCGCCAGTGCCGGTCGAGCACGAGAATGAGCGCCCCGAGCAGCAGCGCGAGGTGCAGCGCCTCGGCGTAGGCGACCTGCAGCACGGGCGAGAGTGGCATCGTGCAGAACAGCGTCGTTGCGAGTAGTGCCGTGCCGTGGGTGAGCCAGCGCCGCATGAGCACGAAGAACAGCACGGCGGCCGCGGCGCTCGACAGCAGCGAGATCGTCACGGCGACGAGCGCGAAACCCTGCGCCGAGAAATCGCCGATGAGCGTCATCCCGATGCGCACGAGCCCGGGGTAGACGGGCATGAAGGCCCACGCGCTCTCGCCCGCGCGGCCCTGCTCGTCACGCGGAATCTCGTCGGGGTAGCCGACGGCGGCGATGATGTAGTACCAGTGGCCGTCCCAGAGGCGCGCGAAGTCGAGGTAGCCGGGGCTCGCATCGGTCCAGGCGTTGGCCTGCTGCCGGCTCGCGAACGAGAGCATGATCGCCGTCGTGACGGCGCGCGAGGCGACCCAGATGGCGAGCACGGTGAGCCACCACGGAGTGCGGCGCAGCAGGTCGACGAGCTCGGCCCGCAGGCCGACGGGCGGGGCGGGCGCGGCCGATGAAGCAGCGGGAGTCGAGCCGCTCACCCGGTGATCACCACCGGTTCACTCGCCGCTGAGCCAGGCGCGCAAGCCCCGCTCGCAGGCGAGGATCTGCTCGACCGGCACCCGCTCGTCGTCGGTGTGGGCAAGCGACGGGTCTCCGGGGCCGTAGTTGACGGCGGGAATGCCGAGCTCGGCGAAGCGGGCCACATCGGTCCAGCCGTACTTCGGAGCAGGCGCCGAGCCGACCGCGGCGACGAAGTGCTGCGCGAGCGCAGCATCCAGTCCCGGGCGCGCCCCGCCCGACGCGTCGGTGACCGTCAGCGTCAGGTCGGGGGCGACGGCGCCGAACAGCTCGCGCAGCCGCTGCTCGGCCTCGGCCACGGTCTTGTCGGGCGCGAAGCGGTAGTTGACCGTGAGCACGGCCTCGTCGGGGATGACGTTGCCCGCGACTCCCCCGCGCACGCCGACGGCGTTGAGCCCCTCGCGGTAGGCGAGACCGTCGACCTCGATCGTCTCAGGCTCGAAGCGCGCGAGCAGCTCGAGCGCCGGGGCGAGACCGTGGATCGCGTTGACGCCCATCCACGCACGAGCCGAATGAGCACGACGACCCGCGGCCGTGAGCTCGACGCGCAGCGTGCCGTTGCAGCCGCCCTCGATGCCGGCGTTCGACGGCTCGCCGAGAATCGCGAAGTCGGCGGCGAGCAGGTCGGGGCGCGTGCGGGCGAGCCGACCGAGGCCGTTGAGGCTCGCCTCGACCTCTTCGTGGTCGTACCAGATCCACGTCACGTCGTAGACGGGCGCCTCGAGCGAGACGGCGAGCGCGAGCATGACGGCGCAGCCGCCCTTCATGTCGACCGTGCCGCGGCCCCACAGGGTGCCGGTGGTGGCATCACCCTCCAGGCGGCTCGGCAGGTTGTCGTTGATCGGCACCGTGTCGATGTGGCCGGCGACGATGACCCTCTGCGCGCGGCCGAGGTGCGTGCGCGCCACGATCGCGTCGCCGTCGCGCATGACCTCGAGGTGCGGGGCGCGGATGCTCAGCGCGTGCTCGATCGCGTCGCCGAGCATCCGCTCATCGCCCGAGACGCTCGCGATGTCGACGATCGCCGCCGTCAGCGCCACGACACCCTCGTCGAGAGGCAGCTCGGCGGCGGGCAGCGCGTCGGGGGCAGTCACGACTCCAGGGTAATGCGGCGCCGGTAGCCTGGAGGCATGTCGAGCACCCCGAGCCCCGCTGCCGCCACCGACTCCGCGCGCGCCACGCGCCACGCCTGGGGATACGGGCTCGTGACCCTGCGCATCGCCGACGGCCTCGAGCTCGACACGTGGTTTCCGCATCCTGAGCTCGGCACGCTGCCGCACGGCCGCGACCCCTACATCGTGCCCGCCGAGATCGAGCACCTGCAGGGAGACGACGCTCGACGCGGCGTGCGTCGCGAGGCCCGCACCATCTCGATCGACCTGGATGCTGCACCCGCGTCGACCCCCGACGCCTACCTGCGCCTGCACCTGTTGAGCCACCGGCTCGTGCACCCCAACTCGATCAACCTGGATGGCGTCTTCGGCCATCTGCCGATCGTCATGTGGACGACTGCGGGCCCCATGCACCCCGACGACTTCGACGCGCGCCGACCCGCCCTGCAGCAGGCGGGCATCTCGGCGCTCGGCATCGACAAGTTCCCTCGCCTGCTCGACTATGTGACCCCGCCGCGCGTGCGCATCGCCGACGCGTCACGCGTGCGGCTCGGCGCCTACGTCTCGCCCGGCACGACCGTCAGGCACGAGGGCTTCATCAACTTCAACGCCGGCACTCGCGGCGCGGCGAGGGTCGAGGGCCGCATCAGTCCGCG
>SXGT01266610.1_pt1 | contig 22513 bp, 28 predicted proteins | sample 3176221 | NCBI WGS metagenome assembly SXGT01 (sample SAMN11356862, study PRJNA531348) | freshwater metagenome | isolation source: freshwater sample F1-120 | place: China: Fuxian Lake, Yuxi | collected 2017-12-25
GGGTGGCACGATCTGGTAGGCCACTTCCTCGAACGAGGCAATGGGCGTGTCTTCGATACGGAGTTTCTCGATATCGTATTCGCCCAAACCGATGCAATGCAGTTGGTGCAAGTACTGCTCGTTGCCCTGGTACTCGCCATAGGGCGTGGCCGCCAGGTCCGGATAGACCAGATGGCGACCGTATATGACGGGAATGGGCTGCGCCAGCCGTGCATAGTTGCCCTGACCTTGCAGGCTGTAGGTCGGCGAGGGTTGCGCTAGACTGCCGCCGGACCCGGCAAAGGAGGGCATGTTGGGCGTGGGCAACGGCACCAGCGCACTGACCAAGGCAGAACCCGCCATCGTGATGATGGCTGAGCCCACTGCCGTGGCCACTGAACCAGAGAGCCCGAGGCTTGCCCCCAGTGCGCCACCATAGACGTTCGCCACCACCATCACCGCGATCATCAGAACGGTGCGCAGTGGGTTCTTGCCGCCGCCCCCACCGCCACCCCCGCCCTGTGGCAGGGTGATGAAGAGCACCACACCATCGATGGGCGTGACCGCCCAATCGGCGCGTAGCACCGGCATGCCATTCTTGATGCAGACGGTGGGCTGATCGAACTCGGCAATGCCCTGGGTATCGAGCCACTGGCGGATGGTCTGGCTCGGGTGAGCGGCCATCACGTCGCGCTGACTCGGCTGGAAGGGGTTGCGCAACATGATCACTGCGCTCTGATGGACTTCGCTCACGTCGACTCCTCAACGCCGCATCGACGACCTTGGGCCACCCCCGCTTGATAAGGCACAAGCGGATGTGGTCGACACGTAAGGCGTTCCTCGCAATGTCGGTAATAGCCCTCCACTCGCCAGCCATGCAGCAGGAGTTCAGGCAGCTTCTGGAAGACCACGCCCGCGTCCTTGACGGCGTGCAGCACGCCACCGCCATCGACGTCCAGCAAGACGCCGACATGCACCGGGTGACGCGACTGGCGCAGCAGGACGGCATCGCCCTCGATCGGGGTTGTGACGGCCATCCAGCGCTGTCGCTCCGGATGGCCACGGAAGGTGCTGACCACGGTACGCAGGTCATTGGCATCCACCGGAATTTCCGGCAGGTCACGGCCAAAGTGCTTGCGCTGAATGGCGAGGAACAGCCCCCAGCAGTCGAACGCATCTGGTCCACGCGCACCGGCGTGCCAGGGCCGACCGATGAGCTCGGTGGCCCAATGCTGGGTGGCGTTCATCGGGTCAGGCCGGGGAAGGTTTTGGCGGTGTAGCTGATGCCCGGGAAGGCCTTGTTGCCGACATCCAGCATGCGTGCCCGCCCCGTCACCCGAAAGATGTCAGCCTCCACCTCGGTCAGCACCAGGTGGATCGGCGGATCCATCTGCGGCCCTTCCAGGTCAGTCGAGAGGTAAGGCCGATAGGTGACCTCGATCACCGACTGCGACTCAGATGCCGCATCCAGATGCCGGACGATTTCGCGCGAGACGTTGTCCAATGTAACGGTGATTTCCGGCACGGGAAGGGTGTCCACGGCCGGTAGATCCAGTTCAAACCCCATCGCCACAAACTGCACGCGCTCGCCGGCTTGCAGCGGCGCCTGGGATTCCAGCCGGGCCCACAGATCGCCCGTGTCGCGTACCACGCGGATGGCAACCGGCTGACCGGCCTCATCGACGAAGGCTGGATGCCGCAGTTCCAGTGTGTGCAGAATGATCTGTTCCGACGGGGCGCTGGCGTAGGCCTCGCGAAGCGCCTCCGATAAGGCCGCGTCAGGCATCGTCAGAAGCCCAGTGCGGCTTTACGGGCCTTGCCCTGCACGACCGTCGTCTCGACGAAGCTCAGGTAGTCGGCATCCTCCGTCCGGATCGCCTTGAACTCGTCTTCGATGGCATAGCGGGTACGAATGGTCGCCGCAGTCTCCAGGTCGATTTGGCGAATCACCGGGCTGTGCCGCTTCAGCACAGCAACCTCCTCCACCGTCGCCTGACGGAAACTCAGGCCCTCGGCCAATTTGAGCGATGCCAGGGATTCCTCGGCGACCGAGACGTAACGACGACCATCGACTTCCCCAAGATCCTCGATGGCCGGTCCCTCCCATTCGAGAACGGCAGCCAGGCCAGGGATCGGCGCATAGGTATGAATGATGTTTGGCATAGGAAATCCTTTTTCAAAAAACATGAAGGGCCGCCCCGAGTGTTTCTTGGCCCCTTGAGGGGGGAACGAGCGGAGCGAGTTTTCGGGGTGGGCTTAAAACATGACGGGACGGAAGAAGCCGTTGGTGCCGCGATAGGTCAGATCACCCAGCAGTCCGTGACCGTTGTAGCCGGCGGCGTACAGCTCTCCCTGAGAGGAGAGGAGCCAGGTGGCCAAGCCGCTTTCCGCGAAATTCACATCGGCACAGAAGATGTCGCCGACCGCCATGCCAGCGGGCAGATCGACGAGATTGGCGTAGTTCGTCGTGGCGAAGCCCCTGACTGGCGACCCATGGTTGCCCCAATTGTTGGCGCCGGCGGCCAGCAGTCGGCCGTCGTTGGTCAGAAAGAACACCGTGTTGTAGCGGCTGGAGCCGGTACCCAGGATGCGGGTAATCTTCCCTTGCAGGCCGGTGGGTAGGACGCATTCGACCGGCGCAGTACGGTTGCTGGCATCTCCCGTGCTGCAGGCGCCGTCCCAGTTCGACCCCCAGGCATAGGCAACACCGTCCTTGATGGCGAAGCTGGTCTGGTATCCAGCACCGGCAATGGCGATGGCGCTGACACCGGTCAGACCGGGGACCGTCGTCCAGCTGTTGCGCTGACTCGTATCGCCCACGCCCAACTGGCCCCATCCATTGCCTCCAGTGGCTTTGATGGTCCCGTCTTTGAGCAGAGCCATTGCATAGGCAGACACGCTGCCATGATTGGTGCCGTTGTAGTAGCCGCCCTGGGACGATACGATCTTGGCCACATTGGTGAGGGAGTCGGTCGGGGTCCAGCGGTCGGTCGTTGTACCGAGTCCCAGTTGCCCCTCCGAGCCCCGCCCCCAGGCCCAGCATTGCCCGACCTCGTTCCATGCATATACCGAGGAGAGCGATCCCGACACGGACAGATCGGTAATGCCAGCCAACAGGCCGCAGCGGACCGGCAAGGAACGGTTGGTGCTGGTGCCATCGCCCAGGTTGCCATAACCGTTATAGCCCACGCCCCAGACCTCGCCGGTCGAGGTGATGAAGTAGGCACTGCAGTACTGCCAGTAATTGTCGTAGCCGACACGGATCGAGGTGATCTTGCGGTTGGCGGTGACGAAGGCCTCGATCCGCTTCATGAAGCGGGTGTTGTTCGTGTCGCCATGGCCCAGCTGGCCATAGTTGTTGTAGCCCCCGGCATAGACGAAGCCCTTCTTCGTCACGGCATAGGTGTTCCAGTAGCCCACATTGACCTCGATGAACTCGTCATCTGGATCCAGGGTCGGGGAAATTGCGACTGTCGACAGGTGACCCCGCGAGAAGTCGCTGTCGTCGTAGCCGGTCAGCAGGGCCGACTGGCCACCACCATTGCGTCCCATGATGCCGATCTGCTTGCCGCCTTCGAGAATGACGGGAAAGGTCCAGATGTTGCCGCCCCAGTCATTGCCACGGGGCAGCTTGGCGATACGCAGGGTGCTGCGCATGTCGTTCAGACGACCCGTATCGGTCGCGTAGATAGTCTGGACACGCTGGACTTCGGCGGTCCCGACGGCACTGACGGCGGCGGCTTGCTCGGTACCGGCCAGCAGTACGACGGCGCTCTGAGTTTCCCCCTCGGCCGACACGCGTGCGACCTGGGCATCACCGACGGCGGACACAAATTGGGCCGTAGAGGCCGGACCGACGGCCTCCAGGGTCTTGGCCAGATAGACCAGGTCTTCCGGGGTGGCATTGGCGGCGGCCGACTGGGAGCGATTGATGACGGCATCGACCGCATCGACGAGTGTTGACATCTTGACTCTCCTTTTCTGGGAAACGGGGAGATCGCCGCATGGCGGCGATGATTTATTGAGGGGCGATCAGATCAGTCCGATCAGCTTCATCAGAAAGAGCTGTCGCCTGGGATCCATCCTGGCCGGCAAGGCGGCAATGGCGACATCGACGGTTTGCCGCACGGCATTGGGCACATCGGCCAGTGCCTGCGCAGCATCCGTCGCTGCCAAGGAGGCGGCGTCACGCAGGACGGTGGTTTCATCGCGTCGGTCGGCGGCATCAAGCGCTGCCGCTTGTGCAGCGCCGGCTGCCTGATTGGCCTCGGCGATCCGGTTGCTAACCTCGATCAACACCGCTTCCGCCTGTTGGCGCGCAGTTTCAGCACCTTGCAGCGACTCTGCTGCTTGACCTGTATAGCCCGCAACCGCATCCGCGACTTCCCGGGCCTGCGCAAGGATGCCCTCAGCGGCAACATTGATGCGGGCATCGGCATCGGCGAGTAGTTTGGCGATCGTGGTGACGTCACCGCCTTCCGTGGCTACAGTCTGCTGCGCCGTGCCATGCACGATGCCATGCAGCAAGGCACTGTCGGCGGCAACCTGTGCGACCGCCTGTTGCAGATCGGTTTGAAGACTCATGCTGATCTTTCTGTAATCAAATCACTGCAGGCAAGCGGAACGGCAAAGTGCCATGCACCAGCTGATGCAGTTCACTGCCCATGGCAAAGAGGTCGGCGGCGGAGAGCTCCAGCATCAAATTGAGCGCGCCTTCATCGAGCGTGGGCCGTTCGCGGATTTCCAGCTCACCCTTGACGTCCCAGCGCCGTGCCGAGCGCAACTGGGCTTCGAACTGCCGGGTAAACCGGGCTTCGTGGGGCAACAGCCCGAGGCCACCGAGCAAGGTGATTTCGAACCACTGTCCGCCTTCATCCGCATGGAACTTGTACCAAGCCTCAAATAGGGCAAACTGAGTTTCCGAGAACAGCCAGCGCACGGTGATGCGCGTGGGCGTTTGCCGAAAGCGGCGACGCTGGCGCGCCGGGCCGGATTCCATGTCGGTACGTAGTACGGCTTCTTGCGGCGTCAGGCCATAGCCTTCAACCGAGGGCAGTGGCAGGGTGTTGGGCCAGGTGATGTTCATCGCATCGCTCCCGCTGCGGGATTGAGGCCGTAGCGCCGCTCGAGCGTCGGTGCCAATCCGGAACCCTGCGAGATCGACCGCGCCATGCGCGCTTCCATTTGCTCGACGATGACATCGAGCCGTGTGCTGCCATCAGGCTGCTGTTGCTGCTCGATGCGGGTCTCGACGCCACTGGCGCGGTTGATCACATTGACTTCCACATTCACCTGGGGTTTGCCCGCCACGGCACCGCCCAAGGCACGCAGCTGCCCCGGCGTGAACACCGCTTCCCCCTGGCGCGCGATGATCGGCACCTCCCCCGAGACCAGGCCGCCGGTGTGAAACCGTCGCACCCCGGCGAACAGGCGGCCATCGACCTGCCGGGAGGGTAGGCCATCGGTGCCGAGCAGACCGCCGCTGTGCGCGATGTTGGCCATGGCCAGCGGCAGATCGGTGGCCCCTGTCGAAATGGAATTTCCCGCATTTCCTCCCGAGTTCGTTGCCTCCCCACCGAACAGACCACCGAACCAGCTCGATGCCGCATTCGCCAACGGCAAGGTGATCGCACGCTGGATCTGGATGCGGATCAGATCGCTGATGATGGAATTCGCCAGGCTGTTGAAGTCGAGCTTGCCGGTCATCACGAACTGGGTGAGTGCGTCCTCCATGGACTTGAAGGCGCCCGTCACGGCGCGCTCGGCCTGTTTGGCAGCGTTGGTCGCCTCTTCGATGTAGGTGCGCAGGGCCGCCTTGGCACCGAATTCGGCGCTGCGCTGGTAGTCGGCGGTGGCGCGAGTCAGGTCTTGCAGAATGGGGAGTTGGCGCGCCAGGGCGTCGTTGATGGCTTCGATGGCCTGGGTGCGCAGATCGGCATCCTGGAGTTGGCTCGCTTCCTTGCGCGCGGCGGTGGCGGACTTTTCTAAATCGGTACGGGCTTGCAGGACGGCACGCTCAGTATCCGCCAGACCCAACATCTCGCGCTGCAGTTGCAGGGCTTCGATGCGTTGGCGGTTGCCGTCAATCAGCCCTTCGGTGATTTTATGGGCAGCGTTCTGTTCTTTCTCGACCGTGTCGAAGGCCTGGTTGGCGGCCTTCTGGCGCTCGATGGCTTCGAGCACCTGGATGTACTGCTCGGCTTGTACGGCGACGCCCTGGTAACCCTTGGCTTCGATCTGCAGGGCGCGGGCACGCAGCTCGGCGGCTTCACCCTCTTGCGTACGCGTCAGGCGTGAGCGCAGTTGATTGAGGAAGGCTTCGCCTTCGTTGAGCTTTTCTGCGGGTTTGGGTTTCTCGAAGCCGGAGAGATCCAAGTTGGGACGGTGCTTGCGCGGCAGGGTCGGCAAGAACTGGTCGTAGATCGCCTTGACCTCCTTGGCCTGCGCCTCGGTGTCGAGCACGAATTTCTGGCCCATGACGCGGACCGTGCGGCGCTGCGCATCGAAGAACTTGGCAACCCGGTCAGCATAGCCGGGGTTCTGGTTGAGGTTGAAGAGCCGGTCGTTGGCCGCCTGCAGATGGTCATCACGTGCCGTTTGCAGCTTGGCGATTTCCGCATCGATGGCCTTGGGGTCCAGCCCCATCGCTTTGCCGGAACGCAGGAGGTCGGTCTTGAACCAGGTCTCGATGTCCTTGCCGACCACCGACAGGCTATCGAAGGGCTGGGCAATGACGCGCTTCAACAGTACCGCCGACTCGGCAATGAACGCCAGGCCGGCGGCGACGGATTCGAGGAACGTCAGCGTGGCTTCCTGGTTGGCCGTGATGCGTTGCAGTTCGTTGCTGAAGCTGCCCGTCTCGGTCTGGGCCAGGATCACCTGCTCGGTGAAATCCGCGAGGATCGGAATGACGGCGGCACCGATCTGGCGCTGCACGCCTTCGAAGATGGCGGACAAGCGCGTCAGGTTGTCGTTGAAGACCTCTGACGCACGGGCCACGTCTTCGGACATCACGAGGCCCAGTCGCTGTGCTTCTTCCATCAGCGCGGTGATACCTTCACGTCCCTGGTTCAGAAACGGAATGATGGCCAGGCCTTCCTTGCCGAAGAGCTTGACGGCCAATGCTGCCTTGTCCGCGCCGTCGGGCATCCGGGCAAATTTCTCGGCCAGGTCGAGCAGCACGGCTTCAGTCGGGCGCATCTGGCCCGTCGTGTCAGCGGCGGCCACCCCCAGGGCCTTGAGCGCTTTGCTCCCTTCTGCCCCCTCGAACCGACTGTCGAACATGGCGATCGACAGTTTCTGCAGCGCCTTGGTCAGTCCCTCGGTGGTAACGTCCGAGAGCTTGGACGCATAGTCGAGTGCGGTGAGCGCTTCAACCGAGACGCCTGTCTTTTGCGAGAGCTTGAAGAACTCGTCGCCGACACGAGCCACCGGCATGACCAGGGCGGTCATGCCCACGCCGAGTACCGCAATGCTGGCGCCGGCGATCAGACCCGCAGGGCCAAGTTTGCCGAGTACCGAACCCAGCATCCCGAGCCGCTCGGTAGCGGCTTCCAGCTGGAACTTGGCATCGTTGGCCGCTGACGACAGTAGTTTCAAACCGCCGGACGCCGGGGTGGCCGCCGCCTCGATTTTTTTGAGCGAACGCTCCCCCTTCTCACCGATTTCGGACAGTTCGGCCTTGACCTTGCCGCCGTCGACCACGGACAGGCGAATGGAGAGGTTGCGTTCAGCCATGGGAATTCTTGTTCACCTCAAGCGTATTGACATCCGCTATACAGTCGCCTCATAATTCGTGTATCTATTGCATACACAGGAGGTCGTCGTGCGTGATGCCGCCATCAATCTCAGAGCCCTGCCCGAGCAGCGTGATCTCATCGACCAAGCCGCTTCCGCGTTGGGCAAAAATCGCTCGGACTTCATGCTGGAAGCCGCCTGCGAACGCGCCCAGTCGGTGTTGTTGGACCAGGTGTTTTTCCGGCTGGATGCCGACAAGTTCGAACAGTTCGCCGCCTTGCTCGATGCCCCGCCTCAGCCCAATCCCGGTCTGGAACGGCTGATGGCTGTCAAAGCCCCCTGGGATGCCAACCCGGCATGAGCCAGAAGCTGTCAGAACCGGAGCCCTTGTCGGCCGAGCACCGCCTGGAGGACTTCGCCTGTGGTGAGTCGTCGCTGGATGACTGGTTGCGACGCCGGGCGTTGATCAACCAGACCACGGGCGCGAGCCGCACCTTTGTCGTCACCGATGAATCAGGCCAGGTTCTGGCCTATTACGCCTTGGCAGCCGGTGCGGTGTCGCACCAGGAATCGCCGGGAGCCATTCGCCGAAACATGCCCGACCCTGTGCCCGTCATGGTGTTGGCCCGACTGGCCGTTGACCAACGATTACAGGGCCAGCAGGTCGGCGGTGCTTTGCTGAAGGATGCCTTGCAACGTGCCGTCTCGGTGGCTCAGAACATCGGTGTGCGAGCCCTGCTGGTACATGCTTTGAATGACCGTGCCCGTCAGTTTTACGCCCACTACGGTTTCGTGCCGTCGCCGGCCAACCCGATGACCTTGATGCTGCCGCTACACGCGAGGAATACCCATTGAACAAGGTCAAGCGCAAATTCGCTGACGCTTTCCCTGACTTCGTGGTTGCGTACAACGACACTCTGGCGCAGGATGGGCTACCGCTGTCTGAGTGGCAGACATTCGCCACAGACGACAAGGCAAGCAAAGCCTCTGCGGACTACGAAGCCGACGAAGGCGCGCTCTCCGAGGCACAACTTGACCAAATCAAACAGTCGGCGCACTCACTCATCAATCACAATCGCTGACATCAGCCCCGCCTCGACCGCCGGGAACAGATCAATCGCCGTGGCTTTGTCCAGCCCGTTGCATTCACAGGCCAGCATCCAGGCATTGAGATCCAGCCCCACCACCTGGCCTTGCACCATGCGCAGCTGGCTTGCGCAGACTTCAATGGCACTGGCCGCTTGCCAGCCTTCCAGGCTTTCGGGCGCATTCATCGTGTACGGACACTCTGGGCACGGTTCGGGGCAGGCGCTGCAATAGCTCGGCCCGCCACCGAAGTGCCACGCGGTGCGAGCCTTCAGACGTTTTTTTCCGCATCCAGGGCGTAGAGGCCGGCCAGGTATTCCCGTTCGAAGGCATCGGCCAGCAGCCAATGCTCCATCAGCGCCGTGACACCGTCAGGTGTCACGGCAGCCGGTTTTCCCTTGTCGTCAGCCACGCCTTCCCATGCCAAGACTGCGAGCTTGGCCAGTTCGGTGATCAGCGTCGCAGTTCGTTCACCAGCAGCTGCGGTATCAGTGCCGGCAACTTTCGACGCGGCATGGCGCGCAGCCATGACAAGCGCCGTGGTGGCTGGACGCACCTGCAGGCGCACGCCGGCGGCCAGTGTGATCCAGTGCGGCTCACGCGGGAGATTGAGTTTGATCATTGGAAACCTCGATCGGGTTATCAGTAGGAAGTGATGTCATTCACCAACTCGACGGTGAACATCTTGTTGGCTGCTGCGTTCTTGGCAGCCTGCCATTCGAAGGTGGCCTGAATGCCACCGGGGCCGGAGATGGAGAGCTTTGGCTTGGGCAGATACACCTCATGCGCGATGAAGGTCAGACGCCGATCAGCGTCAATCACATAGCCGAAGGTCAGTTCCAGGGGCGTGTTATTGGTGGCGGCATCGATCAGCGTGGTGTCCGCAAAGCGCACTTCCAGGTTGCCGGTAAGGCTGGCCACCGTCGGATCCGCACCGTCAATCTTGCCGTCGGAGCGGATGGTCTCGATACGCTCGAGGTTGTTGGCATAGGTCAGCTGCGCCGAAACCACGTTGCCTAGCGCCTGGCCTTCTCGCAGGATTTGGCCTTGAAACTGGTTGAAGCGTTGCAATTCGCGAGTGTCCGGGGTGTCATCCAGCGTCGCGGTGCGCTGCACCTCACCCTGGGCCACCAGACCCACCGTGGCATTCGCGGCACCCGAGCGGGCAAAGCCCACCTGCAGGCTGTTGACCATCACGCCGGAAGCCACGAACCAGGCCGGGATGTCCGGCAGTCCGGTTTCCAGGGTGAGGCTGGGCAGGCTTGGTTTGCCAGAGCTGAAGGTGTGGGTCACCACGCCCGTGCCTGCCGAGGTCGGCTCTCCCAGCAAGGCCTTGAGCCACAGGCCAATCTGGCGCACATCGAGCGGCACAACCATGTCGCCTTCGACCTTGATCACGTCGCGGATCGGTGCACTCGGGTCCCGGCCGAGGCCGATCAGGTCATTGGCGATCAGGCCCTGTTCGGAGCCGAGCGAGGTGGATACAAAGGGCATCTGCCAGTAGCCATCTACCGGGGTGCTGCCATAGGTGGATTCGAACGCGGCCAAGAGGCTGGCGTTCGCGCCGTAGGCACGGGTCATAGGTTTTTCTCCTTGGGAAGTGGGTTCAGTTCAGTGGCCCGGAGCCGCTGTAGTGCAGAACCACGGGCAGCAGGCAGGCCTTGATGCCGCTCGTGCCATCCGGCGCCAGTTCATCGAATTTGGGTGGGCCGATTTCGGCGTACTCGACGACACCGGCGAGCGTCCGGTCGGCTCTGATCAGGGTGGCGAGCTCGGTGAGCAAACCATCCATGCGTGCATCACGCGTAGCGGCATCCGGATCGGCGACAAACAGTTCGATCGCCACCTGGTGCTGCCAGTGGTAGGTCAGCGGCGAGAGCGACACCTCGGGCTCACCCATCTCGCCGTCGCGCAGGATCGCCATGGCGTGGTCTGAGATGCGCTCGGGCAAGGCGGCGTTGCGTTTGACCGTTGTTCCCAAGGACAATTGGCCGAGCACCGCGAACAGTGCGCCGATGGCGTTTTCTCGTTGGCTCATACATTTCTTCCAGATCTGCGATCCGCTTCGTCAAAGCGATTCGCGATGCGATTGGCCAGCGTACTGATCCAGCGGCGCGCGCTGCTGTCGATGTCGAATTTCTTCTTCAGGGTGACCTGCGGGACAAGAAGAAACATGGGGACGGTCACCAGCCCTCGGCCGGAGGCCTGGGCCTTTTGTGAAGCGGCGGAGAAACCACCCCGTTGGCCTTGGCGGGCACGCTGGTTTTCTGCGACGAGGAGCGACGGTTTGCCTCGGCGGTAGATGAAGCGCAGGCGTTGGCCACGGAGCTTTTCCCATAGGCCGGGCGTCATGCGTTTGCCACGTGGGCCTTTGCCGGCGGCCGGTAAAGGGATCGCCAGCCAGAAACCATCCTTGGATCGGATGGTTACACCCTGGTCATGCGCACCGACGATGACGGGGGCTCGGCTATAGACCAGGCCCGCCGCCTTGATGCTCATCTGCCCTTTCGGGTAGACCTCACCACGCCATGTGTTGGCCAGACGCTGGCCGAGGCCCGCCCCGGTGATCTGGCTGCGCAGCTCGGTCTTGAGCCCATCGGTGGCTTCTCGGATGGAATGCGTCACCGCCTGCTCGGCGATGCGTACTTCATCGGCCAACATCTGGTCAAGATCACCCGCAAGAGCAGCCAGAAACTTCATACCAGTGCTCCGGTTACCGTCCAAACCAGCCGATCCCGATCAGCCATCGGTTCGCCCACCACCTGGTATGTTTGGCCCTCGATGGTGAAACGATCCCCCGCCTGCGGGTCCGGCACATCCCGCGCGAGGAGATCGAAGCGCTGCGTGGCCATCACCAGCCGGGCGTCGCCAAAGGACTCGACGACATCCGGTGTCTTGGCAATGAAACGCGTGGTGACCTCTGCCCCATCGGCACGCCGGTAGGTGCCCGGCGTACCGAGGTGCAGGAAAGTACTGACCAGCAGGCGAGCGAATGGCTTGACGGGGTAGGCCATCACGCCATGGTCAGCTTGACCAGTACACCTGGGCGGTGGCACATCGGCAGTGGGTTGCTCTGCGTGTGCAGATCCGTGCCCCGGTCGAACTTTCGCGGCTCCTGCTTGGCGTAAAGGGGCTGACCAAGGGTGTTCACCGTCTCGTTAAAGTCAGCCGGGGCGAAATAGGTGGCAAAGGTGTCGACCGTGCCCAGCGGGAAGGCATGCGCTTCGCCCTCGGCAATGAAGTCACGCGTCTGAGCGGCGCCTGCCCCGTCGAGATAGCTTGCTTTGCCCAGATATTCCTCGAAGACGATGCCGCCAAACGCAAAGCCGTTGCGCACGTCGTCACGCAACATGGCGCCTTGGGCATAGTTCTCATAGGCCTTCTCGACCTTGGCGTGGCCGGTGAGCTTGGCAAAGAAACTGGGCGAGCACAGCACGCGCACGCCGGTCATGAATTCCCCTCGCAGGTTCTCGGTGATGCCGCGCACCACATCCGCACACTTGTTGCGCACATTGGTGGTGTCCGCATTGAGCTGGAAATTGACCGTGCTCGGGTTGAGCTTGAAGACCTCGAACAGGTCATGAAGCACGCTGCCGTCAGCATCGAGGATGACGCCCTTCAATGCCCCCATGCGCAAATGCTCCAGGGTGATGGCGTGCTTGTTGCGCATGGACTCCAAGTGCTGGGCCAGCACCTGCGCCACGGTGTCCATCTCGGTCTCAGAGCCGAAGGCGCGCACGCCCTGCACTTCTTCCGGCAGGACCACGTCTTCCAACGGAATGTGCGGAATCACGAAGGAATGTAACTGGCGCTTGTCGTGTTTGTTCTGGGTCGCTGCGCTGCCCACCGGAAGACTGGGCAGCAGATTAAGCGTGCCATTGCGCGACTCGATCACCACCGAGCGGGTACGTACCGGCTTGGCCGGGAACAGATTGAGTTCCTCCAGCCGGCCATAGCGGTTAGGAATGAGGTTGATGGCGGCGGTGAGGCTGGCCATCGAGAACCCGGGATTCTGGAAAGGGTTTTGCATAAGAGGGCTCCAGTAAAAGGAACGGCCCGCGGGATAACCGGCGGGCCGAGGGGATGATGGATAGAAGAAAGAAGGGAGATGACTGGGAATCAGACGGCTTACACCGCATCTCGCACCAGGACGCCCAGATCACGCAATTGCGCGATGGCCGTTGCCTTTTGCTCGGCCGTGATGGCTTCGGGCCAGATCAGGGCATCGCGCAAGACGATGGCGTGGCGGACGACCACCAGGGCATCCGGGTTGTCTGCCACCGTGGCATCGCAGTCATTGATCAGCACGCCGCTGGCCTGGTTGAGCGAACCCGTATCGGCCGGATCGAGCGGTGCGATCTTGCCGGTGGCGGTATCGGTGGCGATGACCGTGCCCAGGCTCAAGATGTGTCCGGCGGCAAGGGTGGTGCGTTCGCGGGAATAGCGGCTCTCGGCTTCGAAGCGCAGCAGGTCGGCCAGGTCATTCGGTTGGGTGATGACGGACATGGGGGATTTCCTTTCTTAGGCAGCGCCACTGAGTTTTTTGACAGCGGCGACGATGGGGGAAGTCTCGGCGTGCGAGGGGATGGCCGTGCCGGCCTCAGCAGTGATGGTCGAGCGGATCTCCGTCGCTTCGGTCTGGGCCGCCCGCGCATCGATCAGTACGCGGCGTACATCCGCCTCGGTCTTGCCGGTAGCGATGAACTCAGCCGCACGATCCGGGCATCCGGCCAGCATGCAAACTTCGGCAATGGCCTGCGCGGTCTGGGTCACTTCGCGGCGAGCTTCAGCGACTAGGACCGCCGCCTCATCAACGCCGATGGTTTCAGAGAGATTTTTGTCGTGGGTGTCTTGTGGATCAGACATGGATAACTCCTTATGAGGAAGCGCCGTCTCAGCACGGATGACGCCCCGCACCTGAGACGGCGACTGGGTAAGGGCGTTTTTGGGGGCGTTGATGAATTGGTGGAACTCGGTGAGCGTCGCCTCCAGCGTCTGCACGCCATCGGCCAGGCCTTGGGTCACGGCATTGCCGCCGAAGTACAAACCAGCCTCGGTGGCGCGCACAGCCTCAATATCCAGGCCACGCATGGCGGCGACGTGTTCGGTAAAGATCGCGTAGAGTCGATCGACTTCGCCCTGCAACTCCGACTTGGCGGCATCCGACAGCGGCTCATGCGGCGAGTAGTCGTTCTTGTGCGCCCCAGCGGCGATGGCGGTATAGCGGTAGCCATCGGTAGCGTCTTTGATCGACTGATCGACATGCAGGGCGATGACGCCAATCGAACCCACACCACCCGTTTCGGTGACGTACAAACGCTGCGCGCTGGCAGCGATCGCATAGGCCGCCGAGTACGCCGCGTCGTTGGCTACGGCCCATATGGGTTTGATGGCAGCTGCCTCGCGCACGCGGCGCGCCAATTCGAAACTGCCCGAGGCTTCGCCACCCGGGGAGTCGATGTCCAGCAAGATGCCACTGACCATGGGGTCGGCGAGTGCCGTATCCAGCATGGCGGCAATCTCGCTGTAGGACGTGAGGCCTGAGGCCGCTTCCATGCCCAGCGAGCGTTTGACGAGGGTGCCGTATACCGGGATGACCGCGATGCCTGTCGGCGAAGCAGTTACAGGTTTAGGGACAGGCAAGGCCAGATCAACGGCCGGCGCAGTCAGGCCCAGGCGTTCGCCCATAACCGCCAGAATGACGTCGAGTTTGGCGCGATGGACGAGCAAAGGCGTCCCGAACAGGCGGGAAGCAAGGTGAGGCAGCATGGGCTACTCCAGTGAGGTATCGGTTGAGAGATCCGTCGGCGCAGCATCGCTGGCCAAGGGTGATGGGGTGTTGGTGGGCATCGGCTGGTCGTAGCGGGGGTCCGAGTCGAAGACCAATCCCAAGTCATCGGCGCGGGCGTTGTCTGCCGCAATCTCTCGATCCACGTCTTCGGCGTCGTAGCCGTTGCCAGAAATCGCTTCCGAGCGGCTCATGAGGCCGGCGCGAATGGCCAGCTTCATGGCGTTGTATTCCTTCTGCGGATCCACCCATTTCCAGCCTTGCGGGATCCACTTGGCTGACTGGTACTGGCGCTTGTCTTTGCGGTAACCGGGCAAAACCAGGGTTCCTTCCAGCACGGCCTGGTCCATCCACGCACGCCAGATCGGCCGACACAGCTGGTGCACGATCACGCCGTGCTGCAAGGCTTCACACCGACGACGGAATTCCAGCAAGCCGGCACGGATGGAGGAGTAGTTCACCTGCGTCAGGTCGCCGGTGAGCATCTCGTAGGTGATGCCCATGGCGGCAGCCACGGCGCGGAACTGCTGGCGCATGAATTCGGCGTAGGAACTGCCGACGTCGGCCGGGGCTGAGAACTTGATGTCCTCACCCGGTTCGAGGATCTGCAGCGTACCGGGCTCCATACCGGCCATGGCCACACCGTTGGCATCGGCCGCCGACTCACCCATCAGGTTGTCTTCTGGGGCCAGGCGGGTGATGAATCCGGCGAACATCGCGGCGGTTTTTTTGCGCACCAACTCCGCGTCGTCATACTGGTCCAGCTCGTTGAGTTTCACGAGTGCCCGGGTGAGCCACGGCTCGCCCCGGATCTGACCGGGCCGCAAAGGGCGAAACAGGTGGATGACCTCACTGGCATCGACCCGCACCGTATCCATGCCACCGGCACTGCTGGACATCGGAGCCAGCAAGCTATCGTTGGGATGCGAGCGGCACAGGTGATACGCCACCCGGCGACCCAGCCGGTCGAATTCAATGCCAGCACGAATCACATTTCCGCCGGGCAAATCGCGGTTCATGGCGTTGGGCAGATGCTCGGCTTCGAGCACCTGGATCTGCAAGGCCACCGGCAGATCATCTTCCATTCGACGGTAGCGCAGCCGGACCAGTGCCTCGCCGCCTTCGAGCATGGCCCGTGTAGCCAGCGCCTGAAGTCCATAGAAATCGGTCAGGCCTGCGGCATCAGCCTGCTCGCACCAGTCCCACCACAGGCTGTGGATCGCCTCGCGCGTGGTCTGGTCCTGCACCATGCTCTGGGGCTTAATGCCGGTGCCGATGGCGTTCGCCACAAAGGCTTCGATGCCAGCGGCCGCCCAGGCATTGCGCCGGACCAGATCCCGACTCTTGGCGCGCAGTTCATCTTGCGCCAGTGACAGTGCCGAAACAGCACCGGGATTGCTGGGCATCCAGGCCAGGGCGCGGCGACCGCCGCCCGTGCCGTCATAGACCGGTGTGCCGCCGAACATGCGGCGGCTGATCCGGGTCATGGTTTTGAGCCAGGCCATCAGAGTGCCTTGCTCGTGGTCACGCGGATCTGGCGCGATTTGGGTGCGCCGGATTCACGGGCGATGGTGGCTTCGACCTCGGCGATCGCAGCTTTGAGATCGGCCACGCTGCGGTATTCGATGCTCTTGCCCTCATAGGTCACGCGGTGTTCGCCACTGGCCAGTGCTTCGCGCAGGGCCTGCAGGTGTTCTGGTGTGTAAGTCGTCATCAGGTCATCCACCGGCTGCGCACCACCCGGCGCGTGGCCGATGGCGTGCTGCCAGAAGTGCTGAGGCCACCGTCGAACTTCTGCTCTCGGGTGGCCTCGGGGGTTGTGATGTGCTTGGCGTCGACCGGAGGGCCAGCGCCGAGTTGTTTTTCCAGTTCGAGCCAGTGGCGGTCTTCGAAGCGATCCAGGCCAGCCGCTGCAGCCGCCGCCCGGGCGTAAACGTAACAGTCGAGACCCTCATTCCTCTCTCGCATCTTTTGCCACTCGCGGTGAGCGAATCCGTTTCGGTCGCGCCGGGTGATCAACTGCTCGGCACAAAGCTGCTGCAGGTATTCCGCATCGACTTTGGGCAGGTGCACAAAGCCAGCCGGGTAGATCGGCGTGATGCCGTCTTCGGCCACCTCGGCGCTCTTGCGCAGGTTGTTGTAGAACTCCAACTTGGCAATGCCGCCCGCCACCGGAAACACTTTGATGCCCCGGCGCAGCTTTTTGCCGCTGGCGGTGGCATCTACCGCCGTCGGTGTGCCGATCAGCGCAGCGCCGCCGCCAATACCCTTGATCGGCATGAGGCGCGTATCGCGCACACTGCGCACGAAGGCATAGGCCTCCTGGGTGGCGTAACCCGTGTCCAGAGCGATGCGCGCCAGACTCAACTGGCAGCCGCTGCTATGGGTCCAGGTTTCGCCCATCAACTTGGCCAGAGATGACCAGACCTCGGTGCGGGCGGTGTCACCCATCAGGATCCTATGCTCGACCAGCCACGCTGCCTTACCCCGCCCAAAAGCCCAGATCGAAACTTCGATGCGGTCCTTCTGCACGTCGGCACCGGCAGCCAGCAACAGACCGCCCGCGGGCACGCTACCGATGCGGTAGTCTTCCCGGCGTTCCAGCAGACGCTGCCAATCCGGCGCCTCACCCTCTTCGACCCAGGTCTCACCCAGCTCGGTGTTCTTGAAGGTCTTGATAGCCGAGGCCGATCGCGTGTCAGACATGGCCACCGACTCCCAGGCCCGGGCGATCTCGACCCAACTGCGCCAACCCACCGGGCTGTACAGACTCGACAGATGAAAGCCTGCCGTGCGACCCGCGTTTTCAGGGGCGCAGGCCTGCCACTGGCCGTTGTCCAGCATCCAAGTTTTGTGGTGCTCCGCAATTGAGCCTCCACAGGCCTCGCAGATGTAGGCCGCTGTTTCGGGCTGGCCACGTTCCCAGCGCAGCTGTTCAAAGCGCAGCCACTGGCGGTGGTCGCAGTGCGGACACGGCACGAAGTAGCGGCGCTGATCGGAGGCTTCGAACTCGCGTTCGACCGCACTGGCGCCGGCGATCGTCGGGGTCGAGACGATCAGGATCTTGCGCCGGGCAAAGGTGCGGGTGCGCGCCTCGGCTAGCGAGATCGCATCGCCTTCGCCTTCCACATCCAGCGGGTAACCATCGACCTCGTCCAGGAACAGGTAGCGCACGGGCATCGAGCGCAGGCCCACCGCGCTGTTGGCACCGGTCATCACCAGCACCCCACCGTGGAACTCCTTGGCCAGGATGGTGTTGCCCGAATCGCGACTGCGGGCCGGGGCGATCCGCTCCTGGATGGCGGGGCTTTCTTCGATCAATGCATCGATTCGCTGCTTGGACGCCCGCTTGGCCATCTCGACGGTGGGCCACACCGCCATCATCGGACCCGGGGCGTGGTGAATGACGTAGCCAATCCAGTTAAGGCCTAATTCTGTTCCCCCAATTTGAGCGCCCTTCATGAACACCACCCGCTCGATTGGCGACATGGGTGACAGGCAATCCATGATTTCGCGCAGGTAAGGCGTGCGGCTGGTGCGCCAGCGGCCCGGCTCCGAAGCGGCCTTGCTCGATAGCACCCGGTGCTTGTCGGCCCATTCGGATACGGTGAGCAAGGGATCCGGTGTGAGGCCTTCACGCCAGGCCCGCTCGATCGCGTCCCAGCCTTCGTAGTAGAGCTCGTCCATGCTCAGTCCACCTTGGGCTGCAAGTCGCCCAGCTCCTGCAGTTGCTGGCGCACGGCAGCATCCAGCGCCACATGCAATGCGTGCGGTTCTACACCCAGTCCTGCAGCCATCTGCGCTGAGATACGCGCCGGCCAGTTGAGCCAGGCATCGCGCTCGGCCCTGGCCAGTTTGAACACGTGGGCCACGGCCTGTGCGCGATCGACCAGTTCGCCTTTCAGCTGCGCCAGACGCACCTTGTTGGTTTGCGCCTTGACGACCTCGTTGACCGTGCGCGCTTGCAGCAATGACGTGCCACCGGATGACAGCGCCGGGGGTGGTGGCTCAGGGGTATCCCGCACCACCTTAGCGGGAGTCTGCGGCATCTCGCGGGCTGCTGCGGAAACCTGCGCAGCCGGTTTGCCAGTGGCTGCATCCGCTACCGACCGACGGGTCGGTGTGGTATTGGCCGCCCACTGGGCATCGGCCACTACTGGATCGATGGTGCCGTCCGGCAGTGGCGTGATGCGCCCGGTGTCGATGGCCTTCTTGACGGCCACGTGCGACACGCCTCGGTGGCGCGCGTAGGCGCGAATGGACAGTCCCATGTGTAGTTCAACTCAGTGCAAGTGGGTGGCCTCCTGGATGCGATTGGTCATGCAAAGGCGAGTGAATCACCCGGGATTAGATAAGCCTTGGCTTTTGGCTCGAACAGCGCGTCAATCTCATCGTCATCAACCAAACGGAGGCTCCAAATGCCCAAGACTCGCAGCACCGCCACAGCACCTGCCAACCTTTCTGCCGATGAGATCGACCTGCTGCTCGAATCGATTGCCCTGGACCACTTGTTCATCGAGACGCTGCAAACCCAGCACAGCGACCGCCTGGACTTCCATGACGTCAGCGTCTGGGGCGTGAAGTCAGCCTTGCAAGCCGCGCTTGACGCTGGGCTGCGCGCAGCCGGTGGCACGCCGAAGCAGCCGATACACCGCACACGCAAAGCAAACGCGACCAACATCGTGACAATGAACGCCTGGGGCAGCCATGGCCACGATACTCAACCCCAACCAGCAAGCCATCCTGCAGCACGCCGTGCGGGACAGCGGCGGCAAGATTGCCTGGTTCCCCGAGCACATCAAAGGTGGCGCACGCGCCAAGGTGCTCGAAGGCTTGTTCAAACGCGCCCTGATCACGCCCGACGGCGATGACTGGGTGGTCGCTGCCGAGGGCTACGACGCCCTGGGCCTTCCCCGACCGGGCGCCTTGACGCCGACCATCACGGTGGACGATCCGGAACTCGAATCAGCGGTGACCACGGCCGAGGCCAGTTGGCAAACTGCAAAGGACAAGCCGCACCGCACCCGCCCTGACAGCAAGCAGGCCTTGGTAATCGAGATGCTCAAACGCCCCGAGGGCGCCACGATCGCGCAGATCATGGAGGCCACTCAGTGGCAACAGCACACATGCCGTGGGACGTTGGCAGGCACGCTCAAGAAACGCCTGGGGCTGACCATCACGTCCACCAAGGAAGTCGGCGGACAGCGGGTCTATCGCATCGAGTCCGCAACCAGCGGCACGGAGGCAGCATGAACATTCCACCAACCAGAACTCAGATGACGATCACGATTGAACGCACGCCGCGAACTTTCACGGTCGACGGCAACGACATCCAGGTCGAAGAACTCGGCATCCGTCTGCCTTTCGCGCGCAAGCCGGTGGACCTCAAGGTCATGTGTGCCACCGGCGACTATCTGGTCTACATCACCGAGACGCGGACCATGACCCCGGAAGAGTTCGACGGCTTCGCTGCCAACCTGCTGACGTCGCGCGATTGGCTCGCGGGCAAAGGTGGTTATCTGGGGCAAGGTCGGTTGTGCGTGGAAATTCACGCACCCGGACGTCCCTACCTGTATGCGGATCCGAGTGGCAGCGACTTTTGTCGGTACATCGCGAGGCTTGGCTAGTGGCGGCACAGCCATGCTGTCCATGTTCTTCGATCAAAGCCTTGGCTTTGCGATTGAACAGCGCGTCAATGGTGTCATTGCAAACGCAGAACCGGAGCTCAAGATGACCACTCAAATGCCTGCAACGACCAACCCTGATTGGGGATTTTTTGGCAACCTTCGAGATCAAGCCGAAGTGGCTTGGCCGATCGCGATGACTGCGATTTCCGATGCCACTGGGCAGCCCCTCGAATCGGTACGGACCTTCCTTGACAGCCGCTATGGCCGTCACTTTGCTGACGATGTTCACAACAGCCTGTACGCCGGCGCCACCCTCAATGCCGCCATCGAGCAAGCCACCAAACGCTGGATGAATTGGACCATCGGTCGCCAGGCCAGCAAAGACTATGGCATCCCGCGTGGCATGCCTTACCTGATCGGCTTTGTGATTCACTGCGAAATCGTCGAAGCGGCCTTGGTCGAATAGCAGATACCACTCAATGAACGCCGCCGCCAGCGGCCAACTCACGCACAGCATCCTCCGGAAAGCCAGCCCCTTTGGAGAGTGGCCCACAAGGCACGCCTGCCAACTTTAGTGACAACGCCAAGGTATCTACGGGAGCACCTCGGTCGCGGAATGCCTCGGCGAGGAAAGCAAATTCGTTCATCATGCCCACCACACTGCGATTCGCCGTCTTGGCATAGACCACTTCGCTCATACCCTCGACTTCGGCCTGAATGAATTCGGCGGGCAGGTCCAAACCCTGCAGCACTTCTTTCAGCGCTGCTGGAAATCGCTTGGCCAATGTGGCCGCCGGCGCCATAGGCATCAGCACCGGCAACAGCGTTCGCTCGTTCACCAGCAGCGCCATTTGCGGCTTCCAGAACAATGCCGTGGCATACCAGTTGCCCAATCGTGTGTCCGCGTTGCACGGCGCTGCAATCTGCGGTTGAACCCGGTCGAGCAGTTTTTTGGTGCAGCGAAGCGTGAACATGCTGGCCTGCGATCAGGTTTGATCGCCCACCGGCGTCAATTCATAACTGGTGCTGCGGCCACTGGCATCAGATTTCTTCAATACCCCGCGTTCCACCAGATCGGAGATATCGCGCAGCGCTGTGTCCTGTGAGCACTTGGCAATCGCCGCCCACTTGCTGCTGGTCAGTTTCCCATCGAAGCCATCGAGCAACTTGTTCAGCAGTTTGATCTGACGATCGTTCATCGGCACCCCGGCCCAGTGTTGCCAGAAGCGCACCTTGGCCAGCACCTGCGCCAGTGTGGTTTCGGCCCCCTGTATGGCTCGCAGCAGACAGGCCAGGAACCACTCTAGCCAAGCGGTGACATCCATGTCGCCTTTTTGCGTGGCTTCGAGGCAGTCGTAGTAATCCTTGTACTCCTGGCGAATTTGGGCCGACAGGCTATAGAAGCGCTGTGCCGACTGTTCTGCACGGGCGAGCGCCATGTCGCCCACGGCACGCGCGATACGACCATTGCCATCCTCGAAGGGATGAATAGTCACGAACCACAAGTGCGCCAGACCTGCCTTGATCACCGGGTCGTCGTGCTGTTCCAGATTGAACCAAGTCAGGAAGTCTCCCATCTCGGCATCCAGTACATGGGCTGGCGGTGCTTCGTAATGAACCTTCTGGCGATGGACGGGACCTGAGACCACTTGCATTGGCCCTTGAGCGTCGTCGCGCCATTGCCCGACGCGAATTTTGGTGAGACTGCTGTAGCCGGTGGGAAACATGGCCGCGTGCCAGCCGAACAATTGCTCTGCTGTCAGGGGTGTGTTGTGCCGCTGGGTAGCGTCTAGCACCATGTCCACCACACCATCGACATGCCGGTCCGCCGGAGCCAAGGCACCGATGTCGACACCAAGGCGGCGTGCGATAGACGACCGCACCGAATCGGGGTTGAGTTTCTCGCCTTCGATTTCGCTGGTCTTGAGCACATCCTCGGTTAGGACACGCAGCGTGGCCTGATCGCGGACATCCAGCCCCAGGTCGTGCATGCGGCCGAGCAGATGCCCTTGCGCCATGTGGACCTGGGCGAGCAACGGTGCCAGCCGCTTGTGGTCATAAATCCAGTGCGGCCAGTCGTTTTGCTGCCAGATGTACCGTTTATCTTCGCTTTTCATGCGGTGATTGTGGGCGGTTTTCACCGCACAGTCAAGACAATCTCCGCACCTATTGCGTCTTTAAACCGATGAATTTGCCGCATCAGCGGCTATCCGTTGGGCGCCCTGACGCACTCGCAGGGTTTCAAACCCCCGGCGCAGCGCATAACTGCGCACGATCGAAACGGCCGTGAAGATCA
>SXGT01173176.1_pt1 | contig 22509 bp, 19 predicted proteins | sample 3176221 | NCBI WGS metagenome assembly SXGT01 (sample SAMN11356862, study PRJNA531348) | freshwater metagenome | isolation source: freshwater sample F1-120 | place: China: Fuxian Lake, Yuxi | collected 2017-12-25
ATTCACCGCAGGCCAATCGTGGCAATCACTGGGGCTGACCGGCGAGGAGCAGTACGAACTCCCCTTGGCGGAACCACTGCAACCACTCAGTCAAATGGAGGTTGTGGCCAAGTCAGCGGATGGGGTTGTCAAACGGTTCTCAGTGCGTGTCCGCATCGACACGCCCGTCGAGTGCGACTATTACCGTCATGGTGGCATCTTGCCGTATGTGTTACGCAAGCTGCTGCGTGAAAAGGCCTCGTGACGCGCACCGATCCTAGGTTAATCGTGCGAAAGCAGAACGCGAGGGCTACCGGCGCACGCACGGATCACGAGGCTCTGCGTCGTAGCCCGGCGTCCCAATCTCCCTAGTTCCTGCTTTTCCGCAGAGATTTGAGATTTGAGATTTGAGCGCCGAGCGAAGAATGTCGCTACGACTGATGAAAGGCATGAGCCTGAGAACGACCGAATAAAACTCCTGCACTAAGTTGCCCGTTGGGGCGGGGCTGCCGGCTCGGCACGTTCGAAGGTAAACTCTCCATGCTGACAGCCGACCGCGATGCAGCTTCCGGCTGGATAGTCCCCTTTGAGGATTTCGCTGGCGAGTGGATTTTCGAGTCGCTGTTGGATCACTCGCTTCAGCGGCCGAGCCCCATAAAGCGGATCGTATCCCTCGGCAGCGATCTTATCACGGGCCTCGCTGGTGACCGACAAGTCCAACTCATTCTCTTGAAGTCGGCTGCGAAGCCGATCGATCTGCAAGTCGACGATGCGGCGAATTTGGGATCGCTGCAGCGGATGGAAAATGATCGTTTCGTCGATTCGATTCAAGAATTCCGGCAGGAAACGAGTCTTCAGCGTTTCGCGTACCGCCGCTTCCATTTCTTCATCGGAGCCACCTTCTTGGGAGATCTGCTGAATCAATTGGCTGCCCAGATTGCTGGTCATTACGACAATGGTATTGGTGAAATTCACCGTATGTCCCTGGTTGTCGGTCAGGCGGCCGTCGTCCAGGAGTTGCAACAGCACATTAAAAACATCCGGATGTGCCTTTTCCATTTCGTCCAGCAAAATGACGCAATAGGGCCGGCGTCGCACGGCTTCGGTCAAACGGCCCCCCTCCTCGTAGCCAATATATCCCGGGGGAGCTCCAATCAGGCGGCTCACCGTATGACGCTCCATGAACTCGCTCATGTCGAGTCGCACGAGGGCGCTTTCGTCATCGAACATGACCTCGGCCAGGGCCTTGCACAATTCCGTCTTGCCGACCCCGGTGGGGCCTAGGAAGAGAAAGGAGCCGATGGGTCGGTTGGGATCTTGCAGGCCACTGCGACTGCGACGTACCGCATCGGCCACGGCCGTTACCGCCTCATCCTGTCCCACCACGCGTTGGTGGAGGCGTTCCTCCATCACGAGCAGCTTGGCCTTCTCGGTCTCCATCATGCGGGCGACGGGGATGGCGGTCCAAGCCGAGACCACTTCGGCGATTTCGTCTTCGGTTACTTCCTGTCGCAACAAACGGCGAGTTCCGGACGTGGGCGCGGTCGTGCGGGCTTCGGCGGTTTCTGCTTCCTCGGCCTCCGAGCGCGTGCACAACTGCCGTCGTCGGACGTCCAACTCATAAAGTTGTTGGTAGTCGGACTCCGGCACCTGTCCGCCCGAGGCCTGGATACCTTTAATGGCCGCATCCAACTGGCCGAACTGATGTTCCACCTGTGCAATTTCTTGGCGGAGTGAGCGCACGCCCCCCAAACCCAGTTTCTCGGCCTCCCACTGTTCGCGTAGGCTGGCCAGTTGATGCCGCAGCGACCCGATGTCGGCCTCGATCTCCGTGCGACGTTGCCGGGCCGTATCCTCGGTTTCCTCGGACAGTTGTCGATGGGCCAATTCGAGTTGGGTCAACTTGCGTTGCACTTCATCGATTTCAGTTGGCACACTTTCCTTCTCCATGGCCAGTCGACTGGCCGCCTCATCCATCAGATCAATCGCCTTGTCGGGCAAAAACCGGTCGGTGATGTAGCGTTGCGAGAGTCGGCTGGCCGCCACCAATGCGGAATCTTTGATCTTAATTCCATGGTGTGCCTCGTAGCGCGGTTTCAATCCGCGGAGGATAGCCACGGTATCGTCGATGGACGGTTCGCCGACGAAGACGGGTTGGAACCGCCGTTCCAGTGCGGCGTCCTTCTCGACGTGCTCGCGATACTCATCGAGGGTGGTCGCGCCGATACAGCGCAATTGACCGCGGGCCAGGGCCGGCTTCATGAGATTCGCCGCATCGGATCCCCCTTCCGCCTTGCCGGCACCAACGACCGTATGCAGTTCGTCGATGAACAGTACGACATTCCCCTGGGCGTCTTCAACCTCGCGCAAGACAGCCTTCAAGCGATCTTCGAATTCCCCCCGGTATTTGGTACCAGCGATCAGTAGACCGAGGTCAAGTGAAACGACTCGTTTGTTTTTCAGGCTCTGCGGCACGTCCCCCTGCACGATTCGCAGGGCAAGGCCTTCGGCGATGGCGGTCTTCCCCACCCCAGGTTCGCCGATGAGTACTGGGTTATTCTTGGTTCGCCGTGAGAGCACCTGGATCACCCGGCGGATCTCGGCATCACGACCAATGACGGGATCCAACTTCCCCTGTTGGGCTCGGTCCACGAGGTCGATGCCATAGCGTTCCAAGGCTTGGACCTTACCCTCGGGGGCTTGATCGGTTACCCGCACGCTCCCGCGAATGGCCCGTGTCGCTGCCAGTAGGTCTTTCTCTGTGATCGCATGTACCTGCAAAACATTCTTCGCGCTCGAAGCGGTTTGCGTGAGCGCTAGCAGTAAGTGCTCGGTCGAGACAAACTCATCGCGCATGGTAGCGGCATTCTTGGCCGCCGCTTCGAGAGTTTGCCGCAGGCCGTCGGAGACCACGGGAGACGCGCCCCCTGACACCTTGGGCAATCGCCGCAATTCAGCCTGCACCACCTGGTCCAACGCGGGCCGTGCGACGCCGAGTTTGTCCAACAACGGCTTGACGATGCCGTCTGTCTCCTCCAGCAACCCGCCCAGGAGATGGAGCGGTTCCATTTGGGAATGCCCCAAATCGCTGGCCCGGTCTTGCGCCCGGCTGACGGCTTCTTGCGCCTTCACGGTCAGTTTGTCAAAACGAAATGCCATCGCTCATACTCCGCGAGGCTATTTCACCTCGGCTATTTGACTTCAAACTCTGCGTCAATAGTATCCTCATCAGAACCGCCGTCACGCGGCGACGTGGGGCCCCCGGGTGCGGCAGCGGCAGCCGTCCCTTCGTAGAGGACCTTGCTGACCGCGCGTGAGGCCTGTTCCAAGTCCTCGATGGCCGACTTAATCGCCGACCGATCATCCCCCTGGGCGACGGCACGGGTTTTTTCGATCGCCTTCTGCAGGGGTTCGCGATCGGCATCCTTGAGCTTATCGGCCTGCTCCTTGATCAGCTTCTCAAGTTGAAAGCACATCTGCTCCGCCTGATTGCGCAGTTCGGCCAGTTCACGTCGCGCCTTGTCATCAGCGGCATGGGACTCGGCGTCCTTGCGCATGCGCTCGATCTCAGTCTCCGACAACCCGGCCGACTGCTCGATGCGGACCGAATGTTGCTTGTCGGTTCCCAGATCTCGGGCGGAAACATTGAGGATGCCGTTCTGATCCAAGTCGAACTTAACTTCGAATTGCGGCATGCCGCGCGGCGCCGAGGCAATGCCCTCCAGATTGAATTGACCCAACAATCGATTGTCGGCCGCCATCTCGCGTTCTCCTTGGAAAACGCGTACCGTAACCGCCGTTTGGTTGTCCTCGGCGGTGCTGAATACCTGCTTGCGCTCTGTGGGAATCGTCGTGTTGCGTTCGACCAACTTCGTGAACACGCCCCCCAACGTTTCAATGCCCAACGAAAGTGGTGTTACGTCAAGCAGCAGCACGTCTGTGCGGGCCCCCGAGAGTACGCTCCCCTGAATCGCGGCGCCAACGGCCACGACTTCGTCCGGATTAACCCCCTTGTGTGGATCGCGACCAAAAATCTCCTTAACCATGGACTGGACCTTGGGGATCCGGGTCGAGCCCCCCACCAACACGACCTCGTCAATGTCACTCGGATTCATCTTGGCGTCGGCCAGTGCCTGTAGTACCGGCTTGCGGCAGCGGTCGATCAGTCCGTCGGACAATTGCTCGAATTTGGAGCGGGTGATGGTCGAAAGCAGATGTTTCGGACCATTGGCATCAGCCGTAATAAACGGCAGGTTGATATCAGTCTGCGCGGTGGTGCTCAACTCCTTCTTTGCCTTCTCACAAGCCTCTTGCAGGCGTTGCAGTGCCATGACATCCTTGCGCAGATCGATGCCATGTTCTTTCTTGAACTCATCGGCCACGTAATGAATGAGGATTTCGTCGAAGTCATCTCCCCCCAGGTGCGTGTCGCCGTTGGTGCTGATCACCTCGAACACGGTCACATCCCCGTTGGCCCCTTCGGTATTGGCCACCTCAAGAATGGAGATATCAAACGTCCCCCCCCCGAGATCGAAGACCGCGATTTTCTCCTGTGTCTTCTTACCGAGGCCATAGGCGAGTGCGGCGGCCGTGGGTTCGTTGATGATGCGTGCCACCTCCAAACCGGCGATCTGGCCGGCGTCTTTGGTGGCCTGTCGCTGAGAATCATTGAAATAGGCCGGTACGGTGATCACCGCCTTGTTGACCTTGTGCCCCAAGTAGGACTCAGCAGCCTCCTTGAGTTTGCGCAGAATCATCGAGGAAATCTGCTGAGGCGAGTGCTCCTGATTGCCCGCTTTGACGGCCACGTAGTCGTTCGGACCGCCGATGACTTCGTAGGGGACCATTTTTTCCTCGGACTCCACCTCGCTATGGCGGCGCCCCATGAATCGCTTGATGGAATACACCGTGCGGCGCGGGTTGGTCACCGCTTGGCGTCGCGCCAATTCACCCACGAGCGTCTCGCCTTTGTCCGTGAAGGCCACCACACTCGGTGTCAACCGATTCCCTTCGGCATTTGCGATCACCCGCGGCTCGTTCCCCTCCATGACGGCTACCACCGAATTCGTCGTACCTAAATCGATTCCAATGATCGTTTCACCTTGTGGCATCCCAAAGCTCCTTTTGCTCACTGCTACTGCTGACCGCTCGTGCATCGGTCGGTATGTCCCTAGTCAGCGGACCCTGTAGAGCAAAGGTCATGCCAGTCCATTGTCCATTCCGGCAAAAACCGGCTTGCGTTCGTAAGCCATTTCATCTTAAATACTTAGATCACTTAACCGGCAGCCGATTGTCAATGGGCAACCCACGTCGTCGCGACGATCTGCCATTTTGACATTCCGTGCCCAGGCGGGCGCGCGGCCTTGCCAATTTGACACAGCAGGTGGATACAGCACGGGAGTGAGTCGTATGGCGAATCGCAAGCCGACCGGGCGTGCGGAAACTGATCGTGGTGGGGATCGGACGGGCAGCCGCAGCGCGGCCGAACGGCGGCAGGCCGACTCGGCGCTAATCGCCGCCTTGAACCACCGAGCCGCGTTGGCCTTGGAATGGGCCCGACTTTCGTCAGACTCCCAGGTGGCCGATGCGGGGGCTGAGGCCAGTTCTCTCTCCGCCTCAACCCTGAAGGCCAACACGGGGCCGCTGTCCGATGCGTGTCTGCAGGCGATCTACCGTGAATTGATGAGCGGTTGTCGGGCACAACTCGAAGAACTCAAGGTGGCGTACCTGGGGCCACCCTATAGCTTCAGTCACCAGGCGGCGATTGAGCGGTTTGGGCAGAGTGCCGAATTGATTCCGGTGGCCTCCGTCGCCGCCGTGTTTCAGGCCGTGCAACGCGGCGATGTACGTTTTGGCGTGGTGCCGATCGAAAATTCGACGGACGGTCGGATCGCCGATTCGCTCCAAATGTTTTCGTGCACGCCGGTACGCATTTCCGGAGAGGTCCGACTGCGCATTCATCATTACCTACTCGGACGAGGCGTCCGAGCGGACGTGCGCGAAGTTCATAGCAAGCCGCAAGCCCTTTCGCAGTGTCGACAATGGCTGACCACTCATTTGCCGCAAGCCAAGTGTGTGGAGACCTCCAGTACCACGGCGGCCGCCGAAACGGCCGTATCACGCTCCGATGTGGCCGCGATCGCCAGCCAACCCGCGGGAGTCCAATACGGCTTGAAGGTTTTGGCGAGTTGCGTCGAGGATAATCCGCACAATGTGACGCGATTTGCAATCATTGGCCAGCAGTCCGCGCCACGCTCCGGCCAGGATCGGACGGCCGTCATGTTTCAATTGGCCCACGAGCCGGGCGCTTTGGCCGATTCCTTGGCCGTGTTCAAACGCAATCGGCTCAACCTAACCTGGGTCGAGTCGTTTCCGCGTCACCGGCAAGAAGTGTCACCGGCAACTGCCACGGAGCCCGAACAGGAGTATTTTTTCGTTGCCGAACTGGAGGGGCACGAGACCGACTTGCGCGTACGCCGGGCCTTGACCGCGTTGCGACGTAAGGCGCGTCAAGTCGAAGTGCTAGGATCGTACGCCCATGCCCATCCGGTGGGGTAGCACGCTTTCTTGCGTTCCCCTAACCTCGTGGAGGAGTTCTGCATGGCTCATGTGGGATCTCTCAAACACCGAAGTTGGCAACAACAATGAGGGCGACGGTACCGTGATGCGGAACACAGGAAACACTTGACCATGCGAAGACCCGTTGTGGCTGGCAACTGGAAAATGAACCTCACCCGGGGGGCCGCTGTGGACTTGGTGCGCAGCCTAGCCGCGAGCCTGGGGCCATCCGATTCATCCGCATCCGTCGAAATCGTGGTATGCCCTCCGTACGTCTACCTCGAGGCAGTCGGCCAAGCCGTGCAAGGGACCTCCCTCCGACTGGGAGCCCAGAACGTCTCGGATCAGCCGTCGGGCGCTTTTACCGGCGAAATCAGCACCGCGATGCTCATCGATCTGGGGTGCCAATATGTCATCGTCGGTCACAGCGAACGTCGGACCCTGATGGGGGAGACGGACGAGATCGTCAACCGGAAGGTGTTGGCTGCCCTGGCGGCCGGGCTCACCCCGATTGTCTGCGTGGGTGAGTTGTTGGAGGAACGGCAGCGGGGCCAGACGAGTGCGGTGATCCGGAAACAGTTTGAGGGGAGCTTGGCCGGCATTTCGGGCGAGCAGATGGCGCGTATCGTGATCGCCTATGAGCCGGTCTGGGCGATTGGTACCGGTCAGGTGGCCACGCCGGCGCAGGCTGAGGAGGTGCATCTCGACCTTCGCAGCCTGCTGCGGAGCCGCTATAATGCGGCCGTGGCCGATGCGGTCCGTATTCAATATGGCGGCAGCGTCAAGGCCGATAATGCGGCCGAACTCATGGGGCAGGCGGATATTGACGGAGCACTTGTTGGAGGCGCCTCGCTGAAGGTAGGCGATTTTCTGGCGATTGTTGCCGCGGCGGGTGGGCACTAAAGACGACTGGCCATAGCGACCCACGGACAGTCGCAGGTGTCGCGATGATGGTGTCGCGTCCGGATGGATTCGATGAACTTGATGAAAGGCACGTGGTGAATTCTGTGGTTTGGGAATTGCTAAATTCTTCGAGCGGACTGTTAGCGGTCACGCCAATCCTGATGGCGGATGCCCTGCAATACGTGTTTGGGCCATTGTTGTTCGTCATTGCCGTTTTCTTGATCTTGTTGGTTCTCGTCCAGCGGGGGCGAGGTGGCGGGTTGGCGGGTGCCTTCGGCGGTATGGGCGGGCAGAGTGCCTTCGGTGCCAAGGCGGGGGATGCCTTCACACGCGTCACCATTATTGCCGCCACGGTGTGGATCCTGTTGTGCATGGCCTCGATCAAATTTTTGCAACCGCCCGAAGGGCCGTTCGGCGAGGCCGCGGATACCATGGAACTGTCTGCGGATCCCAATGCAAAATCTCAGCCTGCTGCGTCTGAAAAGCCCGCTGTGCCTGAAAAGCCCGCTGCGTCCGACCCGTCTGGTGCGACCAACACGCCCGAAACGCCCGCCGAAACTCCAGCCCCAGCCGAACCGGGTGCCGACCAGCAGCCCAAGACGGCGGATCAGTAGGATCTTGTAGCCTTGCTACTCAGCATGACAGGACACGGCGAGGCATGTTGTCAGGGTCCAGGCCTGGCGGTTGCTGTCGAAGTGCGCTCCGTCAACAATCGGCATTTCAAGCTCGTGCTGCGCACGCCCAACGGTTTTAACTCGCTGGAGTCCGAGATCGAGAGTCTCGTGCGGCAGAGCATCCAACGTGGCTCGGTGCAGCTCTCGGTGCGAGTCGATCGGGAATCCGCTCGGCAGGCACGGCGAGTGAACGAGGATGTCTTTTGCGCTTACTACAATCAGTTGCTGGCCTTAGAGGAGCGGCTGGGCAGGCCACACGACGACTGGACCGGATCGATCTTAAGCTTGCCGGGGGTCATTTCCGAAGAGCTACAGGACGATGATCCAACGGCCGATTGGCCAGTCGTTCAGCAGACGGTCACTAAGGCGCTCGAGCACTTGCTCGCCATGCGACGTCGTGAAGGCGCGGCGATGGAGCGCGACCTGCTCGATAATTGTCAGCACGTCGCGGACCGGCTGGACCAAATTGCGGAATTGGCGCCGCGTGTCGTGCAGCAATATCAGAATCGGTTGCTGGAACGCATCAATCAGTTACTCAGCGAACACATGACGAACGCTACCCCCGCTGACGTCGTTCGCGAGGTGGGAATCTGTGCCGAGCGGTGTGATATCTCCGAGGAAATCGTGCGACTGCGCAGCCATTTACAGCAATTTCGTGAGTCCATTGCGTCACCCACCAGCACGGGGCGAAAGTTGGATTTCGTGGTGCAGGAAATGTCACGCGAGACCAATACAATCGGCTCGAAGGCCAACGAACGGGATATCGCCCGTCATGTCGTGGAAATCAAGACGATGCTTGAGCGGATTCGAGAAATGGTACAAAATGTCGAGTAGCTTGGGGCGAACGACCGGCCGGCGGACACGTCCGATTGCAATGAAATCAACCGAACACGGAAAACTTGTCGTCATTTCTGGACCGTCTGGAGCTGGGAAGACCACCGTGGTTAACCGGCTGTTCGAGGACTGTCCGCTCCCCCTCATTCGGTCCGTCTCGGCCACGACCCGGCCTCCCCGTCCCGGTGAGGTCGATGGGCGGGACTATCACTTCTTGACGCCTGAAGAGTTCCACCGGCGCCGCGAGGCGGGCGATTTCCTGGAATGTTGCGAGGTTTTTGGCAAAAACTTCTGGTATGGGACCCTTCAACAGGAGGTTGCCTCTGGCCTAGAGCAGGGAAAATGGGTAGTCTTGGAGATCGATGTCCAGGGAACGGCCGTCGTCACCCGATACTACCCCGCAGCGATCACCATCTTTCTTCGCCCGCAAGATTGGCAAGAACTCGAACGGCGGCTCCGCGGCCGCGGCACGGAGTCCGAAGACAAGGTCCAGCTCCGGCTGGAGGTGGCACGCAGCGAATTGGATTGCGCCCGCCGATATCAGTATGAAGTGATCAACCAACAGGTGGCCGATACGGTTGCCGAAATCTGTAGGATCCTGCAAGCAAGTGGAGAACCAACGCGATGATGGAGGAATTGAAAGAGGAAGCGATTGTGAACAAGCTGGGGGGGCGATTCAAACTGTCCACCCTCATCCAAAAGCGTTTGGTGGCCCTCAACAAAGGGAGCCGGGCTCTTATTGCGGAAGAGTCGGACCAGAAGATGTCGACCGTACTCAAGGAAATCCTCAGCGATAAAATATTTCTGGATGCGTCCAACGAAGTTCGCACGACCGGCGCTCCGTCCGATGGATTGGACTTCGATGTGTTGAGTGACTTAGACCCGAGCATGACGTGATGTGACATGGCATTCGATCTGAAAGGCCGCGAGCTCATTCTTGGTGTGTCGGGCGGGATCGCGGCCTACAAGTCGGCAGCTTTGGTCAGCATGCTGGCCCAGGAAGGCATCGCCATCTCCGTGGTGGTGACCGATTCCGCGCGGCAATTCGTGGGGGACGCGACCTTCGCCGCCCTTTCGGGGCGTCCGGTATCACATCAGCGGATCGAGCCTGATCGCTATCCGCTTGGAGCGCATATTGAACTGGCTCAACGTGGTGAGCTCCTCTGTATAGCCCCGGCGACCGCCAACTTTCTGTCCAAGGCGGCGACGGGCATGGCCGACGATCTCTTGTCGACGCTGTATCTGTGTTTTCGCGGTTCGATCCTGATGGCGCCCGCCATGAATGCTCAGATGTGGCAGCACCCGGCCGTCCAGCGCAACGTGGTACGATTACAGGAGGACGGGGTCCAATTGATCCCGCCCGAGGAGGGCTGGCTCAGCTGTCGTGAGGTGGGCGCGGGCCGCATGGCGGCACCGGCAGTGATTGCCAACGTCATCCGTGAACGATTGGCTAAGGTCCCTCGGCCATGTCGCGCATCCTAATCACCTCGGGTCCCACCCGCCAATACCTGGATCCGGTCCGGTATTTGACCAACGCATCGAGTGGCCGCATGGGGCGAGCCCTGGCAGAGGCGGCTTTACAACATGGCCATGAAGTAATTGTCGTTTCCGGCCCCGTGGCGCTTACCTATCCGCCCCGAGCGCGCGTGATTCCCGTTGTGACGACGGATGAGATGTTGCAAGCCTGTCAGGCCGAATTCTCCAGCTGCGATGGCATGATCGGGGTAGCTGCTCCCTGCGACTATCGACCGGCTCAAGTTGAGCCGCAGAAGATGCACAAGGCGGGTGTGCCTCGCCCGTTGACCCTTTTGGAAACCCCCGATATCGTCGCGACCCTGGCCCTGACCAAGGGCACACGCTGGGTGGTCGGGTTTGCTCTGGATACGGAGGATCATCGCTTTCGCGCCTTGGCGAAACTGGAGCAGAAGCGATGTGACCTGATGGTTATGAACGAACCTACGGCCATTGATGCGGAATGCACTTCGGCCGTCGTCATCGACCCCGAGGGGCAGGTGCTCGAGTCGGCTTCGGGAACAAAGGAAGTGGTAGCGGACGCCATTTTTGTGGTGATCAAACAATATCTTATCGGTCCGCGCGGCCAATAGAGCGGGGTCGTATGGATCGTTGACCGCAGCCAGAGAAACGGCTATAGTTGCCAACCGGCGGCTGTGTTGATTCGCACGGATCGGTTGTTGCCGTCTGGCGACTTGGTCCTGCGGCTTATCCTACCCCTTATTGGAGGCTTTGAGCTCTTGCGATGAGTGTTGGAGAAGGAACGGATACAGGATACTCCACCATGCGTGGACGGGATTATCCTTCGATTCGACAATTCACGGTGTTCCTGGAAAACCGCGTCGGCCAATTGCTCGAGGTCGTGCGGCGGTTCGAAGGGAGCAAGGTCCGTATCGTGGCCTTTTCGATCCACGACTCAACGGAATGCGCCTTCGTGCGGTTTCTATTAAGCCATCCGGAGCAAGGCCGCGAGATTTTGGAGCGGGCCGGCTTGGCCCTGATTGAGACGGATCTGATCGGCGTCGAACTCCCCGATGGTCCTCAGCCACTCCTGCAGGTGTGTACGGCATTGTTGCAGGCCGAGGTCAATATCGTGCAGGCCTACCCGCTACTCGTGCGACCGCACGGCCGACCGGCCGTGGCCCTAATGGTGGACAATATCGAGATGGGCATGGAAACACTCAACCGCAAAAAGTTTAATATGATCAGCGAGGACGACTTACTCGAACTCCATTGATCCTCTGCTGGTCCCGCCCGCAACGATTCACGTGATTCCATGCCGATATCCGTCATCTGCCCCAGCTGCCATGCTCGCTTTAGCGTAAGCGATAAGTTTGCCGGTCAGTCGGGACCATGTCCTAAGTGCAAGGCGCCCATTCGGATTCCCGACAAGTCTGAAGAAGTGGTGATTCACGCGCCGGAGGGATTCGGCCCGACGAATGCCGAGGGGAAAGCGGTTCTCCGTCCAATCGAACGGACGCAGACACGGTTTTCTCAATTGGGTGCGGTAGCTGTGTTGGCCTGTGCCATTGTGGTGGTGGCGGTGGCCTATCTGGTGGGCCGGTCGCTCGTACCGCAGGACCCCAAGATTCCATCTCCAACTTCTCTATTAGTTGTGCTGGGATTCGGCGCGGTGCTACTGGCCCCCCCCCTCGTGGCCTCTGGGTATTCGTTTCTACGGGATGCGGAGTTGGAACCCTATCGCGGTTCGGCGTTGGCCCTACGAGTTGGCATCTGCTCGCTCGTGTATGCGCTACTGTGGGGGGCCTATGCCGTGTTGACGCATTTTTGGATCGGGGCTGGTCCGGTGGAACTCTGGCAATTGACGTTCTTGGTTCCCTTGTTGGTGGTGGGCGGGGCGACGGCGTCCTTTGCCTCGCTGGATTTGGAGTTCACCAATGCGGCCCTGCATTACGGCTTGTACCTGGGCGTCACCATCGTCCTACGATTGATCATGGGCATGGCGGCTTTGTAAAAGGAGCCCGCATGTCCCCCCTCCGCGATCTGCCGGAAATCGAGGAACTGGATGCCCGCCGCGCCTTCGTGCGAATACCGGCGGAAACGGACGTGCCGCTAACGCCGCGCGTGCGCCATATCCTGGACTCGCCGGAATTCCGGCGGCTGTCGCAGATTACGCAGCTAGGATTGGTGTCGTTGGTCTATCCGGCGGCCCATCACACGCGTTTGGAACATAGCCTGGGTGTCTACCATACGGCCCTGCGTTATCTCAAGCGGCTTTCGCATGACGAACGATTCACGCAGATCGTTGGGACAGCCGATGCCGAACGTTTTCTCGTGGCCGCGTTGCTGCACGATGTGGGGCATTGGCCCTTCTGTCACCCGTTGGAGGACATCGGCTTGCCGCAGATCCCTCGCCATGAGCAGTTTGCCGAGCAGTTCTTGACCACGGGCACTTTGGCTGAAATTCTAAAATCGGAATGGAATCTAGATCCACATTCTCTGGTATCGCTCTTGTCGGGAACGGCCGTCGGCCAGCCAGCCGGTATCTTAAGAAGCATGCTGTCCGGGCCGATCGATGTGGATAAGATGGATTATTTGCAGCGAGACAGCCTCCATGCTGGCGTCCCCTATGGACGCAACTTTGACCAACAACGCCTGATTGGCAGTTTGTGCCTGAATGCCAAGGCGGATGGGCTGGCCATCACGGAGAAGGGGCGGACGGCTGCGGAAATGATGGTCTTCTGTCGCTATGTGATGTTTAGCGAGGTGTATTGGCATCACGCCGTGCGCAGCGCGACCGCCATGTTGCAGCGCGCCGTCTACGAGCTGCGCGATTCACTCAACTGGAGCTCTATCCTTCACCTTACGGAGCGACCGCTGATAGATCATCTGCTGGCACAAATGACCCACCACGCGGGCCAATCGCTCCTGGAAGGCCGATCGCTACTGGAAGGATTGTTTAGCCCGCGCCGAGCACTCTACAAACGGCTGTTCGAGTTCAGCTACTTTCAACACCAGCAGCTCTACCAGCAGTTGGCGCGTCAACCCTATCCCCATCTGGTCGAAGTTGCGGCATCGCTGGCCGATCGCCTGTCCCACGCCTTGCGCGAGCCGGTCGCGGCGCATGAGGTGCTGGTCGACGCGCCCCCCGTGCATCGGGAAGTAGAGTTTCATGTTGATATCTACTTTCCCAAGGAGGACTGCTACCGACCCCTGGCCGAAGTTTCCCCAGTGGTACGCACACTGGCTCGTGAGCAATTTGACGACTACGTCAAGCGAGTGAGGATTTTCCTGCATCCGCGCTGGGCTGATCGAGTCCAATCGCTAGGGAATCTGCAGGAAATCATCCAGAGCGCGGTTGCGGATCCAGCAGGAAATGCACCGCATTCGTCAACTCCCGCACCGTGCTGAGCGAGTACTCGTTGTCGAGCCAAACCACCTTGCCGCTGGGATCCAGTAAATACGTGCGCGGCAGTCGGTCCTTGGCGAGCGCGTGCCAGGCTCGTCCGTCGCGATCCCAGAGGTTTTGGATTCTTGGGTCCGAGTTCTCGGTGAGCTGCCGGACCGTTTCTGCCTTATCCCCCACATGGATGGCCACCAAACGTACACGATCCGGGCCAGGCAGGATCGGCAATACCTCGCGAGGCAGACGCCGGTACTGCTCGCGGGCGTAGCGTTGTTGGCTGGTCCAGAGCACCACCAGTGTGTAGTGGGTGCCATTCGTCACAACCGGCTGTTGCTGGCCATCGAGCCCAGCGACCTGAATCGCCGGGAACTGATCCCCCATCTTCACTAAGCAGGCGTCGGTATGCTGCTGACTCATTACAACCGACGGCTTCCAAGCGGCTGGCGGCCGCGCGACGCTTGTCGTTGTTCGTTCCGGTCGGGCGGGCCCAGGCCCCGCTGGCTTTCGCCCAATGCCGCGACGCGCCTCGGCCCTCTGCCGCCGCTCTTCGCGCCTCGGCCCGGCGGTAGTCCCTTTGCGCGCGGCCATGATCACCGGATGGGACGATCCGGTCACTTCGATTGCCGTTCGGTTATCGCGTGGCGATTTTCCCGTGGCCGGGGGGGCGACGCCGCACGCCACGCTCAGGCCGATTCCGATTCGGCCCAACCACGAACTGAGGAGAGGCCGGCCACGTCGCGGACCCGCTCCCAACGATTCCATCCCATCATTCATCGCTACAATTTCCCCTAGCGAGCATCAATGCCATCAGCGGCGATGTCCCCTCGTGCTCGCTCCCACAGGATTTCGAATGACCCTAACCATTTCCCAGTGTCACAAACTGAGTTAGACCGGTCAATGCCCCACGCTCGCGATTTAGGGACTTCGGCCTTGAATAGGCCGGTCCTGTTCGCGAAGGACTCGGATGCCCAGGTCGCGCAATTGCGTCTCATCGACACTGCCTGGGGCCTCGGTCATCAGATCGGCCGCTCGCTGCGTCTTGGGGAACGCCATGGCATCCCGGATATTATCAAGTCCACCGAACAACATGACCAAGCGATCGATGCCCAACGCGATACCGCCGTGGGGGGGCGCCCCAAAGCTCAAGGCGTCCAGAAGAAAGCCAAAACGCTCGCGGGCGGTTGCCTCGTCCAAACCCAACAGGCCAAAGACCTGCTGTTGTACCGCTTGGTTGTGAATTCGGATGGTCCCCCCTCCGGCCTCGTAGCCATTAATGACCAGATCATAGGCTTGAGCGCGAGCCGCGCCCGGATCGGTTTGCAACAGTGGAAAGTCCTTCTCCCGGGGTGCGGTGAACGGATGGTGCATCGCGACCCATCGCTGGGATTCCGCGTCCCGGTCAAACATGGGAAATTCCACAATCCAGGAAAAATGCATCGCTTGGGGATCATACAGTTCCAACTCGGCGCCTAATCGCTTGCGCAATCCGTAGAGAGCCTTGCAGGTCACCTCCCACTTGTCGGCCACGAACAGCAACAGGTCTCCCGGCTCTGCATCCATTCGCAACGCCAGGTTCTTCAACTGCGACTCCGAGAAGTTCTTGGCAATGGGGGACGCGAGCTGGCACCCCTCCTCGACCTTGAACCAAGCCAGCCCCTTGGCACCGAAATCGTGTGTGACGAAATCGGTGAGTTCATCGATCAATTTACGCGAATAGCGGGAGGCGGCTGCTTTCGCATTCATGCCACGCACAAAGCCCCCCTGCTGCGCGGCCTCGCGGAACACGCGAAAATCAACCTCCTTGGCCAAGTCGGTGCAATCGATTAATTCCATGCCAAATCGCAGATCGGGCGCATCGTGGCCAAAGCGGCGCATGGCCTCGTCGTAGGTCATCCGCGGAAGCGGCAGGGGAAGGTCCACCCCCTGAAATTTCTTAGCCAATCGGGCCATCAGGCCATCGATCAACTGAATGATGTCCTCGGCATCGACGAAGGACATTTCCACATCCAATTGCGTGAACTCGGGCTGCCGATCCGCCCGCAGATCCTCATCACGAAAGCAGCGGGCAATTTGCACATACCGATCGTACCCGGCCATCATTAGGATCTGTTTGTACAACTGGGGAGATTGGGGGAGCGCATAGAACGCACCCCGATGCACGCGGCTGGGGACCAAATAATCACGGGCACCTTCCGGCGTGCTCCGACCCAGAATGGGCGTTTCGACATCGATAAAGTCCAGCTCGGCGAAATGTTGACGAATGGCGAATACGAGTTCGCTGCGCAGCATCAGGGTGCGTTGCATGGCGGCGCGGCGCAGATCGAGGTAACGATACTTCAGCCGCAGATCTTCCCCAGGTAGATCCGCTTGCCCAGGGGTAAAGGGGGGTGACGGGCACTTGTTGAGTACTTCAAGCCGGCGGGCGCGGACTTCGATTTCTCCCGTCTCCAGCTTGGGGTTCACGGTTCCCTCCGGACGCAAGGCCACCACGCCGGTTACGGTGATCACATCCTCGCTGCGCAACGGCCGGGCCTGCTGCAAAAGGTCCTGGCCAGCCTCCGGCGCAAAGACGAGCTGAGTTTTTCCGTAGCGATCACGCAAATCGACGAACAAGGTTCCACCGTGATCGCGGTAACTATCCACCCACCCGCAAACGGTCACTTCGCGTCCCCGGTCAGTCCCCCTCAGTTGGCCACACGTGTGCGTCCGTAACAAAGCACATTCCTTCCCAAAATGCAGTATTAAGCCAAGTCAATCAGGACCCATTCTAACGTGACCATGGACGGTCGGGCATGCCCCTTTTGCGGCGTTGGCTTGGCGGGCTCTTCTCGGCTTGGCCGGGGCTTTTGAGCCGTGCCGCCTTACGCAAGCGTCGCCAATACCCGTTGCGCCACGTCTCGCGGTTGGTCCTGGGGCATGCAGGGGACGCGGCGGCATTCCGAGAGGCTGCGAAACCAAGTTTCCTGACGACGCGCGAACTGGCGAGTACGCTGACGCATGCGTTGAGTTGCCTGATCGAGATCCCACTCCTTCCGTAGCAGGCCCAGTACCTCGCGATAGCCGACCGCTTGTTGCGCGGTGTGGCTCAGCTGATCGTGTTGTACCAGCAGAGCACGTACTTCCTCTATCAACCCCAACTCGAACATGGCCTGAATGCGCCGATCGATCCGCTGAACCAGATCCGATCGCGACCAATCCAAAACAGCCACTTTCCGTGCTTCGGCCGGAGCCCCCTGCTGAAACTGCTGCTGCAGGCGACTGATCGGTACTCCCGTGACGTAATACACTTCCAACGCCCGTATGGTGCGACGTATATCGTGTGGGTGCAACCGTTTGGCGGTGATGGCATCCACTTCCCGCAATCGCGCATGCAGATGGGCGAACCCCTCCGTGGCGGCTTCATCCTGTAGTTGCTGACGCAGGCCAATGTCCGCCGCCGGCCCATGAAAAATGCCCCGTAACATGGCCTTCAAGTAGAGGGGCGTGCCACCGACGAACAGCACCTGTTGACCTCGCTGCTGGATTTCACGAATTTTTTCGTGCGCTAACGTGACGTAGCGCGACAGGCTGAACTCGTCGGCCGGAGAGATCACGTCGATGAGATGATGCGAAACGGCGGAGCGTTCCTCGTGGGTCGGCTTGGCCGTGCCAATATCCATCCCCTGATAGACGGTCATCGAGTCGAGTGCCACGATCTCGGCGCTTAGTAACTCGGCCAACTCCAGGCTGACTGCGGTCTTTCCACCGGCCGTCGGTCCCGTCAGATACCAGCAGGCCGCTGCGGCAGTTCGTTCTTCGTCTTCAGGATCGGCCAACGTCCGTCCTCGATTTATACAAGTGGGCATCCCGGCAAGGGACTAGTGGCCGATCGCCTGATCGAGGTCTTCCCAAAGGTCGTCCACATGCTCCAGCCCCACCGACAAACGGACCAACCCGTCGGTAATACCATATCGGGCACGATCCGCCGCAGCATAGCTGGCATGCGACATCAAGGCGGGCTGCTCGATCAACGATTCCACAGCCCCGAGGCTGACGGCTAGCCGAAACAGTCGCGTGGTTTCGACCATTCGCTTGGCTCGTGAGACCCCGCCGTGAACTTCCAGGGTCACGATGGCCCCGGCGCCGCCGGTCAACTGTCGCTGAGCCAAGGCGGCGTGCGGGTGGTCGGGAAGGCCGGGGTAGATGACGTGCTGCACGCGTGGATCGACCTGCAGCCGTCGGGCCAGTTCCAGGGCGGTTTGGCACTGGTGTCGCACACGCAAATCGAGCGTCTTCAGGCCGCGTGCGAGGAGGTAGGACTCGAACGGTGATAACACGGCCCCCGTTGCGTTCTGGATGAAGTACAAACGATCACGGAGCGAGGAACTTTTCACGATCAGCGCTCCCCCCAGCAAGTCGCTGTGCCCCCCCAGGTACTTGGTGGCTGAGTGCATGACAATGTCCGCTCCCAGGGTGAGCGGTTGTGTCAGCACTGGTGTGGCGAAGGTATTGTCAACCGCCAACAGCGCACCATGCTGATGGGCAATCTCGGCGCAGGCGGCGATGTCGCTGATCGTCAACAGAGGGTTCCCAGGAGTCTCCAGCCATACCAATCGCGTGCGTGGGGTCATCGCAGCCCGCAGTGCTGACAAATCCGTGGTCGGAGCCAAGGTTACGGTAACGCCCGCACGATTCGTGATCTTATGCAGGAGCCGATAGGTTCCACCGTAGATATCGGTTCCGGCGACAATGTGATCGCCGTTTTCCAAGAGCATGGTAGCGGCATGTGTGGCGGCCATGCCCGAGGAAAATGCGAGGGCGTGGGTCCCATTCTCCAACGAGGCAAGGGTCAACTCCACGTTGTGGCGGGTCGGATTGCCGCTGCGCGTGTAGTCGTACTCGCCCCACTCCCCCGCGACCTGCTGAACAAACGTAGAAGCCAGCACCAGTGGAGGAATCACCGCGCCTGTTCGCGGATCGGGCTCGGCGCCGACATGGATCGCCCGGGTGGCAAAACGCTTACTGGCGGCGGAGGAGGATGATTGCGGGTCCATGCATTATGGCCTCAGGGCTTGTTCGAAATCGGCCAACAGGTCCTCGGTGTTTTCAATCCCACAGGCCACACGAATCATGTTATCGTGAATTCCCCATTTCTGGCGGTCTTGAGGCGTGGCCTCAAAATAGCTCATCACGAGCGGCTGTTCGATCAGCGTCTCCACGCCTCCGAGGCTGGGCGCGATGCGAGCGAGTTGCATACGGTCAACGATCGCCGCCGTTGCTTGCCAGTCGGCGTTCCGCACTAGAAATGTCACCAGTCCTCCGAAACCGCTCATCGTCTCGCGTGCCACGTCGTAGTAGGGGTGGCTAGGGAGGCCCGGGTAATAGACCTTTTCCACACGCGGGTGGCGATCGAGGAATTCGGCCAGGGCCTGACCGTTTGCATTGTGCCGCTGCATCCTCAGCTCGAACGTTTTCAATCCACGCTCCAATAGGTAAATATTGTGCGGTGAATTGATGGCTCCCATGATGCCACGCAGCTTGTCAATGGGCTCAAGTTTCTCCTGCGTGGCAATCAGCACACCGGCCAACAGGTCGTTGTGGCCTCCCAGGTATTTCGTGGCCGAATGGAGGACGTAATCCACCCCGTATTGGATGGGACGCAGGTTGTAGGGGCTGGCCAAGGTGGCATCGATCAACGTGGCAACTCCGTGCCGCTTGCCAATCGCGGCAAATTTCTGGAGGTCGACCACGCTCAGATGGGGATTTGTCGGAGATTCGCTGACCAAGAGCCGTGTGCGCGGCGTGACGGCCGCTTCCATGGCTGCATAGTCACAGGCGCGGACCTGATGCGTGACCACGCCGAACCGAGAGAGATGCTTGGTGCAGAACTCACGACTGCGATGATAGCATTCATCAAAGAAAATCACCTCGTCGCCGCTATTCATCAGCGTCATCAACAAGCCTACCAACGCGGACATGCCGCTGGAAAACAGTAGGGCGGCCTCCCCCCCTTCCAGCGCGGCCAATTTGCGCTCCACCACCCGCTGACTTGGGTTTCCGTAGCGACCGTACTCTTCGCGCGGTTGTTTCTGCTGAATGTAGTCAATCACCGCTTGTGTGTTGGCAAAGGTGTAGGTCGACGCGCAGAAAATGGCATCGGTGATGGAGTCTCCCACCTTCTGGCGGGCTTCCCCCGCATGCACGGCCAGTGTCGACGCACCGGGTCCCCCCGCACGCGAGAACGGCAAATCCTGACCATTGGAAGTGGTGGGCTTCGACGACATACCAAAAAGCTCCGGACGTGCTGCGGTACCTGATTGCGAGCGGAGAATCGCCGAGCGGACGTGCCACTCGTGCGCTTCAGTGCTCGAAACGGAGACCTTCAAAAAAAAACGCGACCGATTCCGATTCGGAATCCCAGCCGCGGCATGTTCTGATCCAGTTATCCCCCGCCGTGTTCGTTTCCACTCCCGGCCCAACGGCGTGTCGTTTCCGACACAGGTGGTGACGGTGTGGTCGCGACCATCGCGCGTCGCGAACCCCGACGTGGTGGCTCTTTAGCAGTAATGGCTGCAAGCGGCCTCAAACCCCCCCACGACGACCATTCTAAACGGACGTCTGGGCCGCGACAAGTCAGGCCGTTCCGGTCGGCAGTTCGCGTTGGTGGTTTGTCGAATAGTCGATACAATGCGGCCATGCCCTCCCAACCCAACCCTAACGAACCGTTGTCGCCGACCGCCCAACACGCCGCAACCGCGTCCCCCCAGCCGCCCGCAGGTCGACCGGTCCGCGGCGAATGGTTTCCCCCGAAGTGGCATTGGATTCTGGCCGCCGGCGCCATTGTAGCCGTCGTCTGGGCTCAACTCCCCGATTCACGCGACCTGGCCATCACCAACGTTGTTGCCCAAATTGCCGTCGCAATCACGGTCGTCGCTTGGCTGGCTTGGTTTTTTCTCGGCAGCCGCTACGGTCGATTTGTCAAAACGGCAGCGCTGGTCGGAGTCATCGTGAGCGTGGGCGTGGCCAGCCAAGTCCGCATCAGCGGCGTCACCGGCTGGTTGTCCCCGACGTTCGCCTGGCGTCGAAGCGCCCCATCGGCCCTTGCACCCAACCTAGCTCAAGCGAATAACAAGAACCTGGTCGATTTGGTCAGCCCGACCGTCGATGATTTTCCGCAATTTCTCGGTCCGCAACGTCGCGGCGTCGTCGACCACGTTCGCCTGGACCCCCAATGGTCCGATCGCCTCTGGCAACCCATATGGCGGCAAGCGATCGGCGGTGGCTGGTCGGGTTTCGCCGTCGTCAACGGCCATGCGGTCACCATGGAGCAACATGGAGATCAAGAATGGGTCGTCTGCTACGATATCCAGACGGGTCGTGTGGAATGGACGCATGCCGATACCGCCCGGCACGAAACGTTCGTGGGAGGTTTCGGCCCCCGCGCGACGCCGACCATTGATAGTGGACAGGTGTACACTCATGGGGCGACCGGGATCGTGAATTGTCTCGATGGACGCGATGGCCAGGTTCGCTGGACAGTGGACCTTGTGAAGTTGGCGGGGACGGATGCGACGCAAGAGGCGGCCAATGTCACCTGGGGCCGTGCCGCGTCACCGCTGGTTGTCGAGTCCCTGGTCATTCTGCCTTTGGGCGGGCGGAGTGAAGGGCCGCTGGTATCCTTGGTGGCCCTCGACCGCAACACGGGCGAAGTGGTCTGGAAAGGTGGATCGGATCAGATCAGTTATAGCTCGCCCGTAGTGGCCGATCTCGGCGGTACGCAACAGGTGCTGATTGTCAGCGAATCACGCGTCACGGGGCATGAGTTGGCGACTGGTAAGGAACTTTGGTCCCATCCCTGGGAGGGCCGGTCCAATGCCAATGCCACCGTCTCGCAAGTGGTGCCGATCAGCGACCGGCGTCTGTTGCTATCCAAGGCGTATGGTGTGGGTGGCTCCCTGGTGGAGGTGACACGGTCGGCGGACGACGCCTGGAGCGTGCAGGCCCTGTGGCATAACAAACGCATTCTGAAGACCAAGTACACCAATCTGGTCCTCCATGATCGGCATGCCTTCGCGCTCGACGACGGTATCTTGTGCTGTGTTGAAATCGAGACCGGAGAGCGTCGTTGGAAGCAAGGACGCTATGGCCATGGCCAACTGTTGCTTGTCGGTGACTTCGTGTTGGTACAGGCTGAAAACGGCGAAGTCGTTTTGGTAGCCGCAGATCCTCAGTCACATCGCGAGCTCGGACGTTTCCAAGGCGTGGAGGGCAAGACGTGGAACAACCCGACGCTCTACGGTGACCTGCTGCTCCTCCGCAATTCCGAAGAGGCCGCCTGCTATCGACTACCGCTGCAATCTGCGGATTTGGGAACGGGCGTCACGGCAACGCCGTGATGGGAGTGACTCATTGAGAACTAGGCGCGATTGCGGCGCCAGACCGGCACGCTCGCTAGGAGCCCGATGAAGACACCTGTCAACCCGGTCGGTTCCGGTATCGATGCTGCTTCTAAGGCATCGATATCCAGCAGTCGATTGCTTCCTGCGTCGCGCATGGCCGCCAACGCGTAGTTGCGGTCCCAAACGTGGCCGCCATGTGTTAGGAAGCCCACTTGAGGGGCTGCCGCGGTGCCCGTGAGCGTGAATATTTCGCTGCCGGTCGCGTAGACCGCGTCCGGCGTCACCAACTGTCGAATGCTAAAGA
>SXGT01073342.1_pt1 | contig 22507 bp, 17 predicted proteins | sample 3176221 | NCBI WGS metagenome assembly SXGT01 (sample SAMN11356862, study PRJNA531348) | freshwater metagenome | isolation source: freshwater sample F1-120 | place: China: Fuxian Lake, Yuxi | collected 2017-12-25
CCGTGCACCAAGGCGGTGGCCCGCTGAAGATCGGCGTCGTCGGCATCGGCGGCCGTGGCGGCGGTGCGGCCGTGCAAGCGGTGCGCGCCCACAAGGACAACGTGCTGCACGCCGTCGGCGATGCCTTCGCCGATCGCTTGGAGAACGGACTCCAGGGTGTCGTCGAAGCCCTGACCGAGGGCAACCTGCAGGATCGCGTGAAGGTCAGCGCCGACCGCCGCTTCGTCGGCGTCGATGCCATCGACCAGGTCCTCGCCAGCGGCGTCGATGCGGTCGTGCTCGCGACCCCGCCGGGTTTCCGCCCGATGCAGATCGAGAAGGCGGTCGCGAAGGGCGTGCACGTGTTCGCCGAGAAGCCGATCGCGACAGATGCGCCGGGCGTGCGCCGCGTCGCCGCCGCCTGCGAACTGGCGAAGCAGAAGGGCCTGTCGATCGTCAGTGGCCTCTGCTACCGCTACCACGACGGCCGCCGCACCATCGTGCAGAAGCTGCAAGAAGGCGGCATCGGCGAGATCCTTGCGATGCAGGGCAACTACATCACCGGCGAGCTGTGGAGCTTCGACCGCCAGCCGCAGTGGAGCGAACTTGAGTGGCAGTTGCGCAACTGGCTCTACTACCCGTGGCTGTCGGGCGACCTCATCGCCGAGCAGCACATCCACACCCTCGACGTGATGGCGTGGATCAAGCGCGACGTCTACCCGATCGCGGCGACTTCGCTCGGCGGCCGCCAGAAGCGCACCGACGCCAAGTTCGGCAGCGTCTACGACCACTTCTCGACCATCTACGAATGGGAGGACGGCACCCGCGGCTACAGCTACTGCCGCCAGCAGAACGGCTGCGCCCGCGACGTCAACGAGTACATCGTCGGCACCGAAGGCCGCGCCAACGTGTTCCAGCACCAGATCACCGGCAAGAACGAGTGGAAGTTCGGCGGCAAGATCCGGGACATGTACCAGAACGAGCACGATGAGATGTTCGCCGCACTGCACGCCGGCAAGCGCATCGACAACGGCGACTACATGTGCAAGAGCACGCTGATGGCGATCCTCGGTCGCATGGCGGCCTACACCGGCCAGCGCCTCACCTGGGACCAGGCGTGGAACAGCAAGGAAGTGCTGGTGCCCGAAGGCCTGAAGTGGACCGACGCGCCGCCGAAGGTCGAAGTCGCGATCCCCGGCCTGACCAAGTTCGTCTGAGCCCGCGCGCCGTTATCGAAACAGGACCGGTGCCATCGGCAGTTCGGCGCCTCGCCTGGCCAAAGCGGCCGGGTGATGCGGTGTGGAGTAGATTTCCCTCGTGACGACCCTCGGCGCCGAACTCGTGAGTCCCCACACCACGGTCACCCCGAACGCAGACGCCGAACGTCGCGGCGGTGATCGCCGGCAGCGGCCGACGCCGATGTGGAGCCGTTACGTGTGGAAGGGCGGCCGTCGTCGCACGGTGCGGCGCGCGGAAGAACGCGAAGGCGCCTTCGTCGATGTGCACGGCCCTCGCCTGTTGCTGCTCGTCACCGCGATCCTCGGGCTCAACCTGCTCGATGCGTGGTTCACGCTGCTGTTCCTGTCGCACGGCGGCAAGGAGATGAACCCGGTGGTGCAGGCCGTGCTCGACCTCGGCGGCCAGCCGTGGCCATTCCTGATCCTGAAGACCTTCGGCATCGGTGCGGCGTGCGCGTTCTTGACCCTGACGAAGAACTTCCGGCCGGCGCGCTGGGGGCTGTGGTTCGTGTTCGTCGGCTACACGGTGCTGCTCGCCTGGCACTTCTACTTGCTGCAGATGCTCGACCTGGTCGCGTGACCTGGGCGGGCCGGCGGGCGATGATCGGCACGATGCCGGTCGTGTCCTGCCATGGCGGCGAGGTGGTTGCATGCGCGTGATGCGCATCCTGACGCGCCCCAACCTCGGTGGCCCGACGCGCCAGTGCATTGCCTTGTGGCATGCGATGTGCGACCTCTCGGTGCCGACGTTGCTGGTCACCGGCCAGGTGGCAAACGGCGAAACGGCGCTGGATCCCGCGGCCTTCGGCGTGCCGCGTCTCACCGTGGAGCAGGTGCTTGCCGGCGGCGAAGCGGTCGCGGGCGTGGTCGAAGTCCCGAGCCTCGGGCGCGGTTTCGCGCCGCTTGCCGATCGGCGAACGCGCGCGTGCCTGCTGGCGATGCTGCGCGCGTTTCGTCCCGACGTCGTGCACACGCACACCAGCAAGGCCGGCTGGCTCGGCCGCAGCGCCGCGCGCGCCGTCGGCGTGCCCGTCATCGCCCACACCTTCCATGGCCACGTGCTCGACGACTACTTCCCGGGGCCGATCGCCTGGTGGCTGTCGCGCATGGAGCGGCGGCTGGCGCTGCACACGCACCTCGTCTTCACCGTCAGCGACAGTTGCGCCGACGAACTGGCGGCGAAAGGTGTCGTCGCGCGTGACCGTTTCCTGATCATTCCACCCGCGGTGCCGTTGCCGGCCGTGCGGCCGCGCGCCGAAGCGCGGCAGCGGCTCGGCATTCCCGGGGGCGAACGCCGCGTGGTCGCGGTCGGTCGGCTGGTGCCGATCAAACGGCTGCAGGATTTCGTGGCGGCGGTCGGGTTGCTGCCCGACGTGCACGGCGATGTGGTGGGCGACGGGCCCGAACGGGCCGCGCTGGAGCAGCAGGGGGCGCGCTTGGCGAAGGGCCGGGTGCATTGCCGGGGACCGTTGCCGGAGATCGCCGGCGACCTCGCGGCCTACGACGCCTTGGTGCTGCCGAGCGTGCGCGAAGGTTGGCCCCTGGTTGCGCTCGAAGCGTTCGCGGCGCGCGTGCCGGTGGTCGGCTACGACGTGCCGGGAGTGAGGGATGCACTGGCGCAAGGACGTGGGGTCCTGGTGCCGGTGGCAGCGGGGCCGGCGGGACTGGCGGCGGCGCTGCGTTCGCTGTTCGAACCGCCGTCGCGGGTGGCGGGGTTGGTCGCCACCGGGGCAGCCTTCGTGCCGATGTGCGACCCGGCGCGGGTGGCACGTGGTTTGCGCGCGGCCTACGCGACTGCCTTGGCGCGCCGCACTTCGTTACCATGAGCCGAGACTGGGCTAACCCCCGGCGACCATGCTTCGTCTCCTGGTCCTCCTGTTGCCGATGCTGTTCGCCGCGTGCGGCGATCTCGACGTACGTTCGGTGCGCACGCCGACCACGTCGGCGACTGCGTTCGCCGGCGAATGGGCCGGTGCGTGGACGTCGTCCCAGGTTGCGAGCACGGGGTCGGTCGTCGTGCGGGTGCAGTTCTTCGGCGATTCGCCGGTCGTGCAGCTGGTGATCGACAATCCGTGCTTCGAGCCGCGCGAGTACGAGCTGCGCGTGGTCGACGACACGATCGAACTGCGCATCGATGGCGAGTCGTTGCTCGATGCCGAACTCGGCGATGGGGAATTGGTGGGCACCTACCGATGCGGCGCCGACCAGGGCACCTGGCAGGCCGGATTCGTCCGCGACCTGCCGGAGGTCGTCGACCTGTCGGGCACGTGGTCGGGCGACCTGCTCGTGTTCGGCCAGCAGCAGCGCACGCTGCACTTGGATCTGGTGCAGAGCGCTGCGGGCGGCGCCATCCGCCTCGATGGGTTCCTGCAGTTGTCGGATTGGCCGCTGCCGATCGCGGTGCGCGGCATCACCACGTTCCGCGACGAGGGGTTCGATCTGCACCTGCACACGGAAGTGGGCAGCAGCCCACCGTTGGTACTGAGTGGAGCCGGGGAACTGCAACCGCTGCGCGTCGACCCGGGCCTGCTCGAAGCGGTCGGCCCCTCGCCGTTGCCGTTCCAGACGGGATTGTTCCGCATCGCGCCGACGCCTTGACCGCGTGGGCCGCTGCTCGCTCGAATGCGGCGATGAGCGACGACCTGCGCAGCGACTTCCTCGGCGCGTTTGCGGTGGTCGCGCGGGGCGACCGGATGCTGTTCGTCGGCAACGACCGCACCATCGGCGGCAAGTCCGTGCGCACGTGGGACCTGCCGGGTGGGCGGGTCGAACCCGGCGAACGGCTGCACGAGACGCTGCGGCGTGAACTGCGCGAAGAGACCGGGCTCGAGGTCCTGCGCGTCGGCGAGTTCCTGTTCGTGCAGGAAGGCGAACGGTTGCAGGCGGGGCAGCGCGAGTACGCATGGCGTTCGTTCTTCTTCGCGGTCGAAGTGGCGCCGGGTGAACCGGTGCCGGGGCACGAAGTGCGCGCGGTGCGGTGGCTCGACCGGGCGGCGCTGGCGCAGGAACTGACGGCGCCCTACCACGACAGTTTCCGCCAGTGGCTGCAGCGTGGCGGCACGTGGTTCTCGAGCGCGTGGATCGACTGAGGTCGCGGCGAGCGTCGTCGCGGCGGCGGGCGCCGAAGATTCTTCGCCAGGATGCCACCGCGGCGCGCGCCGTGTCCCCATGGCGGTGTGCTCACACTGGCGATGGTGCTGGCGGCGGTCGTTCCCGCTTTGTTCGCGATTCCGCTCGATGGCCGCGCGGTGCGCTTGGGCGTGCCGTTGCCGGCGGCAGCGGTGGCGCAGGGTCTGCGGCTCGAAGGCCGTGGACTCCTGCAATGGCGGCGCTTGCCGATCGGCGGCGACGAGGCGGACCCGGTCTGGGTCGAACTCGCGATCACCGGTCCGCCGGGCCTGGTGAAGGTGTTCGCCGGTGGGGCTGGTCCGTGTGCCGACGGCAACGGTCCGGTGTTTCGACGCGAAGAACGTGTCGAGACGTTGCCGCACGGCGTGCGCACGACGCGCACGTGGCACTGGCACGACGGCACCGTGCACGAATGCTCGCGCACCGTGTTCTCGGTGGCGACCGTGGTTGGCGGCGAGCCGTTCGCCGTCGGCGAAGCGTGGACCGAGGCCAACGACGGCTACCTGCGCGCCGCCGAACCGTGGTGCCGGCTGGAACGCAGCCTGGCGGTCGCGGCCGGCGTGTTGCCGGCCGCCGGTGGTGGCGGGGCTTCAACGAAAACGCTGCGCGCGCACCTGCGCACCGTGTGGCCGCGTCTGCGGGAAATGCCGGGCCTGCGCGGGGCGGGCGACTACCGGCGCCGCGGGGACGTCGTCACCAACCTCGAGTTCGACACCACGTTCGCGTTGTGGTGCGGTGCGCTCGGCCTTGGCGAAGCCGAACTGCTGCAGCGGGCGCGGCGGGCGGCGATGCACCTGCGCGACCGCGACCTCGACCAACGCACCGGCCTGCCGTTCCCGCACGGCCCCGACCACCGCACCGGCGTGCCCGAGCCCGGCCACGCGTGGTTGCAGGGCGTGCTCGTCACGGGGCTCTTGTGTGCCGACGACGAGTGCCTGCTGACGGCCGGGATGCTGGCGCGCGCCCTCGCGGCGCACCCGCCGATGGGGGAAGGCAGCCAGGAGCGGTTGCGCGACTACGCCTGGCCGCTGCTCGAACTCGAAGCGTGGCTGCGCGTCGCCACGGACCCGTTGGTGGCGCGGGCCGCCGATCGCCTCGCCGTGTCGATTGCGGGGCGCTACGACGCGGGCTTGCGGACCTGGCGTTTCGGCGAAGGCGCGCGCGAGGGCGGCGCCCACTTCGAACGCGCGTGGTTGCTCGGCGGACTGCTGGTGCCAGCGCTGCGTGCGCACCTGCAGCGGCGGCCGAACCGCGCGCTGCAGGCCCAGGTCGACGCGGCCGAAGCGATGCTGTTGCAGCACATCGGCAGCCACGGCCAGGGGCTGCCGACGCACTGGCAAGCCACCGCGAACGGCGTGTTCGCCGTGCATCGCGAAGAAGGCACCGCCGAGGCCGCGTTCCTGCTCGATGCGCTGCCTGCTGCCGACCTCGCCCGCTTGTTGCGGCGCAGCACGGTGCGCGGCGCGATCGACAAACTGCCTGGCCCCGACGACCCGGACCTCGCGACCCAGCTCACGCTGCTGCTGCGGTGCCGATGGGTGTGGCGGTGATTGGGCGGCGCGCCGCGCGATGCGTCAGCGTGCCTTCTTCACTTCGATCGTGCCGACCAGGTCCTCGTCGCCGCGCAGGATGCCGAGACGCACGCTCGCACCACGGCGGCTGTCGAGCACCGCCGCCATGTCGCGCAGCGACGTCAGTTGCGTTTCGCGCAAGCCGAACGCCTGCTGCAGGAACACCGACAGCACCAGGTCGCCGTCCTTCAGGCCGATCGCAGCCGCCGGGCCGTCCGGCAGCACGTTCCGCAGGCGCACCACGGCCGGAAAGATCTGCACGCGCCGCGCCGTCGAGCCACGGTAGAACGCGAGCGTCGCCTTGCGCACCAGCTCCTCGTCGAGGTTGAGATCGATCTCTTCGGGGATCGCACCGATCGCGGCGTAGACGGCACCGTGATCGCGAGTCAGTGGCGTCGTGGTGATCGGCACGCGGGTGTCGCCGCGCTGCAGCACCAACGGCAGCTGCTGCAGAGGGCGCACCAGGAAGAACAGGCGCAGGTAGTCGATCGACGTCTTCACGTCGTGTTCGCCGACGCGCTGGATCACGTCGCCGACCTGGATGCCCGCGACCGCGGCGGGGCTGCCCGGCTGCACTTCGGCGACCACCACGGTGCCGTTCTGGTCGGCGACTTCGAGCCCGAGCCACGGCGAATGCGCGGCGCCGGTGAAGCTCGTGCTCTGGATCAGTTCCTTCTGGAACTCGGCGCGCACGGTGTCCATCGGGATCGCAAAGCCGATGTTCTCAGCCCCCATCGCCATCGCGTTGTTGATGCCGATCAGGCGGCCGGTGATGTCGAGCAACGCGCCGCCGCTGTTGCCTTGGTTGATCGCGGCGTCGGTCTGCAGGAGGCCGGAGTATTCGCGCGGTTCGCCGGTCGGCGTGCGCACGCGGATCGAACGGTCGATCGCCGACAGCACGCCGCTGGTCACCGTGTTGGCGTGGCCCTGCGGGTTGCCGATCGCGACGACGGTTTCGCCGATCATCAGGTCGGACGAACGGCCGATTTCGATCGGTTTGACCTTCTCTTCGCCTTGCAGCCGCAACTGCAGCAGGGCCAGGTCGCGTTTGGGCGACGACGTCAGCACCTGCGCCTGCCGCGAACGGCCGTCGCGCAGTTTGATCATGACCTCGAGTTCGGTGCCGCGTTGGCTGCCGAGCAGCACTGGCGCGATCACATGCCAGTTGGTGATCACGAGTCCGTTGTCGTCGAGGATCACGCCCGAACCCTGGCCGACTTCGCCGCCGGCGTCGGCTGGCTGGTCGCGCCTTGCGAGCTGGTGCTTCAGGTAGATGCTGACGACGCTGTCGGCGGCGCGCTGCACGGCACGCACGACCGGCGTGGTGCGCAGATCGCGGTCGTTGGCGTCCGGTTCGACCACCTGCAGCGGCGAATCGCGTTCGGTCAGGCCCGGCTTCTGGGCGGCGAGGTCCGCTGGCAGCAGCATCGGCAGCAGGAAGGGCAGGAACGTGGCAGTCGGGTGGCGCATGCAGGGCCTACTACGGAAGCAGGGGCGGGAACGCTCCGCGGGAGTGGCCACGATCCTGCAGCCAGCCGTCGCGTTTGGTCCGCCCGCAGTCCACGATAGCCGTCATGTTCTTCCGCTTCGCCGCTGAAGTGCCCTTGCGTTGGGTGGATGTCGACAGCGCCGGCGTGGTCAACAACGCCAGCTACCTGAGCCTGATGGAGCAGTCGCGCTACCTGTATTTCCAGCACCTCGGGCTGATGCAGGGGCACCACGTCCCGTTCGTGCTGGCGGAAACGACGGTGAAGTTCCTGCGCCCGGGCTTGCTGGGCATGCGGGTCGAAGTGGCCGCCCGGGTGGCTTCGCTCGGCACCTCGAGCTTCGCGATGGAATACGAAGTGCGTGCCGGTGACCTCGTGCTGGTCACCGCCAAGGCAGCGTTGGTGTTCGTCGATGCGGCACGCAAGCCGACGCCGATCCCGGCCGACTGGCGCGCAGCCGTGCAGCAGTTCGAACAGTTGCCCGGGTGATCACGGCACCCGCCGGGCGGCGACGAAGGCCGCCCGCGCCCCGGCGTCGTCGCCCTCGGCGGTCGCAAGCACCGCCGCGAGCGCGGCGCGCAGTTCGCGATGGCCGAGTTCGCCGGCGAGCGCGTGGCTCGCACCGAGCCCGCGCCAGTAGGCCTCGTCGTCGCGCGGCACCAGGGCGGCGCCCTGCCGTGCCGCGGCACACGCGTTCGCGTCGCTGCTGGCAAGGGCACGGCACGGCAGCGGCCGATCGCCGTGCACGCGGCACTGGGTGGCGAGCAACAGCGGACACGCGAGGCCGACGAGTGCGCTCCAGGGCGTCGTCGCTGTGGCCGCCGCGGCGGCGCGCAGTGAATTGCCGAGGACGCGATCCGGACGCACTGCCGCGGCGAGCCGCATCGCTTCGGGGAACGTGATGCCGACCGGGAAGTGGCAGCAGTGCGCACATCCGGCCTTGCAAGCGACGTCGCCGCGCATCGCCATCGGCGTCGAACCGAACAGGGATGGCGCCGCCGTGTGCACCGCCGTTGCTGCTGCCACCGGATCGGTGGGACGCCCCGCCAACGCCCCGCTCGCCGCTTCGGCGCCGCGGTAGAACTCGGCGTGGTTCGTCGGCATCGCCCGATGTTACGTGCCGGCGGCCCACTTGCAGCACGGCCCGTGCGCGTGGTTTTCGGCAGCCGCGATCCAACACCGGGCCCCGGACGCCAGTATGGTGTCGCGCATGCTTGGTCACCGACGCTTCCCTTCGGCGTTGCTCGCGTTGTTGCTGCCCGTGGCGGTGGCGCTGGGGCAGGAGGAACCGGGCGATTTCGCGACGATGCTGGCCGATGCGCAAAAGCAGATGCGCCGCGGCCAGCTGTCGTCCGCCGAGTCGGCGTTCGAGGAGTTGCTGGCCGAGCTCGAACTGGAACCCGTGGCCAGCCGGCCGCAAGCCGTGCTCGACCAGGTCCGGCTCGGCACGTGGACGATCGCGCTGTGGAAGGGGCGCTACGAAGAAGTGCGCGACGCCGTGCTCGCCGCCGACGAGCGCCTGCGTTCGCAGCGGGACGTGGTGCTGCTGCTGGCCGCCGCCCGCCGCCGGACCGGCGACTACGCCGCCGCCGCCAAGGCCTACGAGGACCTCGTCGCCAAGGACAAGAACGACGTCGAAGCGCGCCATGAGTTCGGCGAGGCCCTGTGGGCCGATGGCTTGCGCACCGCCGCGCGGGCGGTGTGGTCCGAGAACGCCGCCGCCACGGCCGACGACGGCAGGGCGCTCGCGTTCCGGGGCCGATCGATGTACCGCCTCGGTGGCCGCAAGAACCTCGAAGCCGCCAGCCGGCTGCTCGTCGAGAGCATGCAGAAGCAAAAGGACCAGAAGGAGGCGCGCATCACCTACGCGCTGTGCAAGTTCGAGGCGTATGGCGAGGCGAATGGGTTTCCGAGCGGCGAGAAGGACCTGAAGCAGGTGCTCGACGAGTTCGGCGACGACGAGGAGGCGCTGCTGGCGATGTACCGGATCCGCAGCTCCAACATGGTGCTCGACGGTGGCAAGACCGACCGCTTCCTCGGCCGCGTGCTCGAACGCAACGAACGCAGTGTGCCCGCCCTCCTGCTGCGCGCCATCAACGTGCTCGACGATCGCCGCTATCGCGATGCGGCGCGCATGCTCGACGAGATCTGCAAGATCGACCCGAACGACCGCACCGTGTTGTGCCATCGCGCCGCCGCCGCCTGGCTGCTGCACCAGCAGGACTCGTACGTGATGTTCCGCGCCCGTGCGCTCGCGGGGGATCCCGGCAACGGCGACTGCGATCGCATCCTCGCCGAGCATCTGTGCGCGCTGTATCGCTTCGCCGACGCGCTGCCGTTCTACGCCGCGGCGGAGGCGGCGGCCCCGGACGAGCTGGCGACCCTGCACGGCATGGCGAAGGCGCTCATCTACACGGGCGAGGGCAAGCGGGCGAAGGAAGTGCTCGACCGCGCCAAGGCGAAGGCGGACGGCCTGGTCGATCCGTGGCGCAACAATGCGCTGGCGGTGCAGGCGCTGCTCGACGATGAGTACATCGTCGCCGAGCACGGCGATTTCCGCGTGCAGATGCACCGCGACGATGCCGAAGTGCTGCAGCAGTACCTGGTGCCGATCCATCTCGAAGCGGCGCAGGTGCTCGGCGCCAAGTACCAGTGGCAACCGACGCAGCCGACCAAGGTCGAAGTGTTCCACACCTGGGACGACTTCTCGGTGCGCACGATCGGCTTCCGCGGTTTCACCGCGCTCGGCGCGTGTTTTGGCCGCCTGATCACGCTGGTGTCGCCGGTCGACTCCGACCTGCGCATGCAGGACTTCATGTGGGAGGCGACGGCCTGGCACGAATACACGCACGTGCTGACGCTCGGCGTCAGCAAGCACCGGGTGCCGCGCTGGCTCACCGAAGGCTTCTCGGTGTTCGAAGAACGCGCCCGCGATCCGTCGTGGGAACGTGGCATGGACCGCGAGCTGTTCGATGCGTTCCACAACCAGGACATCCCGCCAGTGCACCTGCTGAACCGCTTGTTCCGCGGCCCGCGCATCCTGTTCGGCTACTACCAGGGCGGGCTCACCGTCGAGTGGATCCAGCAGCACCACGGGTTCGACAAGGCGCTGGCGCTGCTGCGGGCGTTCGGTGAGGACCTCGACACCGAAGAGGCGTTCCAGCAGGGCATCGGCATCTCGTCGCGCGAGTTCGACCGGGCGTTTCTCGACTGGATCGAACGCGAGAAGTTGCGCGGCATGCGGCTCGTGCAGAACTTCGACGACGCCGCGATGCAGCGGCGCATGGTCGATGCCGCCAAGGACAAGACCAACCTGCAGGCGCGCGTTGATCTGGCGTGGGCATGTCTGCAGCGCGACAACCCGGTGGACGCCGGCCGTTGGCTCGCCGAAGTGCTGCGCGTCGATCCCGAGCATGGGCAGGGCCTGCTGGTGCGGGCCGAGCTGTTGCGCCGCCGCAAGGAGATCGACGCGGCGGCCGATTGCTATCGCCGCGGTTTCGCGGCCGGTGCCGACGACTTCGACTCGCGCATCGCCTTCGGCAAGCTGCTGCTGGCGCAGCAGGACGCGGATGGCGCGATTGCGCAGTGGCAACGCGCGAAGGCCTGCTGGCCCGGCTGCACCGAGCAGGGCACGGCGCCAGAACTGCTGCTGGCGAAGCTCTACCGCGACCGCGGCGACCGCACGCAGGCGCAGGTGGAGATGAAGGCCTACTGCAAACGCAGCGCGCGCGCCTTCACGCCGCGGTTCACGTTGGCCGAGTTCGAACGCGAAGCGGGCAACCGCCAGGAGGAACTGAAGTTCCTGATCGAGTGCAACCGCATCGACCCGTTCCATCGCGACCTGCACGTGCAACTCGGCGAGGCCTACGAGGCGCTCGGCAAGTCGGCGCCGGCGGCGCTCGAGTTCGAAGTGGCCGCCGCCGTGCTGCCCAACCAGGACCGGCGCTACCTGCAGCGCGGCACGTCGAAGCCGGCGTTCGACGCGCCCGAAGAGAAGGACGAACGGGGTGCGTTGTGGTTGCGCGCCGCGAAACTGCGCCACGCGGTGGGCGACACCGAGCGCGCCACCGAACTCGTCACCCGGATCGCCCGCGAGGCGGCCGGCCGGCCGGTGGTGGAGGAGGCGAAGGCGTGGATGGAGGAGTGGCGAGGCAAGTGACGAACCACTAGCGTTTGCTCCCCGACCGCTGTCGCGGCCGGACCCTCGACCATGCTGCCCGTGCTCGAAGACAGTTGGACGCGCGTGCAGGCCACGCTGTGCGAGCGCGTCGGCAAGGCGGCGCACACGGCGTGGATCGCCGAGTTGCGCCCCTTGATGCTCGAGCGCTCGACGGTCTACCTCGAGGCGCCGAACAAGATGGTCGCCGATCGGGTGCGCACCTTGTTCCGGCCGCTGCTGCAGGAAGTCCTGTCGGCGGACATCGGCACCGCGCTGCAGGTCGAACTGCAGACCCGCGACGCGCAGCGCTTCGACGAACTCGAAGTGTCGCCGCAGCACCCGGTGGTCGACGAAGGCAACCGCACCGCGTGGTTGGTGCTGAAGAGCCTCGGCAACGGTCGGCCGCTGCCGTCGAACCTGTTCTGCTTCCATGGCCCGAGCGGGGTCGGCAAGACGTTCCTGCTGCGCTGGTGGCGCGAGCAGGTCGGCGAACGCTCGCCCGGCCGCGCCGGCACGGCGGCGGCGATGTGGTTCGACCTGCCCGGCCTGTTGAAGGCGTTCCAGGCCGCGCACCAGGAGAGCCGCGTCGCCGGTCTGCACGACGAGCTGGTGCAAGCGCGGCCGCTGGTGCTCGACGAGTTCCATCGCATCGCCGGCAAGGAGAAGCTGCAGCAGTTCGTGCTCTCGGTGCTGCGGGCGCGCGAGTCGCTGGTGGTGCCGACCGTGTTGGCGTCGCGCTGGCATCCCAACGACGTGCGCGACCTCGATCCCACGTTGGCCTCGTCGTGCTTGCAGGGCTTCGTCGCGTCGATCGAACGCCCCGGCCCCGTGGGGCGGCTGCGCTACCTGCGCGCCCTCGAAGGCGCGCCTTCCCGCAACGGCCGCGCCGCGGCCGTCGAGTCGCTGGCCCAGAACGTGGTCGGCGGCTTTCCCGAATTGCGCGCGGCGTGGGCCGCGTCGCGCGGCGCCTCGTTGCCGCCGAAGTACCTCGAACTGATCGATCCGGCGCGGGTGTTCGCGCGGCTGCGCGACCGCGTGGCCGAGACCTGTGGCGTGCCGGTGCAGGAACTGCCGGGCAAGCGCCAGGGCCGCACCATCAGCCGCGCGCGCAAGGTGCTCGCCTGGCTGTGCCTGCAGAACGGCTTGTCGGGCAGTGAAGTGGGCCGCTTCCTCGGCGGCCGCACGCGCGCCGCCGTCAGCTACATGGCGTTGACGCTGCAGGAAGAACTGGCGAAGTCGGCCGAACTGCGCGCCATCGTCGAGGCGCTGCAATGAGTCGCTACGTGATGCTCGACGGTCCCGATGGCTGCGGCAAGAGTTCGCAGGCGCGGGCCCTGTGCGAGTGGTTGGACGGCCAAGGGGCGCGCGTGCTGCACGTGCGCGAACCGGGTTCGACGCCGGTGGGCGAAGCGTTGCGGCAGTTGCTGCTGGCGAAGACGACCGGCGCGTTGTTGCCGTTGACCGAGGCGCTGTTGTTCTCGGCTGCACGCGCCCAGACCGTTTTGGCGGTGGTGGCGCCGGCGTTGCAGCGCGGCGAGGTCGTCGTCGCCGAACGCGGCTACCTGTCGACGCTCGTCTACCAGGCGCTTGCGTTCGAGCCCGGACTCGATTTCGACTGGGTGTTGGACCTGCAGCGGCGTGTGCACGGCCCGACGTTGCCCGACGTGATCTTCGTGCTCGACGTGCCGCCCGCGGTCGCCGCCCAGCGTCGCCGTTGGCGCACCGACGACCGCATCGAAGCGCGCGGCGCCGACTACCACGACCGGGTGCGCGCCGGTTTCCTGCGCGCCGCCGCGAGCGAACCGCGGGCGGTGCTCATCGATGCCGCGCGACCGTTCGCGCAGGTGCAGGACGACCTGCGCCGCCGGATCAGCGAGGCGTTGCCGTGAGCGTGCGGTCGGCAATGGACCCGGGCGGTGTCGGGTCGTTGCGCTTGCAGGCGCCGCTCGGCCAAGGCGAAGCGCTCACGCGCTGGACCACGTTGGCGCGCAAGGGCACCTTGCCGCATGGCTTTCTCGTCGCCGGGCCCCGCGGGGCGGGCAAGTCGACGGTGATGGGTTGGTTGGCGGCGGCGCTGCTGTGCCCTTCCGACCTCGATCCCGCGCACCCGTGCGGCGTCTGCCGCGTCTGCACGATGGTCGCGAACGGGCGCCATCCCGACGTGCATCTGCTCGACCTCGCGCACGACGACGCCGACCGCAAGGCGTGGAAGAAGAGCTTCTACGTGATCACCGTCGAGCAGGTGCGGCGCGCGCAGACGGCGCTGCAGCGCCACGCCGTCGAAGGCCGCGCCCGCATCCTGTGGATCGAGGACGCCGACTGCCTCGACGAAGAAGGCCAGAACGCGCTGCTGACGACGCTCGAAGAGCCGGGGGCTGCCACGGTCCTGCTGCTCGAGGCGTCGCGGCCCGAACGGCTGTTGCCGACGGTGCACTCCCGCCTGCAGCGCCTGTCGGTGCTGCCACTCGCCGAACCGGTGCTGCGGCAACAATTGCAGCAGAGAATTCCGCAGTCGGCGATCCACTTCGAACGGGCCATCGCGGTGGCCCGCGGCAGCCTCGGCGCCGCCATCCTGGCGTGCACCGAACATGCGGTACAGATCCACGATCTCGTGCAGTCCATGCTGGCCGAGCCCGACAGGTTGCGGCCGGTCGCGGTGGCGCGCGCGGCGCTCGCCGGCCAGGCCGAACTGCACCAGAAGCTCGACACCGCCCGGATGTTCCTGTGGTTGCTGCGCGCCGAGCTCGCTGGCCGGCGTGACGCCCTTGCAGACGACGCTCCTGCTATCTACGGTGGGCCGTCCGCAGAACCATGGACGACGTGGCTCGAACACACCCTGGCAGCCGAACGCGATCTGGATCTCCTGATCCCGCCGGAGCAGGTGTTGTGTGCGTGCCTGCTGTCGTTCGCACAGTGAACCCGACGCCCGAGGGGATCGTGGCGGCGGGGGTGGGTCGGCGGGGTCGAGCACGGGTGAGCGGTCACTCCTCCGTGCTCAAGGGCGGTTCCGGATGTGTCGATAGCGGCGTCAGCACGATGCCGTTTCGTCCAACGAGGAACCGAGCCGATGGCAGCCGCTGAACAGGACTTGCTCGAAGAGAAGATCCAGAACGTGCGCCGACGAGACCGTCGGTTTTCACGCCATGCCTACTACTTCGTGCTCGACGCGCTCGACTACACGATCACGCGCATGGGCCGCGATGCGTTGACCGGCGAAGAACGTCACGTCGGCGGCCGCGAGCTGCTGCTCGGCATCAAGGAATATGCGTCGGACCAGTTCGGTGCGATGGCGGAGCTGGTGTTCGAACGCTGGGGCGTGCGTCGTTCGTCCGACTTCGGCGAGATCGTCTTCAACCTGATCGATGCCGAACTGCTGAGCCGCCGTCCGTCCGATTCGCGCCTCGACTTCGTCGACGGCATCGATTTCCGCGACACCTTCGCGCAGAAGCACCGCGAGTCGCTCGATCGCATCGCGACGCGCTGACCGTTCGCGGTCGCGCCCCGTTTTCGTCGCGGCCGGAGCCGCGCTTGTGGCTTGGGGGGCCACCCGGTCCATTCCTGGCGGAGTCTCCGCCATGCGAATCCCGCTGCCCTTCCGTTCGTGGTCGCCGCTGCCGGTGATCCTTCTCGCCGTTGCCACGGCCCAGGCCCAGGATCCCACGACCACCGGCTGGCTGCGCCCGCCGGATCTGATCGCGAAGCTGGTCGAATCGCCGGCGGCGCCGGACGCCAGCCTGTCACCGCAGCGCACGTGGATGGTGCTGACGACCCGCGCGCCGTTGCCCGGGCTCGACGTGGTGGCGCGTCCGCACCTCAAGCTCGCCGGCCTTCGCATCGATCCGAAGAGCCGCGGTCCGCAACTGGGCACGCAGGTGCTCGCCATCACGCTGCGCTCGGTGCAGACCGGCGAAGAGCGTCCGCTGGCGATTCCACCCGGTCACTGGAGCGGTCCGGTCTGGAGCGCCGACGACCGCGCGTACTTCCTGCTGCGGGCGGTCGAAGGCGGTGCCGAGCTGTGGCTCGCCGACCCCGCCACGGCACCGCCGACGCCGGTCGAAGCAGTGCGGGTGAACCAGGTGCTGCGCACGGGCGTGCACTGGACGCCGGACCAACTGCACCTCGTGCTGCCGCTGGTCGCGTCGGGCCAGCCGCCGGAGCGACCGCTCGTGCCGGTCGGCCCGCAGGTGCAGAACAGCGTTCCCGGCGAGAAGGCGCCGGTGCGCACCTACCAGGACCTGCTGCAGGATGCGCACGACGAGGCGCTGCTCGAGTTCTACGCCGCGAGCCAGGTGGCGATCGTCGATGTGCGCACCCGCAAGCTGCGCGCGCTGGGCGCGCCGGGAATGTACGAACGCATCGACGCCTCGCCCGATGGGCGCTTCCTGCTGTTGGAGCGGATCACCCGGCCGTTCTCGTTCGTGCAGCCGCTGAATGCGTTCCCGCGCGTCGTCGAGGTGCTCGATCTCACCGGCAAGCTGGTGCGCACGGTGGCGACGATGCCGCTGCGCGATGCGGTGCCGATCGGCGGCGTGCCGACCGGCCCGCGCGGCATCGACTGGATCCCCGTGTTGCCGCACACGCTGTCGTGGAGCGAAGCCCTCGACGGCGGCGATCCCAACCAGCAGGTGCCGCACCGCGACGTGGTGATGCGGCTCGCGGAGCCGACCGGCACGGCGGCGCCGTGGTTCCAGACCGAACACCGAATCGCCGGCGGCCAGTACGGCGGCGACGGCGCGTTCGCGATGGTCACCGAGATGGACCGCAAGACGCGACGCCAGCGGGTGTGGCAGTACGACGCCAAGGATGCGGCAAAGCCCGGCGTGTCGCTCTACGAGCGGTCGATGCAGGATGCCTACGGCGATCCGGGCCGGCCGATCGGCGAGCGCCTGGCGGATGGCCGCAGCGTGCTGCGCATGCGCGGCAGCAGCGTGTTCCTCGCCGGCGATGGCGCGTCACCGCAGGGCAACCGGCCGTTCGTCGATGTCTGGGACCTGGCCAGCGGCAAGAAGGAACGCCTGTTCCATGCCGCCCCCGGCCGGCACGAGACGTTCGTCGGCTTCCTCGACACCGGCGAGCAACGGTTGCTGATCCGCAGCGAGTCGCCGACCGAGTCGCCGGCGCTCGTCGTGCTCGATCGCCAGTCCGGGGCGCGCACGACGATGCTGGCGTTCCCCGATGCGGCGGCCGAACTGACGAAGGGCATCACCAAGCGCCTCGTCAAGTACGAGCGCGAGGACGGCGTGCCGCTGAGTGGCACGCTGTACCTGCCGCCGACCTGGCGCGAGGGCCAGAAGCTGCCGTGCCTGTTGTGGGCGTACCCGCTCGAGTACTCGCAAGCGAGCGATGCCGGCCAGGTGCGCGCGACGCCGAACCGCTACCTGCGCATCGGCGGCAGTTCCCATCTGGCGCTGCTGCTCGCCGGCTACGCGGTGTTCGACGATGCCGCGATGCCGATCGTCGGCCCGCAGAAGAGCGCCAACGACACCTTCGTGGACCAGATCCAGAAGAACGCCCGCGCCGCGATCGCGGCCCTGGCGAAGGAAGGCTGCATCGACACCGCGCGGGTTGGTGTCTCCGGCCACAGCTACGGCGCGTTCATGACGGCGAACCTGCTGGCGCACACCGACATGTTCGCCTGCGGCATCGCGCGCTCCGGTGCCTACAACCGCACGCTGACGCCGTTCGGCTTCCAGAACGAAGAGCGCACCTACTGGGAGGCTCCGGAGGTCTACCAGGCGATGTCGCCGTTCGCCCACGCGCACAAGATCAACGAGCCGCTGCTGCTGATCCACGGCGCCGACGACAACAACCCGGGCACGTTCCCGATCCAGAGCCAGCGCCTGTTCGTGGCGTTGAAGGGGCACGGCGCCAATGCGCGCTTGTGCATGCTGCCGCACGAGAGCCACGGCTACGCCGCGCGCGAGAACGTGCTGCATTGCCTCGCCGAGATGGTGGCGTGGCTCGACAAGCACACGCACACGACCCGCTGAGCGCGGCCGCCGCGCTCACACCTTGGTCAGCTCGAAGCCGCGGCGGTAGGCCTTGGTCAGCAGCTCGTTGGCCTTGTCCGAGTTGGTGCGCATCGCGGCCGCATTCCACTCGATGCGGTCGCCGGTGCGCAGGGCGAGGTTGCCGAGCAGCATCGCTTCGGTGAAGGGCGCCGCGTACTCGAAGTTCGCCATCGGCTGCTTGCCGGCGAGGATGCCCTGCAGCCACTCTTCGTGCACGCCGGGCGAGCGCGGCAACGTCGGCGGCGGCGTCTCGTACTTCAGTGCCTTGCCGTCGAAGTCGTACAGGTCGAACATCTCGCCGTAGTCGGTGGGCGAGTAGAGGATCGCCTTGTCGCCGACCAGCATGAAGCCGCCGCTGCGCAGCTTCACGCCGGGCAGCAAGGTCGCCGGCGGCAGGTCGCCGCCGTCGTACCACTTCAGCGTGATCGGGCCGCGCGCGCCGCGGGCGGGGAACTGGAACGTGATCGTCGAACGCTTCGGCGCGGTCTCGTCGTTGCGATCGCTGGCGACGGCTTCGACCGAGGTCGGCGCGTCGAGTTCGAGCGCGAAGAACGGCAGGTTGGCCACGTGGCAGGCCATGTCGCCGAGGGCTCCGGTGCCGAAATCCCACCACGCGCGCCACTGGAACGGTGCGTAGCCCTTGAAGTCGCCGGTGGGCTTGCCGTCCTTGTCCTTCTTCTGGATCGCGTACGGCCGCCACGCTGCCGGCCCGAGCCACAGGTCCCAGCGGAACGACGCCGGGATCGGATCGACGTGGGTGGGCCGGCCGATGCCTTGCGGCCAGATCGGGCGGTCGGTCCACACGTGCACTTCCTTCACCGCGCCGATCAGGCCCGCGCGCACGCACTCGGTCGCGGTGCGGAAGCCGTCGAGGCAGGTGCCCTGGTTGCCCATCGAGGTGATGACCTTGGTCTTGCGGGCCGCGTCGCGCAGCATGCGAGCCTCATAGACGGTGTGCGACAGCGGCTTCTGCACGAACACGTGCCAGCCGCGCGCCATCGCCGCCAGCGCCGGGCCGGCGTGCAGGTGGTCGGGCGTGCTGACGACCAGCGCGTCGAGCTTCTCGAGGTCGAGCAGGTCGCGCCAGTCCTCGTAGAACGTCGCCTTCGGCTGCTCGGTGCGCGCCTGCTTCGCCTTGCCCATGTCGACGTCGCACAGGGCGACGATGTCGTGGGCTACCGCGCACGCTTGCATGTCGGACAGGCCTTTGCCGCCGCAACCGACGACGCCGATCTTCAGGCGTTGGTTGGGCGACAGTCGGCGCGTTGTTGCCGGGCGGGACGCCGGCAGGGATGCAGCCACGCCGGCGGCGGCGCTGCTGAGCAGGAAGTCTCGACGCGAGCGGACGAGGGGTTGCATGGAGTGGTCACGATAGCCGCGCCGCGCCAGGGACCGGAAGCGCCGAGCCGCAGCTACTTCTTGATCTGGTTCGGTTCGCGGCCGTGCTGGATCACCGGCCACTTGTCGCCAAAGAGGAAGTTGGGCGACTGCTCGAAGTCGTGGCACTGGATGCACAGCATCGACTTGTCGACGCCGCCGATCAGGCCGAGCCGGTTCTTCTCCGGTGCCGCGACATGGTCACTGCCCGGACCGTGGCACCGTTCGCAGCCCACGCCGGCGAGCCCGGGCGAGTCGGCGAACGACAAGAACCCACTCTGCTCGCGGTGGCCGACGACGTGGCAGCTGACGCAGTCGGGATACGCGGTGACCGGCCAGCCGTAGCGCGTGGGGTCCTTCTCGGCCACTTCGAGAGTTTTCCAGGCGTTGAAGTGCTTGCTGCCCTCCTTCGCCCAAACGCCGTAGGCAGTCGGGTGGCAGCCCTTGCAACCTTCGCTGCCGACGTAGACGGCGCCATTCGGCGTCGGCAGTTGCCGCGCCATGTTCTCGAGCACGTTGCCGTCCTTCACTTCGTGGCGATGGCGAACGATCGCATCGCGCACGTTCGGGTCGCCGCCGCCGCCGGGCACGGTGCGACTGCCGGGCAACGGGATCAGCTCGCCCACGGCGCGCGGTCCGCTCGCGTCGCGCCACAGCGACAGCGACAACAGCACGCGGCCGCGGATGCCGGTGAACACGAGCGGCACGCCAGCGACCGGGGTCGCCGCGGCAGTCGGTTCGATGTAGCCCTGGTCGACGCCGACGACGAGGTCGGGGGCGGGCTGCAGCTGCGGGATCAAGGCGCGGATCTGCACGTCGTCGCCGTGCGCCATCACCACGAAACGCGTCGCGGCATCGGCGCCGGCGCGCGCCGCTTGCCACGCCTCGGCGTTCGCCAGCAGCGACACCGGCGACTCGGCGCCGGTCAGTTCCTTCGGCAGCGCCAGCAGGAACGACACCACGCGCACTTTCACGCCGCGCACGTCCTTTTCGATGAACGGCTTGCCCGGCCAGCCTTCGGTCTTGTGGGCGAGGTTCGTCGCCACCAGCGGCGCGTCGCCGAGGAACGCCGCGTACTCGGCCGGCGGCAGCAGCAGGTCCTTCGCACCGACGCCGAGGGCGTCGTAGCGATGCTGCATGTCGAACAGCACCGACTTCGCGGTGTAGAGCTTCATCAGGTCGAGTTCGGTGTTGGTCTCGACGAGGTTGCCGCCTTCCAGCAGCAGGTCGTAGTTGCGCATCTCGCCGATGTGCTGCATGCGCCGTGCGAGGCCGCCGAGCTGGCCGCTGGCGCAACCGCAAGGCTCGAGCCGGCCCGACATCGCGCCCGACACCAGCAGCCGGATGCTGTCCTTGGGCGGCACCGTCACGGTGGGCTTGGGCTCCTGCGTGGCGGGCATCGGCGGCACCCCAGCTCCGGGTGCGGTGGCGGCGCGGCCGTCGCCGCATTGGGCGAAGGTGGCGACCAGCGTCGCGGCTACGAACACGAGCGGCAGGATGGCGGCGGGGCGGAGCTTCATGCGGTCACTTCTTGTCGAAGACTACCAACTCGATCGGCAGGAACGGTCCCTGGGCTCCGTTCTTGGTCAGCACGATCGAGCCGCGTTCGCTGCGCTGCAGACCGCCGAGGTAGCGTGCGAACAGGCGGTGCTGGCGAGGTTGCTCGGGCACCGGTTCGAACCAGGTGGCGATGTGGGGCGAGAGGTCGCGGCCGGCGTCCCCGACGACCTGGTGCACCGCGAACTCCGGCGCGCGCGCAAGATCGTGGTCGGCGACCAGCACGAACTGGCCGGCGGCCTTCGCCAGCGGTTGCTCCGCCGCCAGCGGTGCCTGCACGATCAACTTCGGCAACGGCGTCGCTTCGAGGTCGGGCACGACTTTCCAGGTCACCTGCAGCCGCAGCAGGTAGCCGGGCAGGTCGTTGCCCACGGTGACGAGAGCGCGGTGGTTGCCGAGGTCGCGCGGTTGGCAGGTGGCGCGCAACACCCAGTGGCCTTCGCCGGGTTCCAACGCCACTTGGATGTCGGGGTGGTCGCAGCTCGCCGCATCGAACCGAAGTTTCGGATGCGCCGCGTCGCCGCGCAGCGTCGTCATCAGCCGACCTTGCTGCGATTGCGGCACGCGTCCGAAGTCGAGCGCGGCGAACGGGCGCAACTCGACGGGCGCGTCGATGCCAAACCGCAACAGCATCGGCCACTGGATGCGGCTTTGGCCGGTGAGGTCGGTGGCCAACTGCAGCATCACGAAGCCGCGGCTGGTCGTCTTCGCCAGATCGATCGCTTCCTTCATCGACGAATCGATCACCACGCTCAGTACCAGGGACTCGCCCGGGCCGCCGCGGCTCAGGGCGGTGCCGGCGCCATCGACGAAACGTTCCTGGCCGGTGGCCGTGCGCCAACGCAGGTCGGCGTGGCCGCACGAACAATCGATGTGAACCCGCAGCGGCAGGTAGTCCTCGGGCAGCTGCTTCAGGTCGAGCGGGAACTCGTGCTGGCGGATCTCGCCGTGCGGGATGACGCCGAAGTCGTGTTCGAGCGTGAGCGGGCCCTGGGCCTTGGCCGGAGGAGGGTTGGCGGGAACCTGGGCAGGCTCCGCGCTACAGGCCGCGACGAACAGGATCAGCAAGGCGGACGGCCGCATGGGGGCAGATAGTAGGCGTGCGGGTCCGCGCAACCGACCGGAACTTCCGCCCGTACAGACTCGCGGCCGCCCCCAAGGTGTCGGGAACGGCCGCGGGTGTTGCCGGAGTGTCCACCCTGCAGAAGCAAACGAGTGGCCAAGTCGGTGGCGACCCGGCACTGGCCATGGCATGGGCCAGAGTGTTGGCGCGGGCAGGTCGCGCGAGCATGGCGCGGGCGCCAGCACCATGGCGCGCCCGCCATGGTCCAAGGGCGGCGGCCGAGGCGAGGGTCAGGCCAGGATGGCGTGCCGCTTCAGCTTGCGATGCAACGTCGTGTAGTCGATGCGCAGCGCGCGCGCGGCGGCGGCCTTGTTGCCACCGCACGAAGCGAGCGTGGCGCGCAGGATCTCGGCTTCCATGGTGTCGGTCGCGTGGCGCAGGCGATCGGCCAGCGGCAGGTCCACTTCGCCGGTGGCATCCGGTGTCGATGCCGCGGGCGTTCCGTGCGACTCGTCCGGCAACGCGAGGTCGCTGGCGTCGAGGCTCGTCGCCGCACACGTCAGCACACTGCGGCGGATCACGTTGCGCAGCTCGCGCAGGTTGCCTGGCCACGCCGACTGCTGCAGCGCGTGTTCGCCGGCGGCGGTGAAGCCTGAGACCGAGCGGCCGAGTTCGGCATTCGCTTCGGCCAGGAACAGCCGCGCGAAGTGCAGCACGTCCTCGCGGCGTTCGCGCAGCGGCGGCAGCATCAGGTGGAACTCGGCGATGCGGTGGAAGAGGTCGACGCGGAAGCGGCCGGCGGCGATCTCGGCCTGCAGGTCGGCGTTGGTGGCGGCGAGCAGACGCGCCTGGAACGGTACCGGCGTCTGGCCGCCGACCGGCACCACGACGCGTTCTTGCAGCGCGCGCAACAGCTTCGCCTGCAGCGGCAGCGGC
>SXGT01741232.1_pt1 | contig 22506 bp, 22 predicted proteins | sample 3176221 | NCBI WGS metagenome assembly SXGT01 (sample SAMN11356862, study PRJNA531348) | freshwater metagenome | isolation source: freshwater sample F1-120 | place: China: Fuxian Lake, Yuxi | collected 2017-12-25
CGCCTGCAACAACTCCTGGCTTTCTCGTTCCAAGACCCCGCCCACGACCTGCACGCGATGGTTCAAGCGCCGTTCATCCGGCAGGTTGAAGACGGACCCGCAGGCGCCGGCTTTGGGATCCTTCGTGCCGAAGACCAGTCGGGAGACGCGGGACTGGATGATGGCGCCGGCGCACATGGAACAGGGCTCGACCGTGACATACATGGTGGTGCCGGTCAGTCGCCAGCTCCCGAGCTTGGTGGCGGCCTGTCGGATGGCCACGACTTCCGCATGAGCGGTCGGGTCCTGCCAGACCTCTCGGAAATTGTGGACCTGTGCCAGCACCTGCCCATCGAGCACCAACACGGCGGCGATCGGCACTTCGCCGAGCGCCGGGGCCAGTCTGGCCTGCTCCAACGCCAGCTGCATATATTCCAGGTCTTTGTCGGCGATAAAACTCATACGCGTCGCACTCTCACACGGTCCGTAGGCGCGGTATCTTAACACAGCCTCTCCGTACGGAGAAGCCCTCATGAATAATGTGGCTAGCGGCGGAAGAATTCAAATTCGACGCGAAGTTGGATGGCCGTGTAACGCTGCACCAATCCGGCGCGGTCGAGCGGTGTGTCCTGCTCGTGATAGAGGCTGATCTCCGCATCCTTCCAGCGCAAGGCGAGGCCGGTGATCCAATCCAGCTCGGAGGGCCGGAGCGCATGGCCGCTGGTCCGATCCGTGAAGAAATTCGTGTCCACGAACAGCACGACCAGGTTGCGGTAGAGGTCGATGTCCGTATGGGCGACGTACCGGTAGAGGGCGCGGCCGGTGTTGTCGGGGCGCGCGAAGTAACTTTGGTTGTAGAAGAGCCAACCCGCGCCGACATAGGCGGTGATATTTTGCTTGGGGAAGACCGAGCGCCACCAGGACCACTGGTTCGCGTCGGCCATGCGGTAGGTCAGCAACGTGTCCCCATAGCTCTGTTTGGTGCCGCTCCGGTCCAGCGGCGCGTCCCGCTCGTACTGCACCCGCCAGCCGAAGTTGTTCCAGGATCCGGTGAAGGCGTAGGTCTGGTCCCATTCCGTCAGGGTGATCCAGCCTTTTTTGCGGTCCGAGAAGAAATTCTGGTCCGTGTAGAACTGGAGGTATTCCTTGTAGAGGTCCGTTTCCACGTGGACCATGTGCCGGAGCCCGGCTAAGCCGGTATTGTCCGGCCGGGCGGCAAAGGTGGGGTTATCGACAAGGACGGACGAGAGCAGGTAACCGCGCACCCAATGGTCTTCATGTTCTTCAGGATGGGCGACCCCTTCTTCCTGCACTTCGCCGATGGCAGGGAGCGGGCGCCCGTATTTCTCCAGCGCCGCAGCTGGGTTGGGACAAGCGAGAAAGCAGAGGCAGAGCCATCCGGCATGCCACGCCTGTCCGACAATCCGCCCTGTCTTCTTGCCCATCCACACGACATCCTCGGTTGTCCTGCCGCCACCAGATGGTCCGACTGTCTTGTTGCGCCTGGTTCATGGAAGCCTGGCTCTTGTATCCGTCTCGGGAAGAACTGTCAAGAGCAGTCGGTGGCAAACAATCTCTTCGCGGCGAGGCGATTGAACGCGCGACGCAACAAGCTCGACACGATGGACGAACAGAGGTCAGAGCTGTCCAATACATAGATTGCACGGTCGGCTGCGGGCGACCCCTTCCGGCTCCAGGCTCACGGCAAACTTCTCGACGGCTTTATCCCGGTCGCCGAGAATCCTGACAGCGAGCGTATAGACGGCGCGCTCGACTGGCCGTAGAGTTATTCAAATGCCGGTTCGCTGCCCTTGGCGACTTGGGCCAAAAGGTCGGGGGATATGGCGGACACTGGCTTGGTCGACGAATCCATGCTCTCTTGGGAGTCGGATCAGCCATCGGGACCGTGGCGCGCATCATAATATCCTACGGGTGAGGGGACAAAAGGATGTATCGGCAAAGCGATGCATCGGATGGAGAGGGGGCGAGGCCTAGCGGGGCGGGCTCTGGCGCGGCGTCGGTCTGATGGCGACCAAACCCACCAGTCCCTTGCCGCCCTCCCAAAGGAAGTAGAGGAGGCGGGCCATATAGCGGAAGCCCAGCCAGGGGCGGCCGGAGAGTCCATAGTGGGCCCGCATGAATTCCGAGCAGGGGAACAGGATCCCGCAGGCATAGCGCCATTTGACCCGGAATCCCTTCATCGTCAGGAACTGGGCGAGGCTTTCGCGCCCGTCCACGTCGGAATCGCCCCGCAGGAGTGGGGTTAATCGCCGATGCAGGAAGTTCCGGGACACAGGCTCCGATGGGGCCTTCAGTTGGGTGAGGATGAATGCTGGAATGGGCGAACCGAAGAGGGCGCGGACCTCGCTGAGCAGCCCGGCCAGCAATTCCCCCCGATCCGTCTGCCTGGCGATGTGCAAGACCTGCGTCCAGTCAAGGCTGTCCGGCTCCTTCCGGATGACGAGATCCAATTCATACCACCAGAGCAGGGGAGCCTGCTCCCCTTTGTGAATCAGATGGAAGCAGAGATGCAGCAGGAGGTCGGTTCGGCTCAGCAACAGGGTGTCCACGCCGCCGACTGTTCCCGGTACCGCCCGTTGCCAGACCGCATCCATGTCCACAAGATCGGCAAAGGGCGGATAGGCGATCGTCCAGTGGGGCTCAACACAGACCCTTGGAGGACTCTCTTTGACGAATTCCAGGGTGTAGGAATAGGTCCTGGCAAAGCCGGGACGGCGGTCGATTTCCCTGTAGCCGAGATCCGCGAGTATCCCTCCGACGTCCGACAATCGGCTCCGTGGCACGAGGATGTCCAGGTCGTTCATCGTTCTGACGGTCACGTCGCCATACAAAGACTCCGCGAGGGCCGGCCCACGGAACGGGATGCAAGGGAGCTGATGCTTCTGCAGTCGGCGGAGGAGCGAAGCAAGTTCCTCTGCCAGGACGAGATTGCGCGCTGCAATGGTGGCCAGGATCGGCCTGATTCGCCCCACCGCCAGGGCAAAGGTGTTGCGATTTTCCGCTGAGGCGTTCAGCCAGCGGGCCAGCAAGGGGAGCAGGCTTTCGGCCTCCGCTTCTTCGATCAGTGAGGCCCACCGTGCGCCATCGTCCGGCGGGGGAGCAAGCCCTGGGGCCGCCGCGTCCGTCAGCAGGCCCATCAGAAAGGGATGGACAGCCGGAATGGTCATAAAGCTCCGAGATCAGCCAGGATTGCGGCGCGGACGGACGGCAAGGCCGCAAAGCGGTTGGGAAGGTGCAGCTTGCGCACGGGGATCAGCGAGACCACCTGCTCCAACCATCGAAACTGGTCGAACATGGCGGCCCGTTCCGCTGAGTCGAGGGTGAACGTGCCGCGCAGCACCTCGATCAAGGCGTCCCGTCGGTTGATCGGTTCGATGCGCGCCTGGGCTGCGGAATCCTCGTGAACGTCCGTGGCGCGAGACAGGGAGTAGATTCCCGCCAGCGGATAGCGCCCGGCGGGGAAACCCTGTGCTGAGAGGCCCAATATCGGTCGCCGTTTGGACGTATAGTGGGCAACGGGCAATGTCGCATGTCCGGCGGGGCACAAGGCCTGCAAGGCATCATCCCAAAGCCGCACGCCCGGATAGGCCGGGCAGGCCATGATCCGGTTCTGGCTTGGATCGAGGAGCAGGCAATCGTCGCTGATGACGGGGACGCCGGCAAGCTGAAAGCTCGCCGCGAGCGTGGACTTCCCGGTCCCGGTCGGTCCGGTAAAGGCGCAGACGCCGATCGGTGTGAGGACTGCGGTGGCATGGAGCGCATGCCGACCGTGTAACGTGAGGACGAGCGGCAGGACCTGATCCAACAGGAGGTGCCGGAGCGTCTCCTGGGCCGTGCCTCCGACTGCCTTGCCGGCGATCTGCCGGCCGGCAGCATCCACGTGATAGTCGGCCAAATCCGGAAACCGGAGCAGGTATCCGGTTTCTGTCCTGGCATGCATCAGCCAGACCTCGCCGGAAGCGCTTCGCCGGGATGTGAAGGAAGCGATCGGGACCGGATGCCGTTCGTGCGCCGCGCCAAGCGTCACCCGAATATCCACCGGACTCTCGTCCTGGGACGGAGCGTGGGGCGGCAATTCCGGAAACGGCACGTCACTGCCGAGGGTCAATCCATAGGCCCGGTAGCGGAGCGGGTGGACGCAAGGCGCTGAGCGCATGGTCACTGAGTATACCGGGTGACGACCTCGGCGACAAACCTGGAGGCGTCGGCCTCGGACGTGAACAGGTCTCGGTGACGGCGATACACCTCCTGTTCGACCTCGCGCAAAGGCCGTCGGCCGTCGCAGAGATCCAGAATCGAACGACTGGCCAGGCCCCAGGCGGTGAGGGTCGGCACGAACCCGGGGCGGGTTTTTTCCAGTTGCGCTTTGGAGAGCACCATGCCGTGAAACATCGAATGGGAGAAGCGGGCTTTCCTGCTGTCCCCAGCCTGTGGTGAGCCTGGTCCAGGCTCCCAGACCTCCACCGTCCACGTCACCATCGTGTCATGAGGGCGAATCTGCATGGAGACGCGGATGCGGTCGCCCTTGGCCAGCGCCACCGGCTGATCGATCGGAAAAAAGAGATTTTTCCGTTGGATGGCGTCGGCCGCCAGCGGGGAGTTGGTCATGGTCACCCCCGGCGAGAGTTGAGCCATGAACCAGCCGCCGATGCCGTGCAAGGGGCCGTCACGGTCTGCGACGAGCCAGGCTTCCAGGCCGGAGAGGGACGCCGACGGCGTGGCCGTGTCGAGGGAGACCAGCGTTGCCGGCTGTCCGAGCAGATGCTCCGGCGCGAACTTGAAGGGATAGCCGGTGTTGGCGGCGAGAGTGCGGGCCGGTGTGAAATTGAAGCCGGCCGGGGAGCGATTCCAAAACTCGATCTGCTCCCAGAGGGGTTCGTGCGACACAGGGGCGACGAGCAGGTCGATGCGCGACGGGATCAGGACGCCGCCCGGCTTGAGGAAGCGCTCGCGGGCGTCGCCGAAACATTCGAGCACGCCGGCGTCGAACCCAAAGTAACCGATCTGATCGGCGACGACCACGTCGGCCCGTTCCGGCAGCCGGACCCTGGTCGAGTGGTCATGAACGAAGCGGACCCGGTCGAGAAACCCGTTGGCCCGGCAGATGTCCTCGGTCAGGCCGATCAGGTCCGTCGATTCGATGGCGTAGACCCGTCCGGCCCCGGCTTGGCAGGCCATCAATCCCATGATGCCGGATCCGGCCCCCAGATCCACCACCACGGAGCCCGGTTTGACGACTTCGGTGATAGCCCGGCGGAATGCGGAAATGCGCGCCTGGTCGGCGAGGTATTGACGGTGCTCGTCAACAATGAGCGACAAGGAAAGGCCTCAAGCAAGTCATGCCGCCGTCCCGAGAAAGGCCGGTTCCGTCACCGTCACTTCTTCGGTTTTTTTCTCATGGTCTTGTTGTCCGGGTACGAGCCCTGTCCGCCTTCCGTCAGCTTGGCCACATGGCCGTATTCCAACAACACCGGCGAAACATAGGGTTTCTTGTGACCTTGCGGATTGGCAGCTTGGGACGGCTGTTGGTCAATCACTGGATACTCCTTGAGAGAGGTGGCCGATGCTCCACGAATGCTCAGATTGAAGGTACGGCTCTGGTCATGGCCGATGCGCGCGTGATCCGTACAGGGCTCCACGCTGGACTCACAAAGATGGTGCGGTACCACAACTCAATGCCCATAATCCGCCAGAGCGTCCAGAGGAGGTCGAGCGGGACGCTCTGGCCCTGGCCAACGCGGCGTCGCACATCGCCGATCATCGCACGGACCCGCTCACCGTTCACCCATTGACCTTCGCCCGCCAACCGATCGAACAGCCGTTCACCGCTGAGCGCAAGGCAGGCCTGACGGAGCAGGTGCGAAAATTCCGCCTTCGTGTGGCGGTGCCGGACTCGTTCCGGCAGGACCCCGGCCAGGGCATGGCGCAGCACCACTTTCACCTGATCGCCATGGTACCGCTGATCATTCGGCAATGCCAGCGCAAATTCGACAAACCGTCGGTCATTGAACGGATGCCGGCTCTCGAAACCGAATCCGGAAGACGACCGCTCCGTCATGTCGTAGGCATGGGTCCGTTCCCCGTCCAGGGCGGCAAGGAGGATATCGCGCTGAGCATAGCTGCTGAATTTCAGCGCCTCTGGCTCGTTGCCGAGCCGATCGGCCAGACGGACACGACGCGCGAAGCCGGGATCGACCCAAGAGGGAATCCTTCCTCGATGGAAGATCGTCTGATAGGTACGGTGGACCGGTTTCGGCAGGAATGTCGCGAGCAGCCCCTTGAAGATCGACAGGGGCTCATCGGAGTCTTTGCGAAGCGCTCGAAGGCAGGCCCGCAGCTTCCCCTGGCGGAGCAAGTCGGCATAAGGAGGAAAGCCCTCGCCCAGCCAATCATCGCCTCCCAAGCCGGTCAGGATGACCCGTATGCCTTTTTCGTTGGCCAGCCGGTAGAGAGGATCGGACATCGCGTGGTTGGGGTAGTCGGGGAAATCGAGGTGTTGCCGGATTTGCCGAACCATGCCGGCCTGGTCCATTGGCTCGGGGGGGAGCATGTTCGACGTCAGTCCCCACATCCGCACGACTTCGTGGATGTAGGGGCGCTCGTCGCAGGGAAGCCCCTGAAAGATCAGCGAGAACGTCTCAAAGCCCCGGTCGGCCGCCGCGCCTTCACGGAGCAAACGTTGCGCCATCCCGACGACCGAGGACGAGTCAAGCCCGCCGCTGAGCTCGGCTCCGACCGGCCCGTCGCTGCGTAACCGGACTCGCACGGCCTCCCGGAACAGATGCCGGAACTGTTCGACATACGCGTCGTTACGCTGACGCCGGGACTCCAGGAAGGAGTCCGCCCGCCAGAACCGTGCCGTGCGCAGGCGCTGCGGAGCGACGGTCAGCGTACAGGCCGGAGGCAGGCGCCGGATGTTCTGAAACAGCGTTTCCTCATGGCTGGTAACGGCATTGGCGAGGTATTCCCCGACCATGCCTTCATTGCATTCCTGCCTCACGGCCGGATGGGCGAAGAAGGGCGGGAATGCGGATGCACAGATAAAGACGCGCTCGTCCTGATAATAGTACAGCGGCTTGCATCCCATCGGATCGCGGGCGCAAAAGATTTGGTGCACCCGCCCATCCCAGATCACGAAGGCAAAGTCCCCGAGGATGTATTGCGGACAATCCTGTCCCCAGCGTTCATAGGCCCTGAGGACCAATTCCGCATCGGTATCGGTCCGGAACGTCAGTCCCTTGCGGCCGAGCGAGTCCCGCAGTTCCTCTCGGTTGTCCACACGGCCGTCGAGGGCCAGGCACAGCGTATTGGTCTCATCGGGGAGCGGCTGGGTCTCGTATGCGGATTGTGGCGTGGTGCGCAGGTTCCGGTGCCCCAGCGCAATCGACCGGTCGGTCCAGTACCCGACGCCATCCGGCCCGCGATGGGCGATGGTGTCCGTCATGTTCCGTACAAGCCGGGGCTCAACCGGTCGGCCGTCCACGTTCCATAGGCAGACGAATCCGCTCACGAGACGCTCGCGCCGTCTGGTTGCGTGAAGAGCGGCTCGAATCGGCCGTGCGTGCGTGATCCAAGAATGATCCGACCGTGCTGAACCAGCCAGGCATGGGCTTTAAGGCAACCCGCTTCCCGCGCCACACCGATCCGCAGGTGACCCTCCTGGCCGCGCCGCCGGAGCATGTACAACAAGGCCAGCGACTGTCTGAGGCAGGGACCGCTGGCGGGGCCGGCAATGGCGGCGCACTCGACCAACCAGGCCAGACGCGGGACGTCGGTCGCGGCGCTCAACGGCAACCGGATCGCGCTGGGCGGAACCTGTTGTAGGAAATTCAGCACCGATCGAAATGGGGCCACAAGCAGGGCGACGTCCAGCGTCCATAATAAGGCCCAGGCTTGCCCCAGGCAGAGCCTCTCCGCCCAGGTGAGCCGGCGAAGTTTACGCAGTCGTTCCAGAATGGAGTTCAAAGAGCCCCTTCTCCAAGCCGAGGGCGACGAACTTGAGCAGGTCGTCGCGGACCTGCGCTTCGGCCACCTCGTACTCTTCGACCAGACGATCCAAGACCAGTTGCAGGACCTGGTGTTCCTGGAGCAGTTGCCAAATCCGCGTGCCGACCGGATCCAGGCCGAAATAGACCCCGGTGTGTAAGTTCAGCACGACAAGTTCCCCTTCCAGGTCGCGGTGGACCACGCCCTCGGGAATTTGCAGACGTGTGGAGAGGGACAGGCCGTTCAGCATGGGCGCGACCTCCAGGCCGTTTGCATCCGGGAAACGCACGGGTAGCCTATCGCTCCCCCCTTGTGATGTCAAGGAACAGGACGTCGCACGGCGCTCGCTCTCTTGCTGAAACGGCATATTCCGTGTACACCTCCTGTGCGTCTGGGCTGTTGCGATGGCATGCCGCAACCGCCCTTGCCTCAAACCGGGGCCACGGTGATGGAAGTTCGCCAATCGTGGGTCTTAGTCTGCGCCGGAATGAACCTGATCCTGGCGCAGTACTGGATGGTGCGCGAATACCAACTGGCCTTCGCCAGTTCAGAAATCGCCCTCCTCCTGGCGGTCGTTTCATTCTTTGCCAGTTGTTCTCTGGGGTATCTTCATGCGCCCAAACGTCTGGGACGGTTTTTCCCCTGGCTCTGCCTCCTGTTATTCCTCCTCCATCTCTTCCTGCCCTGGATGTTCAAGGAAGTGGCGGCCATCTTTTATCGACGGGCACTCCCTCACATCACACCCGCCTTGATGGGGATGGGGATTCTCCTGGTGGCCCCTCTCTACACCGTTCTTCTGCCCCTTTTCGTGAGGGCCAGGGAACAGGTTGAGGGCCGGATTACGGGTGAGGCGGTAACACGGTGCTATGGCCTCGAATTGTGCGGAGCATTGACGGGGATTGTTGTGATACTGACGGCCGGCCGTGCCGGCATCCTCCCGCTGCTGATCTTCTACTTCCTGAACTTTTCATTCATTCTGGCATACGTATTCGGATCCAGGAACATCCTGTACCTGACGATTCCCGTTTCCTTGCTCTACGGGCTTCTCTATATCCCGCTTGAGCGGGCGGCCAGCGAAGACTTCTACCGAAGCCGCGAGTTCGATCCAAACATCCGCCTGCTTGCGACGGCACAATCCCTTTATAACCGTATCGACGTCTTGCAAAAACCGCTCGGCGAGAAATTGCTCTTGTTGAACGGGCGGGAATATTTCAATCCGACCGACTTGGAGGTCTTCAACCGCTACCTGTCCGGTCTTCCGTCAGACCTCATGCCCGGCAGCCGTGTATTGATCGTCGGGGCCGGCTCCATGTCCTCCGTGTACCATGCCTCCCGCCATGCCGCCTCGGTCGAATCGGTCGAACTCGACGAGCAGGTCGTCCGGCTGGCGCGAGAACAGTTCCGCGCGTTCAACCGTTTGGATCACGTGCGGAACTGGACGCTGCACATCGATGATGCCAAACATTTTCTTGGCGCGACCGCACAGCAATACGATCTCATCATCGTCGATCTAGTACCTCCCGTCTATGTGCAGACCGCCCTCCTGTTTTCGAAGGAATTCTACGAACTGGCCAAGCGCCGACTCTCGCCCACAGGCGTGCTCTCCATTTATACCGGCCATATGGTCGACAGGACGAGTATGGCCGCCCCCCTGTATTCTCCGATTGCAACCATCGAGGCGGTATTCCCCGAGTATCTTGTCGTCAGCAGCCAGGCCGCCGAAAATGGGTTTGTCTACGCCTCCTCCAAGTTACCCTTTGGACGAGACGAGGTCGCGCGCTTACTCGTGGCACCGACCCTCAAGGACGGCGAAACGGTGCTGACCCGCGAGGAGGTTCGGCCGTTGCTGGCCGGCAGCAAAGCGACCTCCATGGACGATCTCGGAATCGTCATGGAATGGGCGCCGTCCTCTTACCGAGAGCCCCTGTTGCGTTCAGGGGACAAGCCATGAGGCCTCTGAAGCCCGTTCTGCTTTCCAGTACGGCTGGCCTTTTCTTCGCCACCTGCCAGGTGGGGTATTTTATCCAGTTGGAGTTTTATCTTTCGGCAACCGTTGTGTCCTTCTACGCCACATTGGGCATGTGGCTGCTTGGAGGGCTTGTCGGTCTGCTGATCCGGAACGACTCCGCGACGCTTGCCTTGATGGCGACGGGCCTTAGCGCCTATTATGCCTTCGGCTGGGTGCTTCGGCAGCATCCCTATGATCTGCGTTTCTTGCCGCTGTACTTAAGTTTGATTTTCGCCTCGGCCCTTTACAGCGGGTATTTCTTCCGACATGCCAGGCCGCAATTCGCTCGCGCCCAATCCCTCTTCTTTCATGAAAACAACGGGTTTCTGCTCGGATACGTAGTGGCCGTCCTGGAGCTACTGCTGCATGGCCAAGTCAGCGTGCAGGTTTTGCCGGCGACGACGGCGGTCGGACATCTGCTCGTGTGGGCCCTGATCACGACGAGAACCCATCAAGAGAAATAGCCAGCCAGCATTTTCGCCGCTTCCACCGCCCCGGTCGGTGCAGGCGGGGCCTCCGGCGGAGCGGGCAAGGCCCGCACCGCCGCAAGCGCCGCTCCCCAACGACCCGCCTCGAAATCCTGAACGGACAGTTGCAGCGCGCGCCCATATCGGTGAAGAAACTGCACGAGACATTCTTCTTCCGCAAAGTCATGCCGCCTGACATAGAGGGTGGGTTTTCCCATGGCGACGGTCTCCACCGTCATATTATAGCCGGGCTTGGTGACAATCACATCGACGGAGGCCATGAGCGAGCCAAAGGGCAGGGGAAGCGATGCCGCCGGGCTCACGCGAGCTGAGGGGGTCTGAATTGCATCGCTGACGATGAACCGGTAGCCCTGAAGGGCTTCGAGCTGGCTCAGCGGGAGACGGTTCATGGCGATGCCCCCGAACCCCACCAGGACCAGGCACTCCTCCGGCTGAGCCCCTAATGCGGCGATGAGCCGGGCACGCTCAGGGACCAAGGGGCTGACAAGGGGAGCGATGCCGACTTGTTTAGAAAAGGCTGAAAAAGACATGCCGGGAGTCACTCGAATCAGCAGATCCGCACGGGCGTACGCTTGCCTGATCTGTTGGACGATGCGGGCCTGCCACGCCGCTCCCGGCTCGATGAACGGCTCCAGAATCTGGTCCCAGGACAAGCTGGACATCGCAATAGCGGGGAGGCCGGCCCTGGCTCCGGCTTCGACGGCCAGATGGGAAATATTCGACAGCAACAGGGCAGGCGATCTGGCTCGAATGGCGCGGACTTCTTCTTCGACCCTGACTTCCCACCGTTCGTGAAATCGCCGCGTCTCGGCCCAGGTTGCGGCGTGGTCGATATGGAGCGGGTTTTCCTGCACGCAGCCGACATCCTGCGGCTGAGGGCTGAGTTCCCAGGGGATTTCGAGGGCCCCCTCAAAGAACCGCCTCGGCAGAGTGGTCCGGAGCAAGGCCTTGATCCCGGGAACACGTTTCCCGAGTTCGTTGAGCACCGGGACCGTTTGCGCGGCATGCCCGAACCCATGGCCTGAGATGGAGCACCAGATCAGCGGCATGCGGGGAGACTATCCAAGCGTCTGGAGCAGAATCCGCAGTTCCGGGACCAGATCCACCCCGCCGGAGGATCGGCCGGACTGGGCTGCGTCGATCCCGGCCTGTAAGACCGGCCTGGCTTCTTCCTTTCGTCCGAGTTTGACAAGGGCGCGGCCCAGGGCCAGGTGGGAGGCGACATGCGTCGGATCCAATTGAACGGCGATCTGCAAATGCTCGGCGGCTTCGGAGAGGTTGTCGCCTTCCTGCAGCAGCTTATTGCCCAGCCCGTAACGTCCCAAGAATCCCTTCGGATTTTTGGTCACCATCTGGCGGAATGCGTCAATGTCCATGATCGTACCCTGGTCCCTCTCCGGCCACGCGGCATCATAGCATTAAGCCTTGGCGGCCATCCACCGCGATTACCGTTCCAATCGGGCTTGCCGCAGGACTGCCAGGCGAGTTTCATCTTCCGCCGCCTGTGCCAGCCGATACCGGCTGTTCACCAAAACCACCCGCTCCAGACATCGAACGGCCGAGAGCCGATCGCCTCGCCGTTCGTAGAGTGACGCCAGGAGGCGCAGCACCGCAGCTTCGCCCGGCTCATTTCCCAGCTTGATGAAATGCTCCGAGGCGTTGTTGAGGCATTTCTCGGCCTGATCGTCCCGGCCTGCGGCCAGAAAGGTCTTGCCCAGTTGACTGTAGGTCACGGCCAGCCCATCTTCGTCCCCCGCGACGCGATGGGAATCCAGGGCTTGTTTGAAGGCGGCGATCGCTTCTTCATGACGATGGCCGGCCGCTTCCTGGAGCCCGAGGTTCGAATAGAGGATGCCGAGCGCCCGATGGTCCTGGAGCGGCGCGAGCATGTCCAAGGCTTCGAGGTAGTAGGGCCGTGCCTGCTCCGGATGGCCTGCCTCGGCCTGGATATTGCCCAGGTTCACCAGGGTCTGCCCGATGGCCCACGGGTCCGGTTCAGCCCGCTGGATAGCCAGGACTTCCCGGTAATATCGGTCCGCCTCGTCGAGTGCTCCCAGCATGGCGCAGACGTTTCCGAGGTTGCCGAGCGACTCGGTGAGCGACGATGCGGGGCCGCAGACCCTGTCCTCCGCAAGCGCCAATTCAAACCAGTACCGGGCTTGCGCGAGATCGCCGCGGTGCAGGAAGATCTTGCCTTTTTCCTTGTGAGCCTCCGACATGATGGCTAGGATAGGATGGAGCGCAAGCGAAATCCAGCGTCATGTGCGACGGTTGACCGTCCGGCCGACGCGCGCGGAGTCCGAGGCGCGGTGATCGGTCGCAGTACGGTCGTGTGTCCGCCCGGGAGTGCATCATGGCCCGCGTCTGGCTCGGAAAAACCCAGGTCATTCATAAACTGGCCTTCGGCCTGGCGGTGGGGCTCACGTTGACCGTCATGGCGTTGGCATGGATAGGGCCGGCTCCCCTCGTTCGCCTTGAAAACCTCTCCTTGGACCTTCGCTTCAAGTTTCGGGGTGAACGGCCTCCGGGGAACGACATCCTCATCGTCGTTGTGGATGAGAAGAGCCTGAAGGAGATTGGACGCTGGCCTTGGTCCCGGGACAAGCAGGCCGAGTTGGTCCGCAACCTCGCCGGAGACGGGGCCAAGGTGATCGGGCTCGATATCATCTACTCGGAGGCCGAAGTCACCGAGTACCTCCGCGGCCTCCAAGAGCTGATGGATGCCGCCCGCTCCGTCCCGCCGGCGTTTGTCGGCTTGCTGCGCAAGAAGCTGGCGGAAGCCGATACGGACCGCCGGTTCGTCCAGAGTCTCCACGAGGCGGGCAATGTCGTCCTGGCGTTGCCGCTCCTCGTCATCCATACACAGTCGGGGGCGGCGGCGTCTCCCAAGGAAACGCCGCCGCCGGACTACATCAAGAAAAGCCTGTTCATGCTGGTCAGACAGGCCAGAAGCGGGCAAGCGCTGGAGCCGCAGCGTGCCGTGGCGACCACGCCCCCCTTGAGGGTGTTCGCGGAGGAAGCGGTGAGCCTCGGCCATGTCTACAGTCTGCCCGATGTGGACGGGGTCACCCGTTATGAATATCTGGCCCTGACCTACGGCTCGGAAGGGGACTATTACCCCTCGTTTGCGCTGGAAGTGGCCAGACAGTATCTGGACGTACCGCGCGACCGGATGTCCCTGACGCTCGGCGAGGGGGTTCGTCTGGGAGACCGCCTGGTGCCGACGGACCAGAAGGCCCGCATGCTGATCAATCACGTGGGGCGGGAGGGACGGTTCTCGTACGTGTCCGCGACCGACGTGCTCCATCGGCGAGTTCCGCCGGGAACGTTCACAGGGAAAGCCGTTCTGGTCGGGACGGCGGCGCTCGGCACCTATGACCAGAAGACCACGCCGTTCTCCGCCAACTATCCCGGTGTGGAAAAGAACGCCACGGTCGCCGAGAACATCATCCACGGAGAATTCGTGGAAAAGAGCCTCTGGGCCGGTCCGCTGGACATGGGCCTGATTCTCTGCTTCGGGTCCGCGTTGGGTTACGCCCTACCGCGACTCCGGGCTCTCCAGGGGTTCCTGGTGGCCCTGTCCGTGCTGGTGGGGTACGGCGTGGCCGCTCAGTATCTCTTCGTCGCCCATGGGCTCTGGATCGACGTCGTCCACCCGATGCTCACTGTCCTCGTGGTGTTTACCGCGGTCATGGTGCTCCGCTTCATGACGGAAGAGAGGCAGGCCAAGGAAATTCGGACAATGTTCTCGAGTTATGTGAGCCCCAGGATCGTGGAGGAGCTGATCAAAGATCCGGCCAAGGCCACCCTGGGCGGGCAACGGAAGGAACTGACGATGTTGTTCTCGGATGTGGCCGGGTTCACCACCTTCAGCGAAAAGCACTCGGCGGAAGAGGTCGTGGCCCAGTTGAACGAATACCTCGGCGCCATGACGGAGATCATTTTTCGGTGGAACGGCACGCTCGACAAGTTCGTCGGCGACGCCATCGTGGTCTTCTGGGGTGCCCCGCTCGAGCAGCCCAACCATGTGGAGTTGGCCGTCAAGTGCGCGCTGCACATGCGAAAGCGGCTGGAGGAGCTTCAGGAAAAATGGAGGGCGGAGGGGAAAGTGCCCTTCGAGAACGGCATCGGGATCAACACCGGCCATGCGGTGGTGGGCAACATCGGGGCCGAAGGCAAAAAGATGGACTATACGATGATCGGCGATCATGTGAATCTGGCGGCTCGAGCGGAAGGGCTCACTAGACAGTTCGGTTCCCCGATCGTCATTACGGAGTACACAGCTGAGCGCCTCAAGCGGTTGATGGGCACCGAAGAAACCGAGGACAACTTCGGACGGATCAGGCACATCGACCTGCGCAAGCTGGGATCGGTCAGGGTGAAGGGCAAAGACCAGCCGGTCGTCGTCTATGGGTTGGGCTCACTGGGGCGGAGCCAGGAGTCGGTGGTCGCCGAAGACGCATCGGACGAGACGCTGGATATGACGGACAAGTGATATAGGCATTGGATCCGGATTCATCTTTTTTTACGCTCGAATTGGCCATATATTATCATTTATTTTATGCGGAGCTGAATGATGCCTGTTTCGCATGCCGCCGATAGTCGCGCTGTGGTTCTGCCTCTCGGACTATTTCTGCTCGCTCTGTGGTGCCCCGTTGCCGCCGACGCCCAATCCGATAGGGGCAGTGCGCCAGCAACGGCGGCTCCCTCGGATCCGGACGAGGATGTCGAAACGTATGAGCTGAAATTCTCGAGAGGCTTGGTCGAATTCGGACAAGGACACTATGAGGCGGCTGAAATTTATTTCGAACTGGCCCTCGACGGCAAGCCTGGCGACCCGGAGGCCAGCTACTACTTGGGCCAATCCCTCCTTCGGCAGGGCAAGCTCGATGATGCGGAAGACGTGTTCCGCGACATGGTGGATGCGGACCCGGAATCGGGCAAGGCCTGGCTCGGCATCGGCATGGTCCAATACAGCCGCAAGGAATATCGCGAGGCCCTGACGAGCCTCGGCGCCGCCGAGAAGATCATGCCCAGCGACGCCTTGGTCTACTACTTCCAGGGCTTGGCGTACCACGAGTTGCAGGAGTTCGATAGTTCCCCAGGCCGGTTCCTTCGGGCGATGACGCTCAGCCCCGACTTGGCGCCGACAGCCCAGTATTACAGCGGCGTGGCCTATTTCAAGCGTGGCGTGATGGATGAGGCCAAAACGGCCTTCGAGTCGGCGATTGCGGCGCAAGGAGACTCGGAGCAGATTCGGGTGGCGCGGGAACTGTTGGCCCAAACCGTCACTCGGCTGCCGGAAGGCCCCAGGAAATGGAGTCTGAGCGCCAATTTTTCAGGCGAGTACGACACCAACGTGGTCGTGCTGCCGAGCGGGACACAGCCGCCCGGAGGCAGCACCGGCATCTCCCGCCAGAAAGACTACCGGACGGTGATGAGCGCCAACGCCGAATATCGCGCCTTACAAACCGACCGGTGGACGGTCGGGGCGAGCATGGGAATGTACCAAAGCTTTCACCGCACCCTCAGCGGGTTCGACGTGGAGGACTTCAACCCGACCTTCTTCGTTCAACATCAGTTCGGGCCGCTCCGAGCCACCGCGGCCTACCTGTATAACTACACACTGGTAGGGCGGTCCCCCTACTTGATTGCCAACACGGCCTTGACGTCGTTCGCCTTGACGGAGACGAACTGGGCCTTTACCCAAGTCCAATTCCGGTACCAGAACAAAGACTTCCAGGATGGTCGTTTCCTGTTGAATTCGGCTCGCGACGGCAAGAATTGGCTAGCGGGCATCACCCAGTACTTTTTGTTTGCCGAGAATCAAGGGCGATTTCGCCTCGGGTACACCTACGATCTCGACAATACAGGCGGTGGATCGCCTGATGTGGCGGCGGAACCTGGAACGGCTGAAAACGCCGACTGGGACTACGTCGGGTACCGCATTTCCACCGGGCTTGAACTGCCCCCCATCTATACTCTGGACATCGACCTGGCCTTCGATTTCTACCGTCAAGACTATGCCAACCCCAACACGCTTTCACCGAACGGCTTGATCAAGCGTCGCGATAACATCTACGCTTTTACCGGTTCGGTGGGACGGGACATCAACCAGTACCTCTCGGCTGCCGTCCAGTACAGCTACACGCGAGACGAGAACAACATCCAGGCCTTTGACTACAACCGTAGCGTCTTCTCAATCATCTTTTCAGGCGCCTTTTAAATCACCGCACGAACAATCTTTCGTCCAATAGCCAAAAAATTGCTCCTAGTGTGCATCAACGGAGCCGTTCCAGAGCCAACCAGCCCGTTATCTGCTCCTCCACGACACAATATGGGCTGGAATGAAATTTGCGTGACTGGAGGCAGATTCAATAAAAAACTGGTATATCCATATTGACATCATTGACGTCAGGGTTATTCGAATTCCAGTATTGATTTTATCCATGAGCAAGAAGAGGGTCTCCATGGGAAGGAGAGAGGGGAAATTTCGACAAGGCCTCATAGGGGGCTTTGTGGCATGGCTGCTCCTCGCCTTGCCATCCTTCCTGTCGGCAGCGACCGATCTGCAGCAGGGCATCGGGGTCGTCACGGCAGTCCAGGGGGACGTGACGGTGGACCATTCGGATCCCAGCGGGCCCGTGGCGGTCAAGCTGCAAGACGACGTCCTGTTCAAAGACGTCATCATCACTCAAAAAGAATCCAGAACCAAAGCGCTCCTGGACAACGAAAGCCTCATCACCGTCGGCGAGAACAGTCGCGTGGAGATCACCGAACATCTATACGATCCAAAGGAAAACAAGCGGAGCGTAGTCGTCAAGCTGGTGGAAGGAAAGTTGCGGGCCCTGGTGGGCAAGGTCTTTTCACAGGCTGGAAACCGGTTTGAAATTCATACGTCCAGTGCCGTGGCTGCGGCCCGTGGGACGTACTTCGTGGTCTGGTCGGAGGGCGGCCGTAGCGGCGTCGTCAATATCGGCAATTCCGGCCGCGTGGACTTTTCGGCCGGAGGGCAAACCGTCAGCATTGCCCCGGCTCAATTTTCCATGGCTCCGCAAGGCGCAGCCCCAGCGCCGCCGACCCCTGCCGCATCTCCCAATGCCCCGGCGGTTGTGGCTTCTGTCGTGCAAGCCACCATGATACCCGACAGCCCCAAGACCGAATCGCCGGGACAACTGCTCCGCACGATCACAGAAAACAGGACTCGATCCGTCGTTTCGACGTCTGCGGATGAAAAGACGGCGGCTGCATCCAAAGCCGACGAAAGCAGGACACAAACGAAACAGGCACAGGAGGAGTCACAAGCTGCGAAAGAGCGAGCACGGGATGCGGCCAAACAAAAGGCTTTGCAAGCCAAAGCAGAGCAGGAGCTGTTGAAACAGCAAAAAGCCGGGGAACGGCAGGCAGCCCGTGATCAAGCCCGTCAACTGGCCAGACTCAGACAGGAACAGCGGCAACAAGCGAGACAGGAACGGCAACTGGCCAGGGCGAGGGGAGACGCTCCTGTTCGCAATATGGAGCGGGCGCAACGTCAGACGCAAGTTGCCAGGCTGGTTGCTTCGGGAGATCGCCAGGGGGCCAGAGAAGCCCTTCAGCTCGCCAGGCTTGGCCGATCGCTTGGCGCAGGCGGGCAGCAAGGGAGAGGCGGCGATGCTTCTGTGCAAGGTAGCGGGATCGAGCAAGGTTTTGCGCAAGTGCAGACCGGTGGGGACCAGGGAGGAGGGCAAGGACAGGGACAAAGCCAAGCCTCAGCTGGTGCAAGTTCAGGAGGCGGCCAGGGTCAATCGGCCAGTCAAGGACAGGCAGGCAGTGGTCAGGGAAATGCGCAGGGGCAGCCGGCCGGCCAGGGGCAAGGGAGTAGCCAGGGTGGGCAAGGTCAGGGGGCTCAGGTGGTCCAGTCTAGTGCCCAGGGAGGCAACACGTCCTCGTCAGGTAGTGGGACCGGAGGGGGCTCCGGCAGCAGTGCAAACTCTGGTGGAGGGTCCTCCAGTCAAAGCGGCCCCATAAAGTCGACCTTTACCTCAAGCCCTACCGCCGGTCCTCGTATCGGAGTGATGGCCACCGTCACCCCTCCATCGAACATTTCAGGGGCATCGGACAGGATCATTTTCGAAGATGCGGCGGCTAGGAGTACAACCTCTAGCAGCAGTTCCTCCAGCAGCGGCTCATCGTCAGGGAGCAGTTCCAGTAGCAGTAGTTCCGGCGGCAGTTCCAGCAGCGGCTCATCGTCAGGGGGCAGCTCAAGCAGCAATTCATCCAGCGGAACGACTTCGACTTCTTCCGACAGCAAAGAAAATAGTAATAGCGGCAAGAAAACTATTACGTCGAGCGGTGGCACAAAAGGAAGCCTGAGGGAGAATTTTAGCAGGGGACGACGGGGACGCTAGCTGAAGATCCGACTGTCCGCTCAAAGACTTCATCCTCCACCATTAAGGAAGTTTGGCCGGGGCTGAAAGCGAGACTTCGACCTCCACCGTTCCATCCGGATACTGTGTGACCTTCGTGATCCGAAACCCTTTGACCATTGCGCCGACCTTGACCGGCCCCCCATAGTCCAACGGTGCAGCCCGGCCGCTTCTCTTGGCCAACTTGCGGATGGCATCCACGAATGCGCTTCGCTCCGCCATGGCTCTGGCTTGTGTAGGGGAGGACGCGTTGCGGGGTGGATGTCCCAGGCCAATCGCGGTGAGCAGGGGAGCAGAAGTCTCGGCCTTGGTTCCCTGCACCGCGAGCGACGGCATGGGCGCGAGCCAACCGAGCAGGCCCAGCAACAGCCAGAATCTAATCCCCACCCGCGAAGACATCCTTGTCATATTCCGCTCCATGGTCATCCTCTTCGACCAGTCCCAGCCCGCCGCGAAATGATTCTCGCAACGCCCGGACTTGCCTGGGACCCATATCGTCGGGCTCCACTGCCCGACAGAATCGGGCCAGGTATTGGGTGCAGAGATCCAGTCCTCGCCGGAAATGAAGCGGGATCGTTTCTTCCGTGACTTGCTGCCAGGTAATGTAAATCAAGAACTCCTGGAATGCTTGGGCATTGGGATGGCTTTGACCGAGTTCCTGAAGCGTCGCATAGGCGGCTTTGGCGTCAGCGCCCGCGCTGACGGAAAAGGTGGCTTCCGCTTCGACGGCCGCGTCTGCATCGGAACCTAAAACTCCCGATGCCAGCACCTGTTGAAATGCCGCCTGGGCGGCAATCGCCGGGTCGAAATTCATGTCCTGTGCGCCTCCTTTTGCTGAGCATACGCAGCCGCCCGGCATCCGTCAATGAGCCACGGTCGCGATTTACTTTCCCAGGCCCGCCTTGTAGACTCACGCCACACATGTATGCGTCTTCTGACGGCAATCGCCCCACGCTCCGTTGAGTAGGCATGAACAGTCTGGAACCAGTGCTCCAGTATCATCAAGCCACCAAGCACCATTTTCATCGATTTGCCCGATCCCTCGGCTATCTGGATTGGGCCAACCAGCCGAACCCATTCCGACGCTATGAGGGGGCGCCGCTCATCTCTCTGCCGATACTCACGCCGAACGAAGAGCCGACGTCTCCGCTTTATGAAAATCTCTATTGTGCAGGGGGCGTTCCAAGCCGGTCTGTGACCCAGCAGGCCCTGTCCAGATTTTTCGAGTATGCGTTGAGCCTGACGGCTTGGAAGAGGGCAGGGGAGAGCAGCTGGGCCTTGCGCAGCAATCCGTCCAGCGGCAACCTGCATCCGACCGAAGGCTATGTCCTGGCCGGACCAGTGCCCGGTCTGGCAACGACTCCAGGCCTCTATCACTATGCGCCGAAGGAGCATGGCTTGGAGCGACGGGCCGACTGGTCCGAAGCATCGTTCGCGTGCCTGCTGCAGCCGTTTCCCCAAGGAACGTTCCTGTTCGGGCTTTCGTCCGTCCACTGGCGTGAGGCCTGGAAGTATGGAGAGCGGGCTTTCCGGTACTGCCAGCATGACGTGGGGCATGCCATCGGCACGGCGCGAATCGCGGCGGCGGCGTTGGGCTGGAGGGCGGTGCTGTTGGATGGAGTTTCCGACGGTCAGATCGCGTCGCTGCTCGGCTTGGACCGGCCGCAAGACTTCGACGGAGCCGAACGTGAACATCCCGATTGCCTGATGGCGGTCTGGCCCGGCGAAGAGACGCCCTTCTCGATCGCAGGCATCCCTCTGTGCCTCGATTCGGAAACGATCCGAGCCCAAGCCGGTTGCACATGGTACGGGAAGGCCAACCGGCTCAGCCCGGATGAGCCGGTTCCCTGGACCATCATCGACGAGGTGGCGGCCGCCTCATGGAAGCCGACGGTGGAGTCAAGCCTGCTGGCTCTGCCGGCGATTGCCGCAGCGGCCCGACCATTTACGGGCAATCCACACAATCCAAGCCGACCCTCTGCCGGACAGATCATTCATCAACGACGCAGTGCGGTCGCGTTCGACGGCAAGACCGTCATGCCCGCCGCAGCTTTTTACGCGATGCTTTCTCGGGTGATGCCGCTGGCTCGGGAACCGGTACTCCAACGGCCTGTGCCGTGGGACTGCCTTCCCTGGGACCCCACGATCCATCTGCTGCTCTTCGTCCACCGGGTGGAGGGGCTCTCCTCGGGCCTCTACTGTCTGGTTCGGGATGAAGCCAAAACCGATTGGCTCCGACAGGTCATGCGGGATTCCTTCACGTGGACCAGGCCAGAAGGCTGTCCCGAAGCGCTCCCGCTCTTTTTGCTGCAGGAGGGAGATGCACGGCGGTTAGCCGCTCAAGTAAGCTGTGGACAAGAAATCGCCGGCGACAGCGCCTATTCGCTGGGGATGGCGGCGGAGTTCGACTCCAGCTTGCGTCGTCACGGGCCCTGGTTCTACCGTCGGTTATTCTGGGAAGCCGGATTGATCGGGCAGGTGTTATATCTGGAGGCGGAGGCAGCCGGCTTGCGCGCCACGGGAATCGGCTGCTATTTTGACGATCCCGTGCACCAGACCTTCGGGATCAAGGATCAGGTCTTGCAATCGCTCTACCACTTTACCGTCGGCGGACCGGTCGAAGATTCCAGATTGACCACGCTCCCGCCGTATGGGCCGTTGACTCAATGAGGAGTGCGCAGGATGTTCAAGATTAAGAAGCGGGCCGCTGCCGCAGGGAAAGCTCCGGTCCTCTACAACATCATCGAGGACTATACGGAGTTCGATGCGCCCGGCAATGTCACGCTGTGCGCGATGACGGAGCCGGAGGACCTGCCCGGCCATGCCCGAGTTCTTTCCGAGAGCTACGAAGTCCCGATCGACGTGATGACGAAGCTGCTCACCGAAGGCGGAGTCTACGTCTATCCGCAGGAGGGCGTATTGGTGACACGGGGACTCTTTGCGTGCACGCTCGATGTTGCCGGGCGAGAGCCCAAGCAGACATGGGTCTTGGACGTCATGCAGTATGCGGAGGCGGAGCAGTTGACGCGGTCCTATGGGCTCAGCCTGGAAGAAGCAGCGGCAAGAGTGTTCCGCCGAACCCTGCCGCCTGAGCTCCAGGAGCGGCTCAGGCAGCCGAACATCGGGCTGGACTATGCCAAGCTGGACCGGGCCGTGGCCAAGGGCGGCAACGTGAAATACATCGATTTCAGGAAGGACTGGTCCCCGCACTTCAAGCGGCTCTGCATCATGCCGGACGGAAAACTGGTGGAGACCGGCGGCATCGAGGAATTTTCATCCTTGCACGGGATTACGCTCGCACAGGCCAAGCAGCTGTTGGAGGCCGGGGGCATCTTGGAAGTGGAGGGGGAGGTCCTGGCTTGCCAGGTGGTGAACGGCCAGCCGGCCGTAGCCCGGTTCAACCGTCAGCAATATGCCAAGGCGAAAGAACTCGTCCAGAGCAAGGGCATGCATGTGATGGATGCGCTCAGTCAGGTGGGGCTGAGCGATCCGGCTTTGATGCGCTCGCTGCGTCGTCTGGAGCGGCAGTCTTAAAGCAGGGCAAGGGGTGAGTGGTGCGCCCGGAGGGAGTCGAACCCCCAACCCCTAGATCCGTAGTCTAGTGCTCTATCCATTGAGC
>SXGT01193989.1_pt1 | contig 22499 bp, 15 predicted proteins | sample 3176221 | NCBI WGS metagenome assembly SXGT01 (sample SAMN11356862, study PRJNA531348) | freshwater metagenome | isolation source: freshwater sample F1-120 | place: China: Fuxian Lake, Yuxi | collected 2017-12-25
GCAACGCATCGGCCGCTGCCATCGCTCTGCCCAGCAGCGCGACGTCACCGTCATCAACTTCCTGGCCACCGACAACGAGGCCCAACGGCTCACCTACGAGATCCTCAGCCAGAAGCTGCACCTGTTCGGCGCCGTGCTGGGCGCGACCGACGAGGTGCTCGATGAAGGCGGCGTCAGCGCGCCGGAGTCGCTGGCCAGCGCCGTGGGGGTGGACTTCGAGGCGCAGCTGCGGCGGATCTACGAGCGGTCGCGCACGCTGGAGGAGGTCGAGCACGAGGTGCGTGAGCTGCGGGCCTCGATCGACAGCAAGCTGCGCGAGTTCGAGGCGGCGCAACGCCGCACGGCGGACGCGATCCAGCGGCGCTTCGACAGCAGCGTCAAGCGGTCGTTCCGGCAGATCCAGGAGGACCTGCCGCGCGAGCTTGCCGAGTTCGATCGCCAGGTCGAGCGAGTCGTCGTCGGCTTCCTTGAGACCGAGGGCATCCCGCATCGCGTGGAGCGTCGCGCTGGTGTGGTCGAGCTCACGGTCGATGGCTCACCGGCGTTGCCGCGAGACCTGCGCGAGGGCACCGCGTGCCTGATCGGCGACCCGAGCCCGGGAACGCCGCTGGCGCCGCTGCACCTGGGGCATCCACTCGTCGCGGCGGCGCTGGCGGCAACGCGCGCGGGCGCGCTGGGGCGACGGTTCGCGGTGCGCGTCGAGGCAAGGGATGACGACGCACGTGCGCTCCGCGGTCGCCACGGCCGGCTGCGGCTGGTCCGGGTGGTCACGCGCGGGTTCGAGGTCTCCGAGCGACTGCTGGCCGTCGTGTTGCTCGATGGCGACGACACGCCCTTGCCCCCTGACCTCGCGTTGCGGCTGCTGGACGGGCCGATGAAGGATGCGCCAGCGCGTCCCGAGCGCGCGGCGCCGACCGATGCGGCGCTGACCGACGCGGTCGACGAGGTGCTCTTTCATGACACCGGCGCGGCCGGCGCCCACGAGCAGCCGCGGTTCGAGCGCACGCTCGAGCAGATCGAGCGCTTCGTCAACGATCGCGTGCTGCTGCTGGAGCGGCAGCGCGCGCAGGCGTTGGAGCGGCTGGGAAAGGCGCAGGCAGCACGCGAAACCGCGATGGGGGCCGAGCAGCGCGCGCGCGTGGAGCGCGCGTTGGTGGCGGCCCAGACCGATCTCGACCGGTTCGATGCCGAGATCGCGCGGCTGCGCGCCGGTGACGATGAGAACTACCAGCGGTGGCGCCGGCACACCGAGGCGCGCCGTTACGCGAAACCCGAGGTCGAGCACCTGCTCGACGCGGAGCTCGAGATCGCATGAGCAGGCCGGAGGGAGACGACGTGGCACTCAAGCTGCTACACACCGCCGACTGGCACCTCGGACGTCGCTTCCTGCGCTTCGACGAGGGCGACCGGACGAAGCTGAGCCGCGCGCGGCTCGACGTGCTCGACCAGATCTTGCAAAAGGCCGAACACGAGGGCGTCGACGCCATCTTGTGCGCGGGCGATCTGTTCGAGGAGCCAGATCTCGATCGCGAGTGGTGGGAGCCGGTGGCCAAGAAGCTCTCGAAGATGCCGCGGCGGCCGGTGTTCTTGCTCCCCGGGAACCACGACCCGCTCCAGCCTGGTTCGGTCTACTACCCGGGGCACCCATTTCGCCGGGCCTTGCCAGCGTGGGTGCACGTCGTCGATCGCGACGACTTCGTCTACGACCTCAGCGACGTGGCGGTGCTGTACGCGTGCCCGTGTCGGTCGCGGGCAGGCCAGAATGACCCAGCGCTCGCGTTGCCGGCACGGGTACCTGGCGATGAGCGCATTCGCATCGGCCTGGTCCACGGCAGCACGTTCGACGCGGTGGACTGTCAGACCAACTTCCCGATCGCCAAGGACGCTGCCGTTCAGCGCGGGTTCGACTACCTGGCGATCGGCGATACCCACAGCTTTCGTGACGTGCCGCCCGGGGCGCGTCCGCCCGTGGTCTACCCAGGCGCGCCCGAAGCCACGACGTTCGGGGAGCCTGGCGCGGGCAATGTCGTCGCGGTGTTCGTGAGTCGGTCTCGGCGCGTGACGTTTCGCCCCGAGCGCGTGGCGTACTGGACATGGTCCGAGCGCACGATCCGTTCGCTGGCGGAGCTGCGCGCGCTGCGGTCCGAGCCGAACTTGGCCCGCACCGTGCTTAGGCTGGTGCTCGACCTTCGCGTGACCGCTCCCGAGCTGGCGGAGGCCGAGGCGATCTTGACCGAGCTGAAGGGCACCGCCGCGACCCATGGCCGTGTCGGGATCCTGCAACTGGTGCGGGAGCGGTTGCTGCTCGACACGCGCGGCATCGAGACGGACTTCGCCGACCTGCCGGACGTGCTGCGCGCCACCGTCGCGCGGCTGAAAGAGCTGGAACGGGGCGACCAGCCCGAGGTCGCCCGCGAGGCGCTGTACCACCTGTTCCGGATGGTTCGCGCGGGAGGGGCATCGTGAGGCTGGTCCACCTCTCGGTCGAGCGGTTCCAGTGCATCGCAGCGGCCGAACTCGACTTCGGCCCCGGGCTGAACGTGCTGTATGGGCCGAACGATCTCGGCAAGTCGAGCTTGGCCTGGGCGATCCGCGCGGTCTTGCTGCTCCAGCACAGCTCATCCGTGCACGAGCGCTTCGTGTCCTGGTACGGGGACGGCGAGCCGCGCGTCGCGTTGACGATCGCGGACGACGACGATCGGCTCTGGCGCGTGACCAAGACGTTTGGCGGTGGCAGCGCAGGGCGCTCGCGTCTCGAGAGTTCGCGCGATGGGCAGACGTTCACGACCGATGCCACCGGACGCGAGGTCGACGACCGGCTCCGCGCGATGTTCCGGTGGGGGGTGCAGAAGCCCGGCGGGCAAGGGCCGCGCGGCCTACCCGAGAGCTTCCTGACGCAGGTGCTCCTGGCCGAGCAAGACAGCGTCCGCAAGGTGCTGTTCGACACGTCGCTGGAGAAGGACCCCGATGAGGCAGGCCGGCTGCGCCTGGTCGAGGCGCTCGGCGCCCTGGCGCAGGACCCGCTGTTCAAGCGAGTCCTCGATGAGACTCAGGCGAGCGTCGACGTCGCGTTCACGCCGAAGGGACGCAAGAAGCGGACCGCCGACGCACCGTTCTTGGCGCTGACGAACGAGCTCAACGACCAGCAGCTCAAGCACGACGACCTCACCCGACGTGTCCGCGAGACCGAGGCCGCCGAGGCCAAGATCCGCGAGCTGGTGAGCGAGCGCGACCAGATCCACGCCGACCTCGAGGAGGCCACCGAAGCGCTGCAGGCGGCCCGTCACGATCTCGCCGCCCGCGAGCACCGGGAGCAGCTCGAGGCGCAGCTGAAGACGCATGAGGGCACGCTCGGCAGCGTGCTGGAGTTGCAGCAGCGCATCGACGGGCTCGAGAAGGAGGGGGCGCAGGTGCGCGCCGTGGCGAGCGCAGGCGAGGCGAGCGTCCGCGCGGCGGAGGCGGCGATCGAACAGGCGGAAGCCGACCGGGATGCGGCGCGGCGGGCGCTCGACCGCCTCACGCATGACGACGCCGAACATGAGCACCGCGCGCGTGAACTCACGGCGGCGCGCGATGACGCGCAACGGCGTTGCGACGATACGGAGCGCGCAGTGGCGGCGGCGACGGTGGCATTGAGCCGTGCCGAGAAGGTGGCGGCCGAGGTCGCGGCAGCGGCGGCGGCTGCACTTGAACTGGAAGGCCGGGAAGCGGAGATGGCGCGCGCCGTCGTTGCAGCGAAGGTCGAGCGCGAGACTGCGCAGCAGGCGCTCGAGCGCGCGAAGGAACGCGTCCGCGAGGCGCGCAGCGACGCGAAGGTGCAGGCGCGCGAACTGGCGCGGAAAGAGCTGGAAAACCAGCGGTTGCAGCGGCGCGCGGCCCGCGCGGACGCCGAGACGACGCGGAAACGCGCGGCGGAGGTCGGCGAGGTCCTGCGGCTGGCGGCTCACGCGCGCCAGGCGGCGGACGTTCGGCAGGGCAAGTCCGTCGGCGACGAGGAGCGCGCGGCCGCGGTGGCGGCGAAGCTCGCCTCGGCCGAGCGCGACGTCGCCTTGGTTCGGCAGGTCGAGGTGTTCGGTGCCTACCGCGCCGCGCGCGCGGCCGTCGCGGAGCGCGAGCGGGAGGAGGCTGCGTTCGCTGTGGCGCGCGTCAAGGCGGCGGAGCTTCGAGAAGCGGCGGCCGCGCTTCGCGCAAAGATCGCGCCGGGACTCCCGACGACGGCAGCGATCGCCGCGCTCCGCGAGCTCTGGACGGAGCGGCAGACAGCGGAGGCGCGGCTCGGCGGTGGGCTGACCGTCATGGTGCGTCGCAAGCAGCCCATCGAGATCACCGGCGAGGCCGATGGGGTCGCGCTGGTGGAGAAGGCGGGGCGTGGCGCCGTGGCCGTCGCCGCCAAGCAGATGCTTCGACTCGACCTCGGGGATGTCGCCGAGCTGGAGATCACCGCGGGCGAGGAGGTTGCGCGGCAAGCGGCGACGGCGCTGCGCGAGCGCTGGCACCGGGAGGCGGAGCCGGTGTTCGCTGCCCACGGTGTCGCGACGTTGGCGGCGCTCGAAGCGCGGCGGCGCGAGGCCGACGACCTGGAGCGCGAGGCCGCCCAGCTCGATCGCGACGCGGCGGCACAGGATGAGCGCGCCGCACGGCGGTCGACCTCGGAGGACGCCCAGGCCGCGCAGGCGCGATGCGATGAGCTGGAGGAGGAACTCGCGGGCGCCGATCTCGGGGCGCTCGAGCGAGAGTTCGCGCGGCTGGGAGAACGCTGGCAGGCGGCGCTGAAGCTGTGGCGAGACAAGAGTGGCACGAGCCGTGATGAGGCGGTGGCAGCACTCGAGCAAGCCCGCGCGCTCGCGAAGCAGGGGCAGGCCGACCTGGAACGCCTGCGTACGGAGGCCGATCGGCTCGAGGCCGAGACTGCGCGTCGGCGGGCGGAGCTGCCAGATGACTGGACGACCGTCGTCGCGACCTGCGACCGCACGCTGATCGAGATCGACGCGGCCTTGGCGGACCTCGACCGTCAAGATGCGCGGCTTAGCGCGGGCGGAGACGACGACCAGCGATCGGCGGACGCTGCCCTGCGCGATGCGACGACGCACTTCGAGGCGCGGGCCAAGCGCCACGACGAGCAGGCTGGCGCGTGGCAGCGCGCGCGCGACGCGGCCGTCGCGGCGACGAGCAAGCTCGAGAGCGCGCGTGCACGCGCGCGTGAGCTCGAGTTCGCGGAGGACTGGGCACGGCAGCTCACGTCGTCGTCACCCGTGCTCGACCTCGCCCGCTGGCGGTTGGCGGTCGGCGATGCGACCGTCGCCCGGGATGCCGCGCGTGCGGCCTTGGCGCAGGCGGAGCGTCAGCTCGTCGACGCTCAGGCGGCACGGGCTGCCGCGATCAAGGCGGCGCGGGGCACGGTCGAGGCGGCGGAGGAGGCGGCCGCCAAGGCCCGGGACATCCGCGCCAAGCGCCAGGGCGACCTCAAGGCCGCCGTGGACCGTAGCCACGAGGTCGAGCTGACCCTGAAGGACGCCCAGCTGCGGCTGGCGCAGACCAACGTCGATGCAGCTCGCCAGGCCGCGTCGGGGCGGCGCGCGCAGCTCGCTGCACTCCCCGAGGTCGGTCGCGCGGTCGACGCCGACGACGTCGCGTACCACGAGCAGCAGGTCGAGCGACGGACCGGGCACCTGCGCGAGGTCAACGAGGAGCTGGCCAAGGCGCGCGGAGCGCTCGAGCAAGTCGGTGGCGCGATCGTGCGCGAGCAGCTGCGCGAGCTCGAACAGGCGACCCAGCAGACACGGGAGCGCGCGCGCCAGGTCGAGCTCGAGTACGACGGGTGGAAGCTGTTGCTCGAGACCTTGCGTGCCAGCGAATCCTCAGAAGGTGCGCACCTGGGACGTGCACTCGCGGGTCCGGTCAGCACACGCTTTGCGCAGCTCACGTCTGGTCGCTACGGCAACCTCGAGCTGGGAGCGCACCTCGACGCCACGGGGCTGCGGGTGGCGGGCGAGGTCCGCGAGATCCGCGCGCTGTCCGCCGGCACCCAGGACCAGCTCGCCACGTTGCTACGCCTGTGCATCGCAGAGCAGCTGCACAGCGCGATCGTCCTGGACGATCACCTGAGCCAGAGCGATCCCGCCCGCGTCGCGTGGTTCAACGCCATCCTCCGGAGCGCGGCCCAGCAGGTCCAGATCGTCCTGATCACCTGTCGCCCCGCGGAGCTGCTCGCCGCTGACGAGTTCCCTCGTCCCGGGGAGATCGCGTGCACAGGCGCCGCGGGGCTGCTGCGCGCGGTGGACCTGACTAGGGTCATTCGGCAGTTCTCACCATGACCTCGGTGAGGTCGATGGCCCAGAGTTCGATAGGATGCGCACCATGAGCAAGGCCATGTGGATGGTTCGCGCCGGCCGCGGCGGCGAGCTGATTGAGCGGTACCGCGAGCAAGGTCGGGTGGGCCTGGGCCAGGGCGGCGAGGCGTTGGGCTCGCTGGCCTATACCCAGCTGAGCAAGGTCGACCTGCAGGCGCACCTGCGGCAGAAGTTCCCGGCGTGGAAGCCGGGCAAGGTCATCAATGCCGCCGGGCAGCTCTACCGCTTCTTCACCGAGGTCGCCGAGGGCGATGGCGTCGTGACCTACGATCCAGAGACCCGCGAGTACCTGCTGGGCACCGTGGTCGGCCCGATGGAGTACATGGACGGTGAGCAGCTGCCGTACACGCGGAAGGTGACGTGGTTGGGGAAGGTGTCACGCGATGCGCTGTCGGCAGCTGCGCGGAACCCGCTGGGCTCGACCCTGACGCTGTTCCGCGTGCCGGATGAGGTCGCGACCGAGCTGACTGCCGGCCGGACCGCCCTCGACGCTCCGCCGCCGGCAGTGCCTGCGGCGGCCGCTCCGTCGGCGGTCGAGGTGCTGGCCGAAGCCGACGATCCCACCGAGCGGGCGCTCGAGCTACTCGACGACCGCATCAACGGGCTCGACTGGGACGAGCTGCAGGAGCTGGTGGCCGGCATCTTGCGCGCGATGGGCTACAAGACGCGGGTGTCGCCGAAGGGCGCCGATCGTGGCGTGGACATCTTCGCATCGCCCGACGGCCTGGGCTTGCAAGCGCCGCGCATCTTCGTCGAGGTGAAGCACCGGCAGCAGGCGATGGGCTCGCCGGAGCTGCGATCCTTCCTCGGTGGTCGCAAGGACGGCGACCGCTGCCTGTACGTGAGCATCGGCGGCTTCACCAAGGACGCGCGCTATGAGGCCGACCGCTCGAACATCCCGCTGACGCTGGTGGACCTGCCGCTGTTGCGCGACCTGGTGCTCGACAACTACGAGCGGCTCGACGAGGCGACGCGGCGGTTGGTGCCGCTCACCCGCATCTACTGGCCGATCGCCGACGAGGACTGAGCGTCGCCTGAGATGCAGGCGCCAGCCACGTCCACAGCTGCGCTGACCTGGGACGGGTACGCCTGGGAGGGGACGGTGCCGCGTGGGGTGTGGGCCAGCGTGGACGTGCGCTACGGCCCGGATGATCGGCGGCGGCGGCCACAGCGGGGCAGGCCGCCGATCGCGGTGAGCGTGCGGCCGGTGCGCGAGCGCCCGCCCGCTCCGCCGGCGGCGGCACAATTGGCGACGATCGCATACCACGTGGATCACGCTGCAGCGATCATGGGTGCGGTGCTGCCCGCGATTCTGGACCACTACCTCGCGGAACGAGCCGGCTGGGTGGCGGTGCTTCATGGCCTCGCGCACCTGGTGCCGCCGATCCGGTCGACCCGCGGGCTGCGCTCGCTGGTACGGCTCACCGGCTTACACGTGATGCCGTTCGCCAAGGACGACCTCGCGTACACGGGCCTCGAGTTCGCGTGCAGCTGGGACGATGAACACGGCCTCGGGGTGATGACCCACGGCGATCGCGTCATCGCGGTGGGCGCTGCCGACACCGCCTGGAACGTCTGGCGGTGTCGAGACGATGGCGGGAGGGAGCTTGTCGCGGCGCCGGCCCCGCCACCGCTGGTCGACGACGCGGGCGGGCGTGGCATCGAGCTGCTGGCCGACGACGACGAACTCGTGCTCACGAGCGCGCTGCCGGCTCCGGCGCCGGGTGTGCCGGCCGACGGCATCGAGCTTCCGGCGGATGATGGCGGCGGCGACTGACCGTGCGCGGTGGGCGCCTCACGGCGCGCGGTCGAAGCGCACGTAGTCGAAGCCCCAGAGCGCCGTCGGATGGATCGCCGCAAGGCCATCCGCCGTTGGCGCGACCTGGGCGAGGCTGCCGCAGTCCGCGAACAGCTCGGCCCACGGCGCCTCCGGATGGCGCTGCGCGCCGGACGCGAGATCGTAGACGTCCAGCCGACACGCCGACCCCACCGACCTCCGCGCCGCCGTGCGCACCCAGACTTCACCCGCCGCAACGCCGAGCTGAACGGTCTCGCCACGGTCGACCACCGATGGGAAGGCGCCTGACCCAAGCGCGATGCGCTGTAGCAGAGCGCCATCGGCTAGGTCGCGCACCTCGAGCGCCGCGCATGTCTCACAGCGGGCGCGATCGGCGACCACGACGGCGATACGCTCGTCGTCGATGACCACTAGGGCGCCGTTGCGCGCCCCATCTGGCAACGGGACCTGCCAGGTCTGTCTGCCGCCATCCGCTAGGTAGGCGGTGAGCGTGCCGCCCTGGGGCCCCAGCGTGTACATGACCGCGAGCTCGACCCTGGGCGTCACGACCGCGTCGACGACGCGGCCGACAAGGGGGTGTCGCCACACCGGCCGCGCATCGTTCGGGCGGTACCAGTCGGCGAGGGCCCAGTCGCCACCGTCGGCGACGCGGAGCAGCCCTGCCGCAGGGTACGCCAGGCTGGCGCGCCAGCGCGTGCCGTCCCACCAGCCGCAGCACGCGCCTTCGAAGTCGGGCGGCGGCCCACCGCCATCCGCCGCGGTGACGCGCAGCGGGGCGCGATAGACGGCACCCTTCGTCAATTCGTGGATCGTAACCTCGGTGGCGCCCTCGGGTGCGTCGCCTACCATCGGGGAGGTGCCGGCGAGCAGGTTGCCCCGCGCGGTGGACGCGCTGATCCGACCGCCATCGTTGCGTAGGACCACGACGCCGGTGGGCGATGGGACGTTGAGCTGCAACGCGACCACGGTGCCGTCGGCGCTCGCCGCAGCGAAGACTGCGTCGCCGAGACCGCGCTGGCTGCCGGTCGCGGCCGCCACCTCTCTGGGAATCTCACCGGCAACACGCTCGACCTCGAGGGGTAAGGGGGGCATCGAGTCCTTGCCAGCGTCGGCCGCCGATGGTGTCGGCGGCGTGGGGTGGGGGCCGCGACAGCAGGCGGCCAGGAGCAAGCAGATCAGCGGCCACCGCATCTACTTGGCGCCAGCGATGATCCGCGTCAACCACGCCTGGGGCGCGTTCGAGAACGGCGTCAAGAACGCGTCGTAGAAGGCGGCGCGCGGGTGCGTGTTGACCGCCCCCGTCTTGTCGAGGTCCTTGCCAAGCCCGTTGAGGAGCTCGTAGAAGCTCCCGCCGGGCTGCATGGCCTCGGTGATCACCACGCCGTACGTCTGGCCGGCGTGGCGAGCGTCGGTGCGGATCTCGACGCCCCAGAGGTCATCGAAGTCGGTGGCCGCCCACTCCTGGGCGCCGTTTTCTTTGATGCGGTCGGGATCGGCGAACGGGATCAGCTGCTCGGCGCCGTACTTGGCGTTGAGGTTGGGCTTCGCCGGGCCCTTGGTGTGCTGCCGCACCTCGGCGAACAGCGCGATGTCGTCGCGCTCGGGTTGATCGGCGTCGAGCGTGCCGAGCATCTGCGCGGTGTCGAGATCGTCGACGCCGAGCGACACCGCCATCCGCGTCAGCTCGGGGGTGCGGTTGTCCTTGTCTTGCTCGTACATGTGCCCGTCGCCGTACGCCTTCCAGTGCATCTTGAGGTCGTTGGTGACCCAGAGCCCACCCTCGTTGTCGACGTCGTGGGTCAGCTTCGAGAGCACGTCACCGAGGGTCACCGGCGGAAGGCCCTTCAGCAGCTTCTTGACCTTGTCGTGGACGACATAGCCAATGGCCGCCTCTGGCAGTACCCAGCCCGCGGCCTGGTCGTTGATCCCGTTGGTGATGGCGCTCTCCAGCACGCTCAGGAAGCTGGCGAAGAACCGCGGGTACTTCGCGTCCCAGTAGGTGACGATCGACTGCCGTGGCGTGCGGACGTGGCCCGCCGAGAACGCGTCGGTCAGGAAGTGCTCGGCGGCGGCCTCGTGCGCGAACGCCTCGCCGGCGTCTTTGCCCGTGCGACCGGCGTGGTAGGCCATGCGGATCGCGTCCTCGTGGAGACCGCGGAATGCGCCGCCGTTGGAGCTCCGTGCGCCGCCCCGCGTGCGCTCGCGCTCGTCCGGTCGGCTGAAGTGATCGCGGTTCTTGGAGGCGAGCTGGAGGTAACGCGTGTCGACGGTCTTCTTGACCTCGCCGGAGAACAGGTAGGGGTACTCCTGCCACACGCCCCCGCCAGGCTGCTCGTCGCTGCACGTGCGGGTGAACCGGATGTCGTGCGGGTTCTCTTTGTAGATCGCGTAGATGATCTCGTCCTGTGTCCCGACCTGCTTGCCGGGCTCCGAAGACGGCTTCGACGCCAGGTCCCAGAGCGAGTCGGTGACCTCGCCGCCTTGGCGATCGCGCTCGCGGGGATCGAAGAGGTCGCCCGACAGCATCACGATGTCGCCGTGGGTGAGCCGGAACTCGAACTTCTGCGGCTTCAGATCGCAGTACTGGAACCCCTGGCCGTCCGACCGCGCGTGCTGCTCTGTCGGTAACGACGACGTGGCTTCGGTGGCGATCTGCGTCCCCTTGCGCTTGCCCTTCGCCGTGGGGTCGGTCGCCCAGACGTACTCGCGGCCACCGCTGCCGTCATCGCCGGCGGCCTTGTGCTCGCCGACCGAGTCGAACATCTGGATCGCGCCGCGCTCAGCGGTCCCGTGCCCTCGTCCCACCAGCGTCGCGGGCATCGGCCCGCCGCCGGCCGCCGCGATGCCCGCTTGCTCGGCCTCGAGCTCGAGCGGCGCCTGGTCGACGACCGTCGCCGACCGTGCCTGCGCGCCCTGAACGCGGCCATCGCGCTGCTGGACCACGTGCGCGAGCTCGTGGCCGAGCAGCGCGGGGTCGCTGGGGTTGCGATTCGCCGCGAAGTGGATGTCCTCGCCTTGCGTCAGCGCCTGGGCACCGTGGGCCTCGGCGACGCCGTCGCCGTGATGGATCCGCACGCCCGAGAAGTCCGCGCCGAACGCCTGCCCCATGCCCTCGAGCTTGGCCGACGTGTGGCGCGGCATCGCCGCCACGATGGCGCCGGTCGCCGCGTTGCCGAGCACCTGCTGGGCGCGCGCCAGGGCCTCCTCTTGGACCTGCCCCGGCTGCGCCGCGAGGCGCGCCGCGACATCCGCCGGGCTACCCGCAAGGAGCGCGTCGACGCCGTGTGCGTCGACGCCGCCAACCTGCGGGGCCGCTGCCTCCGGCGAACCATGCGCAACGTCGTCGACCTTCGCCCGCTCTGTCATTTCGAACCGCCGGCTATCATGTCACATCCTACGATTTTCTCGGGGTTGATCTTCCCGGACCTGGTTGGTGTCCGTCGCGGTGGCGATGGGGGAGAGCTGCTGGCGCACGGTGCCGCGGCACGGGGCGAAGCCAGCGCACGTCCAGGCTGGGTTGGCCGCGGAGATCGTTGCCGACCACACGATGGTTAGCGTGCTGGGTGCGCTGACGTCGCCTTCGGCCCGCAGCGCCGCCTCGACCTGCGCATCGCCGCAACCTGGGACGAGCCAGAGCTGGCTGCCCGTCACGGCGTTGTCGTCCCGGGCCAGATCGAAGTTGAAGGCATCACCAGCGCCACCGCAGCGGGGATCTTCGGCGGCGTGCCCACACACCGCCACCTCGATCGGGTGGCCGATGGCGGGCGAAAAGTCAGTATCCCGGATCGCCGAAAGACCCACAGGATTCAGGTCCGACCGGAACGATCTTGGGGAGCGCGCTGGTGGCGGCAACGTAGAATCTGTCAGGCTGAGGCAACTGGCGCGCGGACGAGCCGATAGCAGCCGCCAAAGCGAAGGCGCGAGGCAGACATGACTTGGGACCGACGCGACGAGAAGGGCAAGAGCGTCGGGTTCGGGCTCCACGCCCCGCAAGCGTTCTACCGCGGTTTCCTCACGCCGTTCTCAAAGCTGCCGCGAACGTACCTCATCCAGATCCTGGAGAACGCTGGATGATGCGCACGACGGTCGTGGTCAGTGTGCTCGCCGCAGCGTGTTGCGGTAATCAGGGAGGCGTGATGCAGCCACATGGGCATACCGATATCGAGGTTGCGTGGACGCCGACGCCGGTCGTGCTCCTGCCCTTCGAGTCATACGCGACGGCGAGCGCTGACGGCACAGTGGTGGCGCTGGCGGGCGACGGCGACGTCGCGGTCGTCCGGCTCGGTGCTGGCGAAGCGACGACCGAGCGCGTGCCGGGCTGGCTGGTGCCGGGGACCACGCCGTTGGTGGCTGCGCCCCATAGCGCGGCGGGCCTCGTCGAGATGCGCGACGTCATGCGCAGCCTCGCGTACCGGGTACCGCTGGCGATCGGCGGAATCGAATGGAACGAGCGGCCGACGTGGCGCGCGGCCGACGGCGCGTTGGTGCGAGGGGTGACGTCGAAGACCGTCCAGGCGGCGAGCTTGCATGGCTACGCGCCGAACACGACGACTGCGGCGTGGCGCGTCGACCTGGACGCCGGCGTGGCCGACATGGCGATCTCGAGCGACCTGATCATCGCACAGCTCACCGATGGACGCGGGCGTTCCGAACTCGCAGCATTCGACGTGCATGACGGTCGCGCTGTCTGGCGGCTTGCCACGCGCGCGACCCCCTTCGATGAGGGGGCCGTCGCGATCGCCGATGGCGTGGTCGTGACCGTGCTCGCCAACCCGGCCGCGTGTGAGACGTGCGAGCAGGTCGAACTCCACGACGTCGCGACCGGCAGGTTGATCCGGACCGTCGCGCTCACCGGCCCCAGCATCGTGCGCTCCGCGTCCGACCGCGGCATCCGCACCGAGTTCGGCCTCGCCGGTGACGAGCTGTGGACGCGTCTTCACGTGCTCGGCGACGATGGTGATGGCTTTCACGAGTTCGGGCGCCGTCGCCACACATGCACGTTCGACGTCTTCGACCTCAAGACCGGCGCTGCGCGGCCAGCCGCAGGTGAATGGGCGGCGTTGCTCGCGGCGTGTGACTGGCCGGTGCTGCTGGCGCCGATCGCCCACGGCCTCGTCGCGGTTCGGCACGACGAGCAGGCCATGGCCGTTGGGCGGCTGTCGCGGGCGCCGTGATTGCCCCCGAAGCGGCAGACCCCATGTGCCCGCCCCACAGCTGCGACGTCTGCGCTGACGGCGGCGTGATCTTCGCCGAAGCGATCGTCCGGGGGTCAAGCGACATAGCGGGAATCGTTGGAAATGCGACCCCGCTCCCTCAGGTCGGGCCGGCAATCGATGGCCGTTAAGACCCCGTGAAGTCTTGAGCCATTGCCTTCCATCAGGGTCCACTCTAGGATGCGCCAAGATGTTGGTTGGCGCGAAGTTGGTGCCGATGACGGCGGGGTCGCCGGGTGACTGCTCCACAGATTGGACCATTGGCGCGCGCCGACAGGACCAGCAAGAGAAGCCAGGCGCGCTGACTGGTGCCGGACGATGATCTGGGGGCTGGCCTCCCTGACTCAGCGGCAGCTTCGTGCCGCGGAGGATGAGGGCGAGCGTGCGTACGAGGTGGTCATCGGCGTCGTCGTCGACATCAAAGACCCGGCGCGCCTGTGCCGGGTGAGGGTTCGGATCCCGGCGCTCGGGCCTGATGCCACGTGGTGGTGCCCGGTGGTCGCGACCGGCGCCGGCCGCGACCGGGGCTGGTTCACCGTGCCCGAGGTCGACGATGAGGTGCTCGTCGGCTTCGAACATGGCGAGGTCGGGCGGCCGATCGTCATCGGGCGGATCTGGAACGGCAGCGACGCGCCGCCCGATACGAATGGCAGTGGCGACAACCCTCGACGTGTGATCGCCTCCAAGTCCGGCCACACGATCACGTTCGACGACAAGGAGGGGAAGCTCATCATCGCCGACGGTGGCGGCATCGGCGTCATCACGATCGCCAAGGACGCCGGGGTCACGATCGAGGCCAAGCAGGGGTCGGTCGCGATGCAGGCGAAAGACGAGCTCGTGATCGTCGCTGGCGAGATCGCGATCACCGGCAAGGCCGCGGTCGATCTGATGGGGAAGTCGAGCGGGGTCGACGGCACCGGCAAGGCCGCCGTGAAGATCACCGGCAACCTCGTAGCCTTGAAGGGGGCGACGATCGACGTCAACCCTGGCGGGGTTGCTGCCGCCGCGAAGGCCGACGCAACGGTTGACGAGGTACCAGACTGCGCGCCTGCGGCTAGCGAAGGCGGAGGTAGCGAGGCGGCTGGCGGAAGCGCCGCCGCGGGAGGCCCCGCCACAGGTGGTGCGTCCACCGGAGATGACAACACGCTGCTTCGGCTCACCCGTCAGGGCACGGAGCGCATCACCGGGGGCTACGTCGTCGGGCCTGCGGGGGCGGCCGCCGCTGGCCTTCTCGCGGACAAGGACGACACCGCGAAGCCGCTGGTGACCGCGGTGGTCTGGGCTGACGGCGAAGCCCGCTGGGGCACGCGCCGCGCCTGGACGGTCACGGATGCCGCGACCGACCCAGCGGCAGGCGCGCTCACAGTCGAGGCCACGTGCGAAAACCTCGGCAATGTCACCGTGAAGATCCGCGCCGCCGACGGCGGCGCGGTCCTGGCCACGGCGAGCGCTGCGGTCAGCGGTGGCAAGGTTAGCTGGCGCTTCGAGCCCAAGGTCCATGGCCTGACGGCGTGCCAGGACGTGGTCGCCGAAGTGAGCGGTGGGGGCAGCACCGCGACCAGCAAGGCGGTCGCCCACGTCCACCAGCCGTACTGGCAGAGCCCCGACAGCTCGCTCGCGTACGAGCTGGCCTGGCCGCCGCGCGAGGAGAAGTCGCCGAAGGAGGCGAAGGAGTCGACTCACTACGTCGATGACATCATCCGGGTCACGCTCGACGAGGCTGGCAAGGCCAACCTGGCGGCGTGGGGCGGCAAGCTCACCCTGTACATGAAGGCGCACCTCGGTGTGAACATCCCGGCGATCACCCAGACCGCGCCGCGGTGCCGGTTCGACGTGCGGGACCTCCAGGCTGACCTCGGTGCGCTCGGGCTGTGGTTCGACAGCGAGCGGTCGCTCACGGGCGCCGGCTTCTCGACGAAGGACGAGCCGTCGGGTGCGTTCGGGCCGATGACGTTCCTCGGGATAACGGTGCTCGACCGGCTGTCGATGCGGGATACCAACAGCCAGCAAGTACCGTCGGGGGCATATCGCGCCGGGCAACCGACCAACCTGACCGGGGCCGAGAAGCAGAAGTTCGTCGCGCCCGGCAAGTCGTACACCCCGCCGATGAAAGTCGACGCGCGGATCGCCAAGGTGCTCCGCGCGTGGCGGATCGGGCAGCTCACGCCGCGGCTCGACGGTGAGGAGTTCGAGCAAGTCGCGATCAAGTGGCACGGCGGCGGGACGTTCAAGGTGCAACGGCGGCAGGCCCGGAAGATCCTGACGTGGCTGTACGCGATCGAGGGTGCGGGCGGGTTCTTGCAGAACGCCGGCCCGCGACGCCCCTGGGACTGGCCACTGTGGCGGCGGTACGCGAACAAGCGTGTCCCCGCATCGACCCACTACTGCGGGCTGGCCGTCGACTTTCCTACCGACACGGGCGCGACAACGCCGATGGATCCGTACGTGGTCGTGTACGAGGGGAACAGCCGGTTCAAGACTTACGCGAACCGCGCCGTTGCGAGGCGGGCGGCGTCACGCGGGTATCCGGACCAGTCGGCGGTGGCGCAGACGCTTGGGATTCCGCACGCGGCAGTGAGGCAGAACGCGCAGCTCAACGCCACCAAGGAGGCGAAGCTCGACGCCTCGCTGAACAAGGCTCTCCTCGCTGGCTACCTGGAAGGCCGTCGCAGCGATCTCGTGAAGCACGCGAAAGAGGTGGAGCGCAAGCACGCGCAGGCGGTCAAGGCTGCTGAGGCAGCAGGCAGAAAGCTCTTCGGAGCTGACGGCAACGTCGACACCGACGCCGATCGTGCGCTCGTAGCGGACCTCATGCGTGGGGCCGCCACGCCGAGCCAGATGAAGGACATGGTGACGCTGAGCGAGCAGAGCGGCCTCGCCTTGGTGCTGGCGGCGCGTGGTCGCGCGTACACGGCGACGCTAGATGGCCTGAAAACCTTTGCTGCATTCGTCGCCGTTGCCCCTGACCAAGCCAAGACAGCGCAGGCGGTCGCCGCCTACGCCGCCTCGGTCGGTGCGCTCGATACGAAGATCGACGCGTTGGTGGCTAAGCTGCAGACGGCTGCCGGTGGCCAGGCGGCGGTGACTGCCGCGAAGGCGAGCGCGTGGGTGCGCGCCCAGGGCGACCAGCCGTGGGCGTTCAACCCCACCGAGCCTACCCCGCCACCCGCAGCGAGCCAGCTCACCGCGGATGCACGCGCCGACCTCGTCGAGTTGCTGCTACTGCTGGGAGAGCGGGCGGTCCGCGCAGCGATCTTGGCCCCGCTCCAGACCGTGAAGGCCGCGGCCGACGTAATCGTGATGCCGGTGGTCGGCGACTTTGTCCGCATCGATGATCTCGTCTCGGGGGGCGACCAGCTGCACCGAATCGGCCGCAACTCAGAGTGGGAGTGGTGGCATTTTCAGTTTCCCGATCCGGCTCACCCCGAACTCGACATCCAGATCATCGAGATGGCACGCGAGCTTGGCATCGGCCGGATCGTCAGCATGGTGCACCGCACCGAGTCGTACAAGGCGGAGCTCGCGGAACCGCAAGCCAAGAAAGCCGCAACACTCGTCAAGAAGCAGTACGCGTGGTGGGCGGGCCTCCATCCCAACGAAGTCGATGGTGACACCTATGCGAGCGGGACCAATCTAGCCGAGCTGCTGCTACCAGTACGCTGAACGTCCACAAGCCGAACATGCAGAACCGCAACAACCCACCACGCTCTCAGGTCGCTGGACCGCCAGCCTCCGTGATCGAGGGCGTCCCCGGCGACGATCCACCTGATGCCGAACACCTCCGCGCCTGGGGCCAGCTCGCCGTCGGGCTACCAGCGGAGCGCCGCCGCGCGCTCCTCGCGATGCCCCTCATCGAGGACGCGCCGTTCGATGCGCCGGTGCCGGCGCCAGTTGACCCGAACGCGCCGGAGCCGCTGTGTGTCGCCGAGCACGACGATGATGGCCACGAGGCGCCGCGCTTCGACTTGCTCGGGACGATCCGCGGGGTGCAAGAGCGGCTCGCGTGGCTCGGATACGAGGTCGATGTCACCGGGCGGCTCGATGCAGCGACCGAGCGTGCTCTGAGCTTGTTCCAGGAAGACGCGGCGGTGCCGATCAGCAAGTATCCCGATGAGGCGACGCGCACAGCGCTGGCGCGTAGGACGTTCTGGTAGCTGAGGCGACGCGACTACCAGTTGTCGGGCGGCGGAGGCTGGAGAGCGTCGGCGGCAGGGTCCCAGCGCAGGCCGGGGGCGACCAGCTTGAGGCGGTCCTCATCGCGCAGCGGACGCCCGCCGAAGTCGAGGCAGGTGTTCCAGAAGAAGAAGCCGGTCACCAGGTACGACGCGCCGGTCCAGGCGAGGCCGGTGGCGTGGAAGTCGCGGGTGCACCGCGGCTCAAGGTCCCAGACGCCGACTTCGTGGCCGTCCGCGCTGTAGCGGTAGATCCAGCGTTCGTTTACGGCGGCATACTCGGTGCCGGTCCAGAGTAGATTTCGCGCAGGCAGTCTGGGAGCGATCGAGCTGACGACGGACGACGTGAGGACCTTCCCGGCGGCGTCGAGGAGCTCGATCCGGACGGCGGTGTCGCTGCCGTTGAGGGTGTCGGTGGCCATCCGGCCGTAACCAGGGGCATCCTCGTAGACCAGCAGAGTGCGTTCACCGTCGCTGCCCATCGTCACGTGTCCGCCGGGGCGAATGGCGTGACTCCAAACCTCGGCGTGATCACGCAGTCCAATGACGCGCCCAGGCCCCTCCAAGGCTGGGCGTCCGGGACCTGGGACGACCTCGTTGCCGCGGCAGTAGACGACGAGTCCCCAAGCCGTGGAGACAATCCCGCCTGCGAGACCGCACTCTTGGAGAGGTGCATCGGCCGTTCGCTTGCCAAGGAGATCGAAGGTGGCGATCCCTTGGGCCGCCGCTGGAAGCGGATTGTCTGGCTGCCCCTCTACACTGACAACATCGAGTCCGCGGCGGCCCCAGTTCGCAACGGTATCGAGTAGCCACCGGCCCGCCGCAGGCTTGAGCGCCACGTCGGCCACAAGCGTACCATCGGGGCGGACACGCGTCAGGTTGCTGTTGGGATACGCGCCGAACAAGGCCGCGATCGTGCCGTCGACCCAGACGGGGTACGAGCCGACGTCGACCTCGTGGTCGAGCGGCACCTGGACGCGGGACAGCTCGTGGCCCTGGGCATCCATGCGGCCGACCCAGAGGTTGCTCATCAAGCGGCCGGGGGTGGTCTCAAAGAAGACCGCCTCGGTGCCCGTCCAGACGACGTGGGTCCAGCGCGCGCCCAGGAACGCCTCGCCGCGCGACGCGTTGACGATCGGGACGTCGAGCGGCGCGTGGCTCGGTGTGATGGCCGCGGGCCCCGCTGGCGGTGCGCCTTGGGTGGGTGGCGTCGCCGCGCCAGGGCAGGCCGCGCAAGCGAGGACGACGAGGAGGCCAAGCCCGCGCTTCATCGACATGGAACGTAGCACTCCATGGCTGCGCGCGACTTGCTGCGCGGCACGTCAGCGGACGTCGGGGATGGCGACGCGCACCGCGCTCGCGCGTCGGACGTTCTGGTAGCCGCGGCGACGCGACTACCAGTCGGCGGGCGGCGGAGGCTGGAGAGCATCGGCGGCAGGGTCCCAGCGCAGGCCGGGGGCGACCAGCTTGAGGCGGTCGTCGTCGCCGATCGGTCGCCCGCCGATGTCGACGCAGGTGTTCCAGAAGAAGTAGCCGGTCACGAGGTATGACGCACCGGTCCAGGCCAGGCCGGTGGCGTGGAAGTCGCGGGTGCACCGCGGCTCGAGATCCCAGACGCCGACTTCGTGGCCGTCGGCGCTGTAGCGGTAGATCCAGCGTTCGCGGACGGCCGCATACTCGGTGCCGGTCCAGAGGAGGTTCTGCTCGCGGAGGTCGGGTGCGATCGAACTGACGACGGACGACGTGAGGACCTTGCCGGCATCATCGAGGAGTTCGATGCGGACGGTGGAATCGCTGCCGTTGAGCGTGTCGGTGACGACGCCGTGCCGTCGTTCGACCTCGTAGACGAGCAGCGTTCGCTCGCCGTCGCTGCCCAAGGTCACGAGCGAGGCCGTCGGGAGCTCGTGGCGCCAGATCTCGCGGCCACCGCGCAGGCCAAGGATCGTGGTTGGGTGACTGACGAATCGCGGCCCCCCGGCGTCGGTGATGCGCTGCGTATTTGCGCACTGGACAACGACGCCCCAGCTAGTGATGACGGAGCTGCTGACCCACCTGCAGTCCCTCAGTTCGGCCGAAGGCCCACGCCGCCCCGCGATGTCAAACGCGTCGATGGCTAGCGGCCCGAGATCGTCGACAAGTTCCTGTCCGTGGTCGATGCTCGCCTGAACGGCAAGCCCCGTATCGCCTAGCGCCGCGTGCGTCGCATAGAGCCTCCAGCCTGGGCGCGAGGTGAGTTTCACATCGGCGACCAACGTCCCGTCGGGCCGCACCCGGATCCAGTGGCTCGTCAGGTAAGAGCTGAACACCGCGGCGATCGTGCCGTCGACCCAGACGGGGTAGGAGCCGACGTCGACCTCGTGGTCGAGCGGCACCTGGACGCGCGACAGCTCGTGCCCCTGGGCATCCATGCGGCCGACCCAGAGGTTGCTCATCAAGCGGCCGGGCGTGGTCTCGAAGAAGACGGCCTCAGTTCCCGTCCAGACGACGTGCGTCCAGCGCGCCCCGAGAAAGGCCTCGCCGCGGGATGCGTTGACGATCGGGACGTCGAGGGGTGCGTGGGTCGGCGTGATGGCCGCAGGCCCCGCTGGCTGTGCGCCTGGTGCGGGTGGCGTCGTCGCGCCGGGGCAGGCCGCGCAAGCGACGACGACGAGGAGGCCAAGCCCGCGCTTCATCGACATGGAACGTAGCACTCCATGGCTGCGCGCGACTTGCTGCGTGGCACGTCTGCGGACGTCGGGGATGGCGACGCGCACCGCGCTCGCGCGTCGGACGTTCTGGTAGCCGCGGCGACGCGACTACCAGTCGTCGGGCGGCGGAGGCTGGAGAGCATCGGCGGCAGGGTCCCAGCGCAGGCCGGGGGCGACCAGCTTGAGGCGGTCGTCGTCGCCGATCGGTCGCCCGCCGATGTCGACGCAGGTGTTCCAGAAGAAGAAGCCGGTCACCAGGTACGACGCGCCGGTCCAGGCGCGGCCGGTGGCGTGGAAGTCGCGGGTGCACCGCGGCTCGAGGTCCCAGACGCCGACTTCGTGGCAGTCAGCGCTGTAGCGGTAGATCCAGCGTTCGTTGACGGGGACCCGCTACATGAGCCCCGGCCTGTCGGTGCGGCGCGCGGTCGTGCAGGGTGGCGAGGATGGCGAACAACGAGACGGCGCCCAGCGCCGAGGCTTGGCAGCGGCACGTGGAGCGGTGGCGTGAGGGCGGGCTGTCGGTGCCCGACTACTGCCGCGAACACGGCCTCGATATCGGGGCGATGCGCTACCAGATCCGCCGGGCGACCCGCCGAGCGCTGGCGCTGTTCCAGGAGGAGGCAGGCGTGCCGATCAGCGAGTTCCCGGACGAGGCCACGCGCGCCGAGCTGGGACGCCGCACGATCTGGTGAGCGCCTCACCAGTCGTCGTACGGCGACTCGATCGCGTCGGTCGCCGGATCCCATCGCAGGCCGGGGGCCAGCGGATGAGCCGTGGGGGGCCCGGCGTAGGGACGGAGCGGTGAGGGGCAGGTCCGCCAGCCCCAGTCGCCGATGACCAGGTACTGCGCGCCGGTCCAGAGGAGCGTCGTGGCGTGGAACTCGCGGTTGCACTGTGGCTCGACGTCCCAGATGCCGACCAGCGTGCCATCGCGCCCGTAGCGGAAGATCCAGCGGTCGGAGGCGGTCGCGAACTCGGTGCCCGTCCAGATCACCTGGGCGCCAAGCTCCGGTGGCACCGACGGTACGACGGTAGACGACTCCAGGGCGCCGCTGGGGCCGAGCAGATCGATGCGCACGGGGATGTGCGGGTCCTCAAAGGAACCCGGCCCCATCGGGTCGTCCTCGTAGGTGGCGAGCACGCGTGTGCCATCGGTGCCGAGCACGAGATGACCGCCAGGGCGGACTGCGTGACGCCACATGGTCTTGCCTTGCTGGACTACGGCGACGAAGCTGTCCTCTTTCTTGGTCGAGCCTGGCGACGGCGCCCTGCACGCGAACGCGACGCCGTTGGTGAGGCCGGTGAGCGCATACGGAATGCTGCACCCGAGGTCGACGGACGCGCCGAGGCGCTGGCCGTCCAGCCCGAAGGGCAAGAGTCGCGTGGGGCCATCCCCCGCGGCCGGGCGCGCGACCAACGCGAAACCGGCATTGCCGGCGTACGCGACTTCGGCGTAGGCCAGGAACCAGCCGGCCTCGCTCTCCAGCTCCTGATCGACGACCACCTCGCCAGACGGGCGCACGCGAATCCAGTGGCTGCGCTCCCCAACTCGATAGACCGCCGCGATCGTCCCATCGACCCACGTCGGGGCCGAGCCGCCCGAGACCGGATGGCCAAGCGGCACCTCGATCGCCTCCGCCAGCTGGCGCCCCTGCACATCGATCCGGCCCAGCCACAGCGATGTCACGCCCAGCGACACGTACACGGCCTCGGAGCCCGTCCAGACCGCACGCGCGGGCCCCAGCCGCTGGAGTTCCTCGCTCCGCGCCGCGTTGATCACGGGCACGTCGATGGGCTCGTGCGGCAGGGCAGCGGCGGGCGGGGGGGACGGTGGGGGCTTCGTGCCGGCGGGGCAGGCGCTGAGCGCGAGCAGGAAGGAGACCGTCGCCAGGCGGGCCACGGCGGGAACGTACCAGAGCGAGCGGCGTGGTCGCGTCTTCAACCCATGCCTGGCGCGGGTGGCGTCGTCGCGCCGGGGCAGGCCGCGCAAGCGAGGCCGATGAGGAGGCCAAGCCCGCGCTTCATCGACATGGAACATAGCACTCCATGGCTGCGGGCGACTTGCCGCGCGGCACGCTAGCGGACGTCGGGGATGCCGTCGCCATCGACGTCGCCAGGGACCCCGGGCGGAGGTGCGGCCGGGCGGGGCGACGGCGGCGCGGACTCGTCGCGACGGGGTGGCCGCGTGCGCGAACGCGGTGGCGCCGGCGGTCGCGGTCACGGTGGTGATGCGGCCCTCGCGCTGGGCGCGGTCCACGCAATCGCCCCAAATACTGCCC